>ONZY01001734.1_pt1 | contig 14615 bp, 16 predicted proteins | sample 1671451 | NCBI WGS metagenome assembly ONZY01 (sample SAMN06348158, study PRJEB24527) | human gut metagenome | biome: human gut; feature: ankylosing spondylitis patient; material: feces | host: Homo sapiens | place: China | collected 2015-10 | reverse complement strand
GTATATTTTCTTGAAGATAGTGGAACCACATTAAATACATTAGATGGTTCTAAGTATAATATAATTATTTCTAATACACAGAAAATTATATTAAAGGCTCAGCATAAAGAAAAAAGTTCTGTAGACAAGTTGTTTAGTGATCAGGTACCGGGACAATCCGTATTGGATGATGTTCTTGGAATATTACAGGAAATAAGTAACAACGACGATTTGATGTCAAATCAACGTTTTGAGAAACTTACCAGGCTTTCACAAATGGGTATTTATGTAGATGAAGCACATCATATGTTTGGAGCAGACTTGGAGAAGGCTTTGCACGAAAATGGTAAGGGTACTAGCCTGCGTAATACTATAAATGAATTGTCTAAGGAATTATCTAAGCATGGAAGTAAAGTGGTTGCTTGTTATAATTTTACAGGAACACCATACGTCAATAATAAGATTCTTCCGGAAGTTATATATGCTTATGGATTGCAGGCGGCAATTAGAAATAATTTCTTAAAAGATACTAGTGTTATTGGTTATAGTAACGTAAAAAGCAAAGAATTCCTAAAAGCTGTTATTGCCGATTTCTGGGCAAAGTATGGTGGAAAAGAATATGAGGGATTAGCACCTAAAATGGCTATTTTTGGTGCAGAGATAGCAGAAGTTCGTGATGAAATCAGACCAGTTGTTGAAGAAGTACTATCTGAATTGGGAATACCTCTTGATAAAATTTTAGTTAATGTTGGAGACGAAAAGATTACTAAATCTGAAGACATAAGAGATTTTAACAATCTTGATATAGCTGGAACAGCAGGCAGTAAGAAGCAGTTTATATTGCTTGTTAATAAAGGTAGAGAGGGGTGGAACTGTAGATCATTATTTAGCGTGGCTCTTTTTAGAAGTCCAAAGTCAAAAGTTTTTGTGCTTCAAGCAACAATGAGATGCTTGAGAAAAATTACAGATGAACAACTAACGGCCACAGTGTACTTGTCAAAAGAGAATATGGATATATTGGATGATGAGCTTAAAAAGAATTTTAGAACTAGCATAGAGGAACTTGTAGTTAAGAAGGATAAAAAACGTAAGAAAGTTCCTGTACGTGTGAAAGAACCACCTAGAACATTGCGCATGAACAGATTGCATTATAAATATTCTTTGGAAACTAAGCATTATGATAGTAGATTATCGTTTGGTTTGAAAGAAATAGAAACAGAAAATTATGATGCGACAATGTATGTTAAAGAAGGACTTACAACTTCGTCTGTTGTGCGTGAAAGCAATGTTAACTATATGGTTAGTAAATTAGCGTATACTGAGATAACGTTGGTGGCAGAAGTAGCAAAATATTTTCCTGATATCAGATGCACAGAAGTTGCTAGGATACTGAGGGAATCAGAAGAAGGTATTGATAAAATATTAGTAGCTGTCAATGAACATAATGATATTATTTATGATAAAATTGTTCCAACCATATTTGAGGCATTATATCGGGTTAACAAAGAGATTGTAAAAGAAAATGTTGATGTTAAATTACTTAAGAAGCCTAAAGAAGGTGGGTATTATAAGTTTAGTGGAAATGAGGATTTGATTATAATGCAGAATTCAGAGGATTCTGTTGTTGTGAAAAATAAAGACAAGAGTTTTCACGCAGATACCTATGTTTTTGATTCGAAGCCTGAGTTACAATTATTTTTACAGTTGCTTGCAAATGAGCACGTAAAAAAAGCTTATTTCACGGGAATGTTTACTGCTGACCAGACAGATTTTTATGTTCCATATATTGATCCGGAATCGAATAGATTAAGGAAGTATTATCCAGATTTCTTAGTAAAAATGGACGATGGAAGTTATTTGATTTTGGAAGTAAAAGGTGACAATATGATAGATGATCCAGTAGTAAAGGCGAAAGGAGCAGCGGCAGAGGAGGTTGCAGTAGAGAGTTCTATGAAATACGAAATGCTTAAAGGAACAGACATTATGGAAGGAAAAGCAAAGTTTTAGCTTAAACGGGTCTCATTCAACCTGAATTGCAAAAGATTTTATGATGGTTGGATGAGACAGATTGTGAAAGGAAACTAAGTGTATGAACAAAGAATGGTTTTCAGATTATAAAGAGCAGATTTCATTAAATAATATGCAAGAAGCAAGAAATGTGATATTAGATAATATTGATAAGACTCAAATGATTTATCGGTATAGCAGAGGTTTGAATAGGGATTTGCGAAATTTGGAAAATCATCAATTATGGTTAAGTAGTGCATTTAATTTCAACGATCCATATGATTGTTTAGTTACAGTTGATTGCGGATTGAAAGCCAGTTATCCGAAGAGCCAGAGAAAAGAAGCTATGGAAACATATATGGGACAGGAAACTGAAAATAGGAAAACAGAAGCATTGAGAAGTTCATTATTTGTTGCTTGTTTTTCTGAAGTTAATAATTCATTTCCTATGTGGGGATATTATGCGGCAGATTACAAGGGAATATGTTTAGGATATAACCTTTATGAGCTTGTTAAGAAATACCAATGTATGCAGGTAATCTATAGTGATAAATTAATATTTTACCGAGAAGAGAGTTCTGAAAGAAACATATTGGCTAATACATTAACCAAGTCAGATGAGTGGATTCATGAAAAGGAATGGCGGATAGTAATAAAAGATTTTGTTTTGCCACGAGAAATATATATTGGGTGTAGACAGCAGGAAACAGTTGCTGAGAATAACAATAATCGTATGTTACATAATAAAAAAGAGAATGAGATGTATGCTGATCTAGATGAGATACTTCGATGGGCGGAGAATAACTATGTTGATGTATATATGCCAATAATAAGTAGAAAAGAATATAAAATGATGGATAGAGCGTTACGATTGATTTAGCAAGTTTTAGCAGAGGTGGCTATATGTCAGATTTTGAAGAAAAATATGATTATCAGGAAATTATGGTAGAAGATATTTCGCAGATATATAAAATTGCAAATGATTATAATTCGTTCTATGATTTACCAAGATCAGGTAGAGGTGACCCAGGTGATGAACGAACTTACTTACAGGCATTTTATAGAGGACAAAGCGATTCTTCTTGGAAAATCACTCCAAGTATATGCAGAGATACATCTGTGGATGAGAGTATACTGGAATCTGGAGATTTACTATTTGAAGTAATGGCATATAATCAGCATTATATACATGCTACAAGATTAATTGACTTTACAATGGATATAAATGTAGCATTGTTTTTTGCTTGTTGTGAAAATATTGAAAAAGATGCGGCTATATTTATATGGTCATATTCTCCGTATGATCCTAAATGGACAAGAATAAAGATACAGTGTGAACTTGTTAATGTTAAAAAGCAACGTATAAGTGTAAGTGAATATGCAGAGATACTTTTGCAGAAATATCCGGAATTGAAAGACAATTGTACTTATAAAAAGGATTTCTATACTGATTTAGTTTCTTATTTGGATCATGGTTTTATGATTATGCAACCACGCAATCCGTATTTGGAAAATATGAGAATACAAAGACAAAAAGGGTGTTTATATGTTTGTGGTGTGAAATTTGAAACTCCGATTGATAAAATGAGAACAAGTGTTAATGCGGGGAATAATATATTGTGCCCGCATGAGCCGGAAGCTCCTAAAGAATTGGACGGAGGTAATTTTTTGGTAAAGGTGGTCATTCCTGCAAGATTAAAAAATGTGATAATGAAACAATTGGAAGAAAAGGGAATTACAAAAGAAGCTTTGTTACCCATGTGATGTAAATAGGCACTTGTTTAATGTAGAAGGATGGTGAGAACTATGGATATAAAGCAGCTAATCGGCGAAACCACAGATTACGATAAAAAGGTTGCACTTGAGACAAAGAAACCCAAAAGCTGGTGCAAGAGTATAAGTGCATTTGCAAATTGCTATGGTGGTAAGCTGGTATTTGGTGTGGCAAATGATGATGCGTTGGTTGGTCTTTCGGATGCTGAAGGAGATGCAGAAAAAATTAGTGAGATAATTAAAACACACCTTAATCCGATACCAGAGTTTAAGCTTTCATTTGAAAAAGATAATGACAAGACATTCGTTATTGTAGAAGTTATGAAAGGGCAGCAGACTCCATACTATTATGAGGGTGATGGGCAACTTATTGCATTTATGCGTATAGGAAATGAAAGTGTTCCGGCGACACCTTCGCAGTTAAGAGAGTTGGTACTTCGCGGAAGTGGTGAAAGTTATGATAGTCTGAAGTCAAGATATGATTTTAACAATATGTCCTTTACAAAATTAAAATCAGTATATAAACAGAGAACGGGGAATACATTTGAAGATACAGATTATGAATCTTTTGGGCTGATTGATGAAAAAGGAAATCTAACGAATGCTGGAGCACTTTTGGCAGATGAATCACCGGTACGTCATTCTAGATTGTTTTGTACAAGATGGAATGGACTTACTAAAGCATCAGGAATAGTGGATGCACTTGATGATAAGGAATATACTGGCAGTCTTGTCACATTGTTGCAGGCAGGAACTGATTTTGTGAGAAATAATTCCAAGAAAGCATGGCGTAAGGTTGGTGACGGCAGAATTGAAATGCCTGATTATCCGGATAGAGCAGTGCTTGAAGGTGTAGTAAATGCATTGATTCATAGAAATTATCTGGAGATAGGTAGTGAAGTCCATATAGATATGTTCGATGATAGAATTGAAATATATTCACCCGGTGGAATGGTAAGTGGAATATCTCTTGAGGGGAAAAATCTATTGAAAATTCCGTCAAAGCGAAGAAATCCGATATTAGCTGATATATTCAGCCGTTTAAAGTATATGGAGCGTAGAGGTAGTGGATTTAAGAAGATATTGGCAGATTATGAGGGACAAGTAGAATTTGATGAGACCAAGATGCCAGTCTTTGATGCAGATAATGATGATTTTACATTGACTTTGTATAATCTGAATTATGGCACTAATTATGCAACACAGGTGAATGAAAATGTCATAGAAAATGTCATAGAAAATGTCATAGAAATTTCGAAAGAAAAAATGAAGCAGTTAATGCCAGAGTATTCTAAGAAGAAGCTTACTAAAGCATGTGAGATCCTAAAAATGATTTCCGAAAATCCGAATATTTCTATTGATGAATTAAGAATAGCCTTAGATGTCACAGATAGAACAATTGCTAGATATATATCAGAATTAAAGGATAAAGGTATCATAGAACGAAAAGGTCCAGATAATGGTGGTAAATGGAAAATTAAGTAAGTGAATGACAGTAAATATGGCACTCAATGTGACACCCAAACTTTTACTCAAGAATATTCCGAAGTTAGTCTCCATGAAGTCTCACGAGATTTGAGACTGAGGAGGTTCAAAATCATGGACATAAGCAAAAGGAATTGGAAATTATTTCGAGAAAGATTATCAGGCAGGTTTATTAGGAAATAGATAAAATGTATGAGAAGAATGCACTAAATAATTTTAAAGATGTATTGGGAAAATATTGTGTAATTAATCAGTTTGTTGAATTGTCAAAAAGGTGTTTTTTGGTTGAACATCAAAACGAGATACAGAAAAGGGATACATTTGTGAAGTTAGCAACAGAATATGCAGTAACTCTGACAAATTATGATGCAGATTCGATGGTTTGCGAAATATGCAGAAGTTATATTGTTAATGTTCATTTGTGTTTTGAAACATTTTTGAAAGATGTATGCCGGCAGATAAATAAATACGGAAAGAATGAATATAAACCGAGAATTCAAGAAGAGTCATATTTATTATGTGCAGTCAGAAATATTTGTGGTAATAACTTATCTGATGATATGAAACCTTTGTATGAGTTATGTGAATACTATCGACTGATAAGAAATACTTCGGTTCATGATTTATGTGAGGTTGATTCTCATGAAAAAGAATATCGTAAATTACAAAAGTATAATTTTAAGACCGAGGCTAAATTTTCAAAGCTAGTCGCACCAAATAAATATGAAGAAATATCATTCGATGATTTTGTTATGTTTTCTAGATCTTGTGTTGAATTGGCAACATACATTTTTGAGAAAATGGCTTATAATTATACTAAAATAGCTTTGGATATTCCAGATAAGCAAATAAGTAAATGGCGGAAATATAGTAAAAACCGTCAAGAGAAAGCGCTTTGCTTGTACATAAAGACCTTGTATAAGGTGGATGAAGAGTTCATAGAGCAAATATCAAAACTTCTTAACATGATTATTGTGGACCAAGGTCTTAGCAGTATTCAAGCAAAACCATTGACACTGAATCCTGAGGAAGAACTTCCAGCTTTGAAAGAACCAGCATTAGGAACAATAAGTTCGCCAATTGCAGATACAGTATTTACTGCAGGGTCAACTGATGAAACTATGCTTACAGAGCAGGAAAAGAAGCAGGTTGAGGAATTTGTAAAGCAAATTGATATTAGCGATGTCAAGGTGTTGAACTCTTATGGGGCTAGTGCACAGAAAGGTATTTCAACATTCTCTGCGTCGATTACCGGAAAAGTTAAGACTAAGGAGTTTGGCGAGGTAGGAGACAGCTTAAGGGATTTGCGTGCGGCTATCAATAGTACTGTTGCGCCTGAAAAGAAGGGATTATTAGGCTTATTCCAGAAGGGAAAGAATAAAGTTACCTATCTCATCTCAAATTATGAAAGTGCTGAGACTAATATCCAAAAGATTGAGAAGGACTTACAGAGACATCAGCAGGTATTAACAAAAGATGTGTATGTCTTTGATGAAATGTACAACATGAATCTTGAGTTTTACAAGGAACTCACTATGTACATTATTGCTGGTAAAAAGGCTGTAGAGCAGGCTAAAGCTACAAAGCTTGTTGAATTACAGCAGAAGGCAGATCAGTCACAAGATCAACTTGATATTCAAATGTATCGTGATTATGCAGATGCATGTAAGCGTTTTGAAAAGAGAATCTTTGATTTGGAGACGACAAGATTAGTTTCTATTCAGATGGCTCCGCAGATTCGTCTTCTCCAGAATGCTGATCAGGAAGTGGTTGATAAGCTTAGATCTGACATTATTAATACAATTCCATTATGGCGTAACCAGATGGTTCTCGCACTAGGAATTGAGCACAGTAGAAGAGCTATTGATGCTCAGAGTGCTGTAACTGATATGACAAACGAAATGTTCCGCAGAAATGCTGAGACTTTGAAGCAGGGCGCTATTGATGCTGCAATTGCATCAGAGAGAGGTATCGTTGATGTGGAAACAATTAGAAAAGTCAACGCTGATATCATTACTTCCATCAATGAAGTTGTCAAGATTCATGAAGAGGGATCAAAACGTAGAAGTGAAGCTCAGGTTGAGTTGGCAAAGATTGAGGATGAATTAAAACAGGCATTGTTAGAAGCAGGTAGTAGATAAACAGAATCATGAATGGAGATACTACGATTCTGTGGGTATCTCCATTTTTTATGGAAATTACAGGAGGCAGATTGATGAAGAAGAAATTGAAAATATCCTATAATTCACCGGTGGTGTTGACGTTTGTTCTAATCTGCCTGACAGTTTTAATCCTTGGATTCATAACTTTGGGTAAGAGCACGTCGCTATTATTTATGACCTATCATTCGTCGCTATTGGATCCTTTGACATATGTTAGATTCTTTACACATGTATTTGGTCATAATGGCTGGGAGCATTTGCTTAATAATGCTGCATTTTTACTTCTTTTGGGACCGATGCTTGAAGAAAAGCATGGTTCACAAACGTTAATAGAGATTATAGCTATCACAGCATTAGTGACTGGCATTGCAAACTATGTACTTTTCCCATCAGTTGCTTTATGTGGTGCCAGTGGAGTCGTTTTTGCGTTTATTATATTGGCATCTTTTACAGGATTTAAGGACGGAGAGATACCACTGACATTTATTCTTGTAGCCATAATATATATAGGGCAACAGATTTTTGAAGGAATAACGGTTTCAGATAATATATCAAATATGGCGCATATTGTTGGTGGAACTGTTGGAGCAGTTTTAGGCTATCTGCTCAACAAGAAACCTAAGTATTCACACTAAGAGTTTGGAGGTAAGGCTTACGGCTTATCAGTATCATAATTGGGACAGTAAAAGAGAATATGATAAGTTCTGGCGCAAGGACGTTAAGCGTAAGAAAAGGCGAAACGTAGGTATTGTACTGTTGATATTGCTGCTTTTTGGAATGCTTGCTTTCTTTTTATTGAAACAGTTTATTTCGGTACAGCAGAAAAACGAGGATGCCTTTTCAGAGAGTATCGTTGATCTATCACCTGAAAGTATTCCGGAATATACCGGAAAAGATTATGTGGAGCTTAATGGTAATAAGCCAAATTTTACAGAGTATGATTTTTCTCATATTACAGGAGAAAACTATTCTGATTTGGATAGACTAGGAAGACGCGGTAAAGCAACCGTTATGCTTGATAGAAGTATGATGCCAACAGAAGAACGTAGTTCTATAGGTCAAATCAAACCATCGGGCTGGGTTCAGGAGAAGTATCCTGAAATAGTTGATTCTGAGCCACCTTACTTATATAACCGTTGTCATCTTATAGCCTATGCGCTTACTGGGCAGAATGCTAATGAACTTAACTTGATTACTGGTACGAGATATTTCAATATGGAAGGTATGCTACCTTTTGAAGAGTCAGTAATGAGATACCTTGATAAATCAGATAATCATGTGCTGTATAGGGTTAGTCCATACTTTAAAGATGATGAATTATTAGCGCGTAGTGTTGAGATGGAAGCTTATTCCGTTGAGGATAATGGTGAAGGAATCTGTTTCCATGTATTTGTATATAATGTTCAGCCCGGTATTGAGCTGGATTATAAGACGGGAGAAAGTAGGAAAAAATAATGCGAAATGGGAGAAATATGAACGTTGACTCGGCTATATCTATTGCAGCATTTATAATACAATCACTTCATGGTGATTATCTAGATGTTGAGCATTGGTTTGAATACTATGATGTGCTTGACAGAGCTGTAGAAAAATGGTCAAAACCATGTAAGAGAACGCTTGTTCATGAATATATACAAGATTTGTATTTAGACAGCCAAAACTACCTTTTAGATAAACATTTTCCGATAGGACAAATAAATGAAATGCAAGAATTACTTGATAATTATAATATAGATTATTCGTCTATAGGAGATGTTGATGTAAGTGATTTGACAGATGAAGATTGTTTTACAGATGAAGTAGAAGAATATGCTGGTGAGTTACAGAGTTTTTTTATTGATAATATCTTAGATGTTGTTGTAGATGATGTATTCTCAATTTTATATATGGATAAAAACTTTATGCATGAATTTAATCGGCAGTGTTCAGAAATTATCCTTAAATTAAAAAAAGATGATTATCCAAACTTATTAAGGGAAGATGGGGTTATTGAAAGAATATCTTATTATCCGAAATGGTTCAAACGAGGAATTGAGTATAGAGATAAGTTGAGATGTTCCCTTTGCGGATGTGATTTATCAAGTGCATTTACAACATTGGTTGATGAGAATTTTGATCATATTATTCCATTGAAAAATGGTGGTAATAATGATCCGTCAAATTGGCAACTTACTTGTGAAACGTGCAATAAGTCAAAAGGGGCACGAAGTAGTGCTTTTAAAAATATAGTTTTCCCGTTTTGGCAGATGGATGATGAAGATTAGTACACAAACTCAACCTCAGGTTTAGTTTTTGCAACCTTAGGTTGTTAGATTATTCAAGGAGGAGGGCTTATCATGAGTTTATCAACAGAATTAAAGGACGATGAGTTATCGATTGGTAAGCTCATTAAGAAGCAAAGGAAAGAAAAGGGACTGACGCAGCAGGCACTTGCAGAAAAACTCAATGTTTCTCCGCAGGCAGTATCGAAGTGGGAACGAGAGATATGTGAGCCGGACAAGCAACTATGGGTTAAACTCTCGAAAATACTTGATATTCCAAAGGAGCGTTTTGCATGTTTATATGAGACTTCTGCTGATAATGGTGACATAACGGTTCCACCAGGTGTAATTGCCGCTTTGAATACTTTTGCTGATGCTCTAAGTATGGTGAAATCTAACATGTGGGGAGGTAAAAACGATGACAGAGACAGTGATAATTGAATTAATTCATAGTCTTAGAGATGTTGCACTTAAGGCTATTGAGTGTGCATTACTTAATAAGTAGTGAGCTGACGAAGCGAAGCTGTTAAGGCTCCGCTTTCGTTTTTTTGAAATATTTTGATTAGTTTAAATATTCCTGCGGGGGTAGAAAGGAAAATATTTATGGCAAAAGAAGATAGAAAAGGTCGTAGAATTAATTACTCTAGAAAAGAATTAGCAGAATATCTGCATTGTGCTGAAACATCTGTGGATTATAGGCTGAAAAAAATATCTGATTATTACGATAAGCTGGATAGTTCATCGTTCAAAAAAGAGATTGATAATAATAGAAATTTCTTTCCACCAGAATATGCTCCTTTATTAAAGATTCTTTTAAAAGAATACGATGAGAATCCTGCAGTAAAAAAAGCAAAAGATCAATCAGCGGAAGCAATTCAGAAATTTAATAAAAGGGTTTTATTAGACATAGCTGATTCAGAAGACATACCAGACTATTTAAAAGAAGTGATGGAAACACTACCGTGGATTCGTGTCTCAAAAATACTATCAGAATCTTTAGATGAATTGGTAGATGAATTAACAGTTTTCATTTTTGAATTAGTTTCAGCTAATGGAAATGATATTGGTGAAACAGTAAAGTACATAATCCGCGAGCTGGATACCATGAATTATAATCTTTTTAGAGGTTCATGTTTGAATATGTTAGACACTGGTTTGATTAGGAATAACTATCTAAACAGACGAGATATTGCCATTGACGTGGGAATTGTGACATTGATTAAACTGCTCATGGAATACATAGGCCTTGAAGAGATTCAAAACAGTAATGTACAAGAATTGAAGGAGTACTTTTCAGAAGAAAAGCGGTCTGATTTTGAGAATAGACTGCGTAAAGAAGGTATTGAAGAAAGTAAAATAACTCAAGAAGCTGATAAATTGGAAAGAAGCGAGTACTTAAGTAGTCAGAAAGATAGTATTTTGTATATGCTAAATAAAAATTCTGTTTCCAATGCAATGGAGGCAGTAATTATATCAGGTAGAAAATGGGAATCAATTGTTGAACGAATCAAAAATGATACATTTGATGTTACTGAGGAAATAGGCAAATACTATGAATCACATAAAATATCCGGAGTTGATAAGGACACTTGGGTAGGAGTTCATAAGATGCCAGAGTCTATAGAGAATTATGTGACAAGTAATTATGTGGATCACTATGAAAATATTTTGAGAGAAAAGAAGCAGTTAAGGGAAAAGGTTGACAGCATGATAGGTCAGATATTGGTTGAACTGTTTTCAAAAGTTCAGCGCTAATGTTCTAAACTCCAAATAATATTTTAGTTTTTGGAGTTTACCCACGGCGGCTTATAGGAATGTTAAGCTTGACTCATCAAAAAAACAGGAGGTCAAGCATTATGAATGCAAAATGTATAACAGTTAGGTATGAAGCTGGCGAATACTACTTAAAAAATGGAGTCAAAGGAGGCGCTACTTATGGATGTTACTATAAGAATGGAAAGTACCATAAAAATCGCGGATTTGGATGGGAAAGTGTATATGCTCCGTCAAGGTTAATTCTTGTTGTGGAAATAGAAGGAAAAAGAACTGAGATTTGGATTGATAGATTTTTTAAAGAAAGAGTGGGACGGTTGACAAATAATAGAATATGTAAGATAGTCGGGGCTATGCCTAACTTTGTTGAAGTTAAAAATATGGGAAATTGCTATTTAGTACAAGATTCCTCACTTGAAGCATGGTTAATGTCAGCTGAAATTTAAGTGTACATATTTTGGGACAACTATTTTGTTACCATTAGAATCATAAAAGGGGAGTGCACGATTATCGCAGCTTGTCGGCTATTTCAAACTTTTTGTAGATTGTTGTTGCAAACACATGTTCGAAATGATATACTTCTAATCAGGAAGTAACGAAAGCAGATTGCTTCCTTTAGAAAGGAGCGGCGTATGAGACACAAATCTACAGAGCTTATGGGTACTATTAAGGCATTTGTAGAGGACTACTACAAGAATTATCGCCACTCACCGTCTACAACAGAGATTGCAGATGCTGGATTGTCAACACTTTGTCAGACAAATTTTTTTAGGTTATTTTCCCGATATTGTACAGGCGTTTGATACCCTAGGGAGGAATGTATATGGTGATGATTATACCAGTTTACATAATCCCATAGTTTTATCTTCAGTTCTTCTAGTGTATGGAATGTTTCATTCCACACAAATTCTGTTTTAATGACCTTGAACGTAGCTTCTGCCACTGCATTATCATAAGGACATCCCTTATGGCTCAGGGAACGTTCTATATGAAACGTTTCTAACAGTTCCTCAATCGTCTCATTTTTAAATTCATTTCCCCGGTCTGTGTGGAAGATATGGATTTCCGACAGATTGCCTTCTACTTTCCTAAATGCCTGTTTTACAAGCTCTGCTGTTTTATGTTCTCCTGCACTGTATCCAACGATTTCCCTGTTAAAAAGGTCTATCAGTATACAGATATAATTCCAGTGGTTTCCTACCCTTACATAAGTTAAATCACTTACCACCACATTACGGTATGGCTGGTTTTGAAATTGTCGGTTCAACACATTTGCCACTTTTGATTCATTACATCTGTCTTTTTGCGGCTTAAACTGAGCTGTAGTATAGCTTGATATCAAACCTTCCTGTTTCATGATCCGTCCAATCCTGCGTCTTAATACCTGTTTCCCGCAATCAACCAGTTCTTTCTTGATCTTTCGTGTACCATAATGGTTCCGGCTTTTTCTAAAAATTTCCTGAATGTCTGCAGTAAGTTCTGATTCATCTTTTTTTGTTGCTGCTTCATAATAATAAGTGCTTCTATTTACCTGTAGGACGCGGCACATTGCTGATACAGAGTATTTGTGAGCATTTGCTTTGATCACATTTACTTTCGTCCTAAGATCAGCGCCGCTTGTTTTAAAATATCATTTTCCATTCTTAACTGCTGGTTTTCTTTCCGAAGCCGGATCAGTTCTTCCTGCTCTGGAGTCCGGTTATCTTTTTCATGGAAAGAGCCGGAATTGGATGCCTGCTTTACCCATTTGTCAAACAGGGAAGTAGCAATGTCATATTCACGGCAGATATCGCATCTGCGTTTGCCGGAACGATATAGTTCCACCAGTTGCTGTTTGAATTCATCGGTATATTTACGAGGTTTTCTTCGTTGTTTTGGTTCGGTCATAATGAGTGCTCCTTTGTGTATTTATTATAGATTATATGACCTTAAAAAATCTGTCCAGTTAATTGTAGCCTATCCATCTTTTCGTGCAAATTTGGAAAGTGCAATCAGAAAGTGTGATTTTTCAGGAGATATCTTAGAAGGAATTGAAAACTCTGAGAAGATCATTGAAGAAGCTTATGTTCTTAAGGATATGAAGGAAATACAGCATCTATATAATCTGCAGGTTGATTGCCTTATAAGTGAGGAACGCAGCTTATTTCAAAAGTATTTGAATCAAGAAATGAATCTCACAGATATAGCTTCAAGCTGTGGAATTGAGTACCACTCAGCAGTAAAGAAGATTACTAAGATTCGCAAATTTGTTAAGCAGGAAGTAACTGAGATTTTAGAAGTGACTTCGTGTCAAGTTGGCACAAAGTAAGGAGGGGTGGTTATGTATAAAAAAAATAAACTCCTCCGTTACTCCATACAAGTTAGTTATTTAGGAATATTACTTCGCGAGGGACTTTTAACAGATGAAGAGTATGAAAAATGTATGAGTTCTCTCAAAGGCGACTACGGAATAGTAGCTGACATACTTGTGGATTAGTGGGCTATTGGTAGAATTCAATATAGGAGGTTCAGAACATGGAAAATGAAGTAAGTATTATACGTGCGAAGACTTCTCTGGAAGATCGCAGAATGCGAGGTAAAGAAATTGTTCGTAAAAGGGTAGCAGCTTATTGTCGTGTAAGTACTGGTGCTAGAATATAAATAGTACAAGCCAAAATGAGAAATTCCAAATACACATAAGCATGGTACAATAGAAACATGCTGAAGGAGGATCTCATATGGCAAAGCAACATGACAAACAATTTAAACTTGATGCAATCCAGTACTATCAAGATCATAAAGATCTCGGAGTACGTGGATGTGCAGAAAATCTTGGCATCGGCTACAGTACATTAACAAAGTGGCTGAAAGACTTCCGGGAATCAGGTGATATTCCTGTTCGTGGTTCTGGTAATTATGCATCTGATGAGCAGAAGGAAATTGCCCGTCTCAGACGTGAATTACGTGATGCACAAGATGCACTTGATGTGTTAAAAAAAGCAATCAACATTCTGGGAAAATGACGGAAGCCATTTATCTCGAAGTGTCTGAGAAGACGGAAGCTGCCAAAAAGGCTGGACGCCGGGTTTCCGTCTCCGGAATGTTGAAATTTTTAGGTGTCTCTCGCTCAGGATATCTTGCATGGCTCCACCACGTACCTTCTGATACAGAAAAACGTCGTGAAGCTGTAAAAGCA
>ONZY01001728.1_pt1 | contig 14645 bp, 19 predicted proteins | sample 1671451 | NCBI WGS metagenome assembly ONZY01 (sample SAMN06348158, study PRJEB24527) | human gut metagenome | biome: human gut; feature: ankylosing spondylitis patient; material: feces | host: Homo sapiens | place: China | collected 2015-10 | reverse complement strand
CTACACTCTTTCCCTACACGACGCTCTTCCGATCTCATAACTTCACCCTCCACAAACTTCGATTTCTCAGTTTCAAAAACTGGAAGTTGTTAGTTGTTTGGAATCACTTCTCCATTTTCATCTAAAAGATAGATTGCATAAACCGTTCCTATCTGCAATGGATCACTTTCCATTACATCACCATTAAATACAACACGGATATTATCATCTACATTCAATTCTGGTGCTCCTCCTGCTGATACTACATCTTTTGTAACAGAAAATTCCTCATCAACAGAAATCCCACTATTAAATGCTTCTATACACCTAACATCAACATATTCTTTATTTACTTCCAAAACTTTTGCATTAAAATATGCTTGTTCTGCTTCATTTTTACATCCAGACAACGCTACTATACAGCCCAATACTGCTAAAATAGATAACCACCTTTTCATACTCAACACCTCTTTAAATCCCGATTTTTCGTTCTCTGCGCCTTCCCAATAAACGGGAAGTTGGTTACTTCTTGTAATTCATTTTCTTACTTAATACCCCAAACAAAGCCAATAAAAATATTCCTATTCCAAGCAATACGCCAGCCACTTTCATTAATTCATTGTTTGTATACTCTGTATCCGGAAGAATCCCATACTTGTAATAAGAATAACTAACATGGTCTGTGGTATATGCAGCTATGGAATCTCCTACATTATATTCCGAATATACAAATCCCGGTACTTGCATTCGCTTGTGATAATCATTCACTTTTCCATTGTTGTAGTAGAAGAAATAATTCTGAGATATCGTATCAGCCGAGGCATTTTCAGCCCTTTTACCTGTAATCACAATATCCTCCATATAATAATCTTCTCCCAGTACCATCTCTTCCATTTGTGTATTAAATGCTTTAGATGTCAAAAGTATATTTATCCAGACTGTAATGAAAACTATACTTAAAATAATGAAACAAATCCAAAACAAAATTTTCTTTTGATTTCCAGTTAATATTTCTTTTGATTCTTTGTGCTCAACCAATTTATTACTCATTCCATAATACCTCTAAAGTACTTTTCCTTCTTCCTTCCCTTCGCCCAAGAAGTGTATCTCACTCAAAGAACTCGGGCAATCCCGATTGTATAATGACTTAATTTAAGGGTTTCATTAGCTGTTATATTTTATTAATAAACTCCCCGCTAACCCTTATAAACACTAACTTTTCTGTAGGTGAGCTTTCCCTTAGGTATTCCCTTGTGTTATATCGTTTCACAAGGCTTTACGAACCCTCGTAAGGGAAAAAATAAGGGAAGCAAAATCGCATAACACATTATAGCATAATATGAACGAACTGTGTGAACTGCTTGAAATGCTTTTTGAATTTTGCAGAAAAGAGGATTGGTTTAATGAACATAATATATGCAGATTACAACATTTATCATAACAGCATTAATATATGCACTTATGCCGGATATATTCTTCGGATTGATTGTGCAAAGGCAGAGGAAGGATTAAAGACAACACCTAATTCAGAGTGTGCCTTGAATGCTTTGGCAATAGACAATCCTGTGAAGTATGCTCGACTTTATCTTGACGGTACTATACAGATGTGGATAGATGCGGAAGATTCGTTGGTTTCTTTAAGGGGCATTTTTCTCCCCATAGTGTTCTTTCATCTGGCAACATTTAACTGTCACATGAACATAACAGCTATTTCTGCTTATTCGCATTGTGGTTCATTATATTGAATAAAAATAGCATAAAACACAACGTAATCGGAAACAGGAGTCCAATGCGCATGCCCACATGAATACTACCTCCAAACATGTCCGCAACCCTTCCTACAATGGCTGGACCTATGCTTCCTCCAAGATCACCTGCCATTGCTAAAAGTGCAAACATTGCAGTTCCTCCTGTTGGAAATGCCTTGGAAGAGATGCTGATTGTACCGGGCCACATGATTCCTACAGAAAACCCACATACAATACATCCAGCAAGTCCAATGATCGGATTTTCTGAAAATGACGCTAATAAATAACATACAAAACATAAGATACCGGAACCAATCATAAATCTGTTTAGTTTCATTTTATCACCAGCTTTTCCAAACAACACTCGTGAAATTCCCATCGTCACAGCAAACATACAAGGTCCGGCAATATCTCCCACTGCCTTTGAAAAGCCTAGGGCTGATTCTGCGTACGCAGATGCCCATTGTGCCATTGCAAGCTCCGATGCCCCGGAACAGACCATCATCACAATGGCAATCAGGAACATGGGATTTGAAAATAATTTTCTGATTCCCATTCCCTGTCCTTCCTCTACTAATGATTCAATCGGACAAGTTGCAAAATTAATAATATTGATAGCAGGAATTAATGCAAAAATAACAGCAAGCCATTTCCAGCTGCCAATTCCAAATAGCAGAAAGAAAACGGTCGAAACAAGTATAGTTCCAACTGCTCCCCAACAGTAAAAGGAATGCAGAAGGCTCATAGTAGCCTCCTTGTTCTCAAACGGACATGCTTCCACAATAGGACTTCCTAAAACCTCGATTAAGCCACTTCCAATCGCATACAAAATGACACTTATAATAATACCAATAAACGGAGATGGAATTATTTCCGGTAAAAATGCCAAACCTACAAGGCCTGCAGCCGAACATACTTCAGAAGCAACAATGCATACTCTATATCCAATTTTGTCCACGTACTTGGCACAAAACAAATCTACCAAAAGCTGTGTAAAGAAAAAGGATGTTGATATCATAGCAATGTTTCCAAGTGAAATATTGTAATCTGTATGAAATTTCAGAAATAGTAAAGGTGCAAAATTCGCAGCAACTGCCTGCGTAATAAATCCCAAATAACACGCCAATTTTGTCTTTTTATAATTCTTCATCATTTTTCCTAAACTCTCTTTGTTGTTATTCTTAGATAATGCTCATCTCCACACCAAACACTTCCCTCATAGAACGCACCTAAGTATCTTGGTTCACAATTCACTATAAATGACTTTTCAATAAGCATTAACATAAATTCATTTACCTGTTCCTCATTATCTAAAATGATAGAAATACATTCTTTTTCATCACATAAACCAAATTCAACCTGTGCAAACATTTATCTTCTCCTTACGGCTAAATAGAACTATATAGCAATTTTGTTTATTTTTCACTATATAATATCGCAATTATGCTGTATAATATCGTAAAACAGATTGTTCAGGAGGGGACTGCCATGTCGCAGAAAGAAAAGAAAAAGCTTGTAAGTATAAAAACCGATGATACACTGATGGAAACTGCTTTACATGGGACTCATCTTTTTCCATACAAACTCTATGATGATAACATAACCGATTATGATTTTAACTGTATTGACTGGCATTGGCATACCGAATTTGAATTTGTATATATCGAATCCGGTATAGTTCACTTTAATGTAGGAGAAGATAATTTTGACATGTCCGAGGGACAGGGAATATTTATTAATTCCAAAGTTGTTCATAAAATGCATTCCGAAAATGACGCTGTAATTCCAAATTTTCTCTTTCTTCCGTCTCTGATTGCTCCGAAAGAAAGTTTAATCTATCAGAAATTTGTGTTACCCTTTCTGAACTCATCTTTGGGTTATTACATTTTTTCTTCTTCACAGGAATGGCAGAAAGAAATTTTGTCTGAAATGCAAAAGCTTATACAGTTTAGCAGAGGTGAAATAAATGAACTACAAATATCTGTTCAATTACAAAAGATATGGGCACTCATAACTTCAAATGTTATTTGTTACCCAGAAACTCAAAATGTGAATTCTTCCTCACTTGCACGGTTACAAATGATGATGCAGTTTATACATTCGAATTACCCTGAAAGCATTTCTCTTTTGGATATTGCCAAAGTTGGGGAAGTGAGTATCAGTACTGCCTTGAATTTGTTTCGTAATGTACTGAATACATCTCCTGTCAACTATCTGATATGCTACAGGTTAAGGAAGGCAGCATTACTTCTTACCAATACAGAAAAAAAAGTAAGTGCCATTTCAATAGAAACTGGATTCAGTAATACAGATTATTTCTGTAAAACATTTAAGAGAATGTATTCCTTAACTCCTACAGAGTATAGAAACGTAAAGAAATGAATTATCCGACGAAAAAAGGGCGACTTATCTCGCCCCTTTATCTCTGCTATGGTAATTCCTTTGTGTATGCTGCTAATCAGCTTCTCTTTCACTTCCACACATTAAGGCATACCTACACCACCAATCTTCTGTCAAACGGAGCACAGCCAAAGGATGTCCAAGAGTTGTTGGGACATTCCGATGTTAGTACCACAATGAATGTTTACGCTCACGCAACGAGGGAAGCAAAGCAAAATTTCGCAAGACTTCTGGATAAGGTTGCAGGGCAATAAACAAAGATTTCCCTTGTAAGTTACCCATAAGGGCAAAAACAAGGGAAAATACATACAAGTTCACGATTTATCTATTTGCATAATCAATCAAAATCTTTTTGCAACTACTGCAACGATAAGCTTCACAATGAGGGATTCCTTCTGACCCTTTACTCAATTCCAGATCGTCCGATTTTTTAATACGAAAAGCTTTTATCGGATTATCAACTGCAAAAGTAATGTCTCGTGAGCTCATTAGGTATCCTCTTATCATTTCTTCACCACAATATGGACATTTCATGCAGATTCACCTCCTATAAATTCTGATTTGATAAGCTCCTCTAAGAGATTATGTTTCAATTTTCTTCTATGTATTTCACTACTCTATCTATATTTCCGCTTTCATATTCATCATGTGTTAATTTGAAACACTCATCCTTACTAACACTGCTGTAGTCTATATACCTAGCAATATCTTCTGGAATTAAAAACAAGTTTACTCCTTCTCGTTTCAGCGATTGTAAATCTCCGTGATTGACATCAACAATTACTTCCGCTTCCCAATTTTTTGCTTTAATTACAGACTGTAAATTTTCTTTTAATACAGTACTTCTCTTTTTTTTTAAAATATTAAAATGTCCATCATGTCCAACCTGTGAATTTCTCCCATTAGTTACATAGGGTACAATGGCTATTTTTTTTATCATTAACTTGTCCTCCTTTTCCACTTCTTATAACTTCTAATTTTACTTAAACTTTTTTCACCTTAAAAAACTGGGATTTTCGCATTATTTCTGTTGTGCCTTAACAAAAATGCTCTCTGTTACAAGGGCTATCGTTATAAGGGCTCCTACAAGGGAGTAATTGTTTAATCCATACATCAACGGCATAAGAGAAATAACTGCTGTAATAATCGAAAGAACAAACAAGGCGTTAAAAACGCTATCTTTCTTCAAAGAAATCAACGAAAGCAACAAAATAACAACAGTAAGTATGGCTGTAATAAGTGGAGCAAAATTTGCATATCCAAACGGTATAAGACTAAAGTATGAAAATGTTTCTCTTACTCTTTCTGTTGGAGATGGAGCAAAAGTACAAACTGCTCCCAGTGGTAATGCTTCTAACACTATTGTTAAAGCCGGAAAAACCACTAAGCTGATTTTTTTCATGTTGTGTACCTCCGTCTACAAATCGTGGTTTGTTGATGCAAAACTATTAAGACTTATCTTCGTTATTATCGCTCTTAAATAAACCGATAATAACAACAATCAGGCCTAAAACACCACCTCCAAACGCAATGATATTATCTATGGATAGAGCAATTGCCGCAAGAATGATTGCTATACCCAATAACATTATTTTTGTTCCCATTCATTCCGCCTCCTTCCTATTTGGTGCTTCATCTGCTCCAGACAAAACACCATTATGGCAAAAGTTAGCAATAAAAACATCATTCATAGTGCATCCCTCTAAATGCTCCTTCTTCAATACAACTCCCAGTTGATCTAATTCTCTTTTTTTATTATATCATTTCATTGTTCCTCTTTCTATACAATTTTCAAAAGGGCAGTCCGAAGACCGCACTATCAATTACGCATACACTATATCTTTCAACACAACTTCTTCCGCACAATGCCAGATATTGTTCATAATGCCAACCCACTGCATTTGATTCTCTGACTTCAACTGCTCTTTCAATCCCTGCTTTACTTTCATCTGCTCTACCAGCCGTTCTATCATCCGATAACATTCCTCGTCTGTCTGGTGCAGATATTCATTTAATTTCCCACTTAACAGCAATTCCAGATACAATGCTCTGTGGTTCTCTTTCAGATACTCTGCTCTCATTCTTCCGTATCTGCCAATTTCATAATGCGTTCCCTCCGGGAGCCGGAGATCTGGATAATACAGACCATCCTCTCCCAAAGTGTAACGGATTCCGTTTTCTCCAATGATGTGCTTTCTCAACACTTCTGTTTCTTTGATTTTATCCGTCATATCCATCTATCTCCTTATCTGCTCACTCTGTTCTGGTAGCTTCTCTGCAATCGCTTCTGCTCTGCCTGTAACCGTTCCGCTTCTTTCACATTGTCAATAATATCCTGTATTTTGTCAGCCCCGACATACTGTTTCACTCGTTCCAAATCCTCCGCTTTCTCCTGCAAATGCTCCATTGTGCTATTCTGCTCCTTGATTTTATTCTTGTACCATGCAATATCCTCTCCCTGCTGATTTACCTTTGCAGTCAGCTTCTTAACCTGCTCCATTAGACCGACACACTTGATTGTCAGGTTTTTTACAAGTTCCTTTAACCTTGTAATCAATGGCAATGCCACCTTTTCACGATAAACTTTTGCCGACTGCACCACTCCCGGCTCTGGAAGCTGCCATTGTCTGTCCTCATCATAGGCTCTCACATTACGCTCCAGAGCGACCTTAGAACCTGCCATAGCCTCCAGTTCGTTTTGAAGCTTCTGCTGTTGCTTTTCTAATTCCCGGTTGCTGGACAACCGCCTTTTCTTTTCCTGCTCCAAATCCTCATTCTCGGTAATCAGCAGATTATTTTTTGCAGATAAACTGTTATAGCTCTGCTTCGTGGCTATATACGCTTCTTCCAGCTCTGCATTATCTGCCTTGATTTCCTCATTCCGCTTTTGAAACTTATCACCCATCTCTGCCAGTTCTTCCGCACGAGCAAGCTGACTGTCTACCATTTTACTTACTGTCTGTAATGCTCGTTCCGATTGTGCAAGCTGACTGTCAAGCTCCGCAACCTCCTTTGCCCTCTCCTGCTTCTCATAATCCAACACCGAAAGATGTTTATTGTGCGTACCCTTCTGCAACCATTCGACACCATACCGCTCCATGACTGCCGCAAGTTCCTTTTTCTCCGATTCTATCCACTGATTCCATTCCGTTGCTCCTCTGGTGCCGCCTTCAAATCCCTGCTCCGCCAATGCCCCTTTCAGTGAAACCCTTGTATCAAGTCCCCGCTTACTCCCGGTAATAACCGGAACAAAATCAATATGAATGTGCGGTGTTTCCTCATCCATGTGCAGATGTGCCGAGAATACATGAAGATTCGGATTCCTGCTTTGAAAGTCTGTCATGAAGTCAATAAGTATCTGCTTTGCCAACTGCCCCTCCTCACTCCGTGCATTCATGTCATCTCTGTTACCTATCTGGAAAATCACTTCATAAAACAGCTTTTCCTGCTTCCCCTGCCGGATTTTCTCATAATAGTTTTCAATCTTCCGGTCACTGCGTTTCTGCTTCGCATTGTACCGTTCCAGAGCTTCATCAAACAATTCGTGATACACTGCCTTTATATCCTCGTGACAAAATTCCACATTGTCCCGGCTTCTTTCTTTATCTACATTCTTTGCAGAAAATGCTCTTGTATTGTGATTTACAGAGCCTTTCCCCACCATTCCGCTAATCGTTCTCTCCAATAAAACCACCTCTCATCTCTTTTTATCTGTATCTTTTAGTGCCGATAGGCACAGGCTTTGTTACTTTCGTCGAAAGTAACGCAAAAGCACTTTTGACAGCTTCGCCATCAAAAATGCAACCCGATAAATCGGGTTTTGCGTCCTGCCGGAAGCTTTTTCTGCCTGCGGCAGTTGTGCCTTTTCCTTTTCTTCCTCTGTCGGTGCAGTTTTATACTGCGTATACAGCTCTCTCATTACCAGGGCATCCATCTTTTTCTCCAATGCCTTAACTATCTCCGGCTCCGTTTCTTCCTGCCCTATGAGAAAATATCTCACGAGCAAAAAGAACAGTTCCTGCGAAATCTGCACATTCTTCATTTCAATCCACCAATCCTTTCTGCAAGACCGCAACAACGCAATGTCTATATCTTTTGCAACCTTGCAATCTTCAAGACCGCATTTCTGTATACTCTGCATTGTTGCGTTCTTCCCTTATTCCTGCTTTACCTTATCCAGTTCCCAGTACCATGCGTTGTTGATTTTTCTTGCCCGGATACCCAGCTCTTTCTTTGCATTTTCCAGTGTTCGTTTAGAAATTCCCAGTTCATCTGCCCGGTCAAATATCTCATTGCTTAAAACCGCACTATGTGTTTCCGCAAGTTCACGTAACATCTGCTTTGCCAGCTCCATTTTATTTGCCTTTGGTGCAATGCCGCCAAGCACCTCATCCACCGTAATCTCATAATCTCCAATCCACTGAAAGCCTTCCTCTGATAAGGCAAATGCTTTTGGATGTCCAAATGCTGCAAGGTTATTTTTTATCTGGACAACTGCTCTGGTATTCGGTTCTCCCTCTACCCTGCCGACCAGAAGAACACTTCTTGCCACTGCAAAGAAATCTATGGAACCCATGCCCCGGTATGCTGCTTTATTGCCGGAAGCCTTGTTCATGTGACCGATAAGGATAATTGCACACTTTGTTTTCTCTGCCAATGCTCCTAATTTCTTTGTCATATCCCTTGCTTCGTTTGCTCGGTTCATATCCATGCCACCGCCCAAATATGCTTGTATCGGGTCTAAAATCAAGAGCCTTGCACCAGTCCTCACAATCGCTTCTTCCAAGCGTTCATCTACCATAGACAGTGACTTGTCACTCTCATCAATAACGATAATTCTCTCGCAGTCTGCCCCGGCAAGCTCTAATCTTGGTTTTACTGTATCCGCAAGACCATCCTCCGCAGTCTGGTATATTACATTGACCGGCTCTGTGACTTTCATATTTTCATCCAGTGCTTCGCCCTTTGACAGCTTTGCCGCCAGATTCAAGACCATTGTTGTCTTTCCGTCACCCGGATCACCCTGAATAATTGTCAGCTTGCCATAAGGAATGAATGGATACCACAGCCACTCAATCTCCTGCGACTGTACCTCTGACATTCTAATCATCTTTAATTCAATCTTCTGTTCTGTCATTTTCTCCTCCAATTTTAATTTTATAATTGCTACCGGAGAAAACCTCTGCTATACTTAGCTTGTATATACATAGGATAACAGAGGTTTATCCGGTTATCTTTAGTCCTGACAGTTGCCGCTGTTGGGACTTTTTTCTTGTTCATTATCCAGCAAATCTGCAATTCTCCGTTGCTGATTCGGATATAAGTGGCCATAAGTATTTAGGGTAATTCTTATATCCTTATGCCCTAATCTTTCCTTTATCAGAATCGGCTCAATCCCTTTGTTGATGAGATATGCTACATGCGAATGCCTTAAATCATGCACTCGGATTTTCTTTACTCCGGCTTTCACCATATTTTGCTTCATCTTATGCTGTACTGCTTCCTGCACAATAGGGAAAAGTCTTTCATTCTCCGGCATACCATAATGTCCTTCAATAAATTGCTTTATTTCCTGCTTCAAAAATTCCGGTATTTCTATTGTTCGCACAGATTGTTTTGTCTTTGGTTCTGTAATCACATCCTTTCGTTCTGTCCTATAGTACGTTTTTGTGATGCTGATTTGATTTCTTTCAAAGTTTATATCTGCCGGAGTTAATGCAAGTAGTTCTCCAATTCTGCATCCAGTCCAGAAAAGAATTTCAAAGATGAGATAATATCTTGTTCCCGGTTCTATAGTCTGAATAAACTGCTGATACTCCTCTGTTGTCCAGAAATCCAAGCTTCTGCTGTCCGAGTTTCCCATCCGCTTTACCTTCTTGCATGGATTCGTATGCAAATCGTAAATCCTTGAAGCATGAGTAAACAAGCTGGTTAGCTGATTTTGTATCATTCGCAGATATGATTCCGAAAAGCCTTTTGTCTGCATTTCATTCTGCCACTGAATAATCTGCGAAGCTGATATTTCACTCATCATTTGATTTCCAAAATACGGAATAATATGCTGTTCCATCATATAACGTTTGTTTTTCATGGTACGTTCTTTGAGTTCATTCTGTTTGTCCTCAAAATATACCTCCATAAATTCACTCAATTTCATATCCATACTTCGACTGCTATTGAGTTTTTTCTGTCGCTCATATTCCAGAGCTTCCTTTTTTGTGGAAAATCCTCTCTTTCTTCGTTTTTTCTTTTCGCCCTTTGCATTCGTTTCAAACCACTGGGCAGTCCATTTCTTCGTGTCTTTTTCTTTGTAAGCCATTCCTTTCTTCTCCTCTCTTAGTTCGCAGCCAGCTCGTATCCGAACATCTTTTTTGCCCAATATGCTCTTGGAATCCGTCCTGCCATTGTGATATATCCCTGCTCCGCAAGTTCCTTATTCATTGCCTTAACCAACTTGTAAGCATAGGACTTGGAACAATCCAGTTCCTTAGCCACATCATCCGCACTCATCATATATTGATAGTTCGCCATATATTCATCCTCCCTTCTCATTCTACAATTCCGTTACAACTCTTGTATTTTTGTTGTGTACGATTTTCGTAAATTCATATTATCACTGTCCGTAAATAATGTCAATACTTCGTAAATAATATTTTACGGTTTTCGTAATTCTAAAATTATGTAATTTTCACTTTTATGTTTTTCGTAAATGTGATATGATAACAATTGGATTTATGTTTTTCGTAATTACTTTGTCTATGAAAATAGGAGGTTACTTATGGGCGATGGAAAGAAATTAAAAGAGTACCTTGATGAAAAAGGTACAAATGTACGCAGAATTGCAAAAGAAACCGGCATTAGTGCCACCACGTTATACACGATTATTCAAAAAGATTCCAATATCCGCTTTGACTTTGCACTTCGTCTTGCCAATGCTTTAGATATTGATGTGAATGAGATATGCTCTGCAAGTCCTTTCTCTGGAGCTATTACCGAAGAAGAAATATATCCCACTCTCCCAGATGGATTGAATGGAGCCTTGGATGCAAGCAGAGTCAAAACCTACTTGAAAAACTCTCTCTATCCACTTATGTACCTATTCGGTAAAAATAGTATGCCGGATGTGGATAATCTTCTGACTTCTTTTTATCAGTTGGATGATGAAGCTAGGAAAGAAGTGGTTGAAACGATACAATTCAAACTACAATATCACAGAGATCCCGAACGGGCAGAACAGGTAAAACAGATTAAGGGATGGTAAGAAAAAAGCTCCGTTGAATAGCAAAATTCAACGGAGTTTTTCTTTTTGGCACCGTTTTGGCACCGCTCACACCCATCTTCATTATTATCGCATGTAAAAAGGGTTCCGGAGAAATCTCCGAAACCCTTGAATTTACTGAATAATATTTAATTACTCGATAACTGTAGCAACACGTCCAGATCCTACTGTACGTCCACCCTCACGGATAGCGAATGTAAGACCCTGCTCCATAGCTACTGGATGGATGAGCTCGATTGTCATCTCTACGTTATCACCAGGCATGCACATCTCTGTTCCTGCTGGAAGCTCGCAAACACCTGTTACGTCTGTTGTTCTGAAGTAGAACTGTGGACGATAGTTGTTGAAGAATGGAGTATGACGTCCACCCTCGTCCTTTGTAAGAACGTAAACCTGAGCTGTGAACTTATGGTGACATGTTACTGTACCAGGCTTAGCAAGAACCTGTCCACGAACGATCTGGTCACGGTTAATACCACGGAGAAGTGCTCCGATGTTATCACCAGCCTGAGCCTCGTCTAACTGCTTACGGAACATCTCGATTCCAGTAACAACAGTCTTCTGAACGTCCTCTTTAACACCAAGGATCTCTAACTCGTCGTTGAGGTGAAGTGTACCACGCTCTACTCTACCAGTTGCAACAGTACCACGACCTGTGATTGTGAATACGTCCTCTACTGGCATAAGGAATGGCTTATCTGTATCACGCTGTGGATCTGGGATGTAAGAATCAACAGTATCCATAAGCTCCATGATCTTGTCTCCCCAAGGTCCGTTTGGATCCTCAAGAGCCTTAAGAGCTGATCCCTGGATGATTGGGCAATCATTGAATCCGTACTCCTCAAGCTGCTCTGTAACTTCCATCTCTACGAGCTCGATAAGCTCTGGGTCGTCAACCATATCACACTTGTTAAGGAATACGATGATGTAAGGAACACCTACCTGACGAGAAAGGAGGATGTGCTCCTTTGTCTGAGCCATAACACCATCAGTAGCAGCAACAACGAGGATAGCACCATCCATCTGAGCTGCACCAGTGATCATGTTCTTTACGTAGTCAGCATGTCCAGGACAGTCAACGTGTGCGTAATGTCTCTTTTCTGTCTCATACTCAACGTGAGCTGTAGAAATTGTGATTCCACGCTCTCTCTCCTCTGGAGCCTTATCAATGTTAGCGAAATCTGTAGCTGTGTTACCAGCGACACGAGCTGCTAATACTGCTGTAATAGCTGCTGTTAAAGTTGTTTTACCATGATCTACGTGACCGATGGTACCAATATTACAATGTGGTTTTGTTCTTTCAAATTTAGCCTTTGCCATTTTGAAACGTCCTCCTTAAACTTTTATGCCCCATGGGCTATTTTTATAATCTACCGACTGCTTTGATTATACGAAATAATCAAAGTTTTTTCAAGTAAATTTTACGGCAAATCCCCCTTTTTCAAGGGGAAATGCCTTTATTTTTGATTTTTATACCATATATAGTATATATTTCATCATTTGTACTATAAATTGTTTGCTAATTTGCAATTATTTTGCGTGGTTAGCAAGCACCTTGTCCTGTACATTCTTTGGAACCGGCTCATATCTGTCGAAGAACATTGAGTAGTTTCCACGTCCCTGTGTCTTAGAACGAAGGTCTGTAGAGTAACCGAACATCTCTGCAAGTGGTACATATGCATGTACAATCTTTCCACCGCCGAGATCGTCCATACCCTCGATACGTCCACGACGAGAGTTAACATCACCGATAACGTCTCCCATGTACTCCTCAGGCATTGTAACCTCTACCTTCATGATAGGCTCAAGTAATACAGGTGCAGCCTTTGCCATAGCCTCTTTGAAACACATAGATCCGGCAATGTGGAATGCCATCTCTGATGAATCGACCTCATGGTAAGATCCATCGTATACTGTTGCATGGATACCAACTACTGGGAATCCACCAAGAGAGCCGGCCTTTGTAGCCTCCTCGATACCTTCGCCGATTGATGGGATGTATTCCTTAGGAATAGCACCACCGACAACCTCTGAATCGAACTTGAAAAGTTCTTCTCCATTGGCATCCATTGGCTCGAAACGTACCTTACAGTGTCCGTACTGTCCACGTCCACCTGACTGCTTAGCATATTTGTATTCCTGATCAACAGCCTTTGTAAATGTCTCCTTGTAAGCAACCTGAGGTGCACCAACGTTTGCCTCAACCTTGAACTCACGGAGAAGACGGTCAACGATGATCTCAAGGTGAAGCTCACCCATACCAGCGATGATTGTCTGACCTGTTTCCTGATCAGTATGAGCACGGAATGTAGGATCCTCCTCTGCAAGCTTTGCAAGAGCCTCTCCTAACTTACCCTGTCCAGCTTTTGTCTTTGGCTCGATAGCGAGCTCGATAACTGGCTCTGGGAACTCCATAGACTCAAGGATAACCGGATGCTGCTCATCACAGATTGTATCACCTGTTGTTGTGAATTTAAATCCAACAGCAGCAGCGATATCACCTGAGTAAACCTCATCCAATTCCTGTCTCTTATTTGCATGCATCTGAAGAATACGTCCGATACGCTCTTTCTTATCCTTTGTTGCATTTAATACATAAGAACCTGCCTTACATTTTCCTGAGTAAACACGGAAGAATGCAAGCTTTCCTACGAATGGATCTGCCATGATCTTGAATGCAAGTGCTGAGAATGGCTCCTCATCTGATGAATGTCTCTCAATCTCATTTCCCTCAAGATCTGTTCCCTTGATTGAAGGGATATCTGTAGGAGCTGGCATGTACTCAACAATAGCGTCAAGTAACTTCTGTACACCCTTGTTACGGTATGCAGAACCACAACATACAGGTACTGCTGTACACTCACATGTTGCTTTACGAAGAACCTTCTTCATATCCTCTACAGATGGCTCCTCACCCTCAAGATACTGCATCATGAGATCGTCATCTAACTCACAGATTTTCTCAATAAGCTCTGTACGGTACTCTGCAGCCTGATCAGCCATATCTCCAAGATCATCAGTAACTGTGATATCGTCACCCTTCTCATCATTGTAGATATATGCCTTCATCTCGAAAAGGTCGATAATTCCTTTGAAATCGTCCTCTTTACCGATTGGTAACTGAAGTACGATAGCATTTTTTCCTAATCTTGTACGGATCTGGTCAACAGCTCCGTAGAAGTTTGCACCTAAGATATCCATCTTATTGATGAATGCCATACGAGGTACATTGTATGTGT
>ONZY01001709.1_pt1 | contig 14817 bp, 9 predicted proteins | sample 1671451 | NCBI WGS metagenome assembly ONZY01 (sample SAMN06348158, study PRJEB24527) | human gut metagenome | biome: human gut; feature: ankylosing spondylitis patient; material: feces | host: Homo sapiens | place: China | collected 2015-10 | reverse complement strand
ATTACAAACGGGGGGAGGATTATGTGAATTTCCGTCCCGACCGTGTGGCTATGCAGGATGCAACTGCGCAGATGGCTTTGCTTCAATTTATGAATGCAGGTAAGGATCAGGTGGCTGTGCCTTCGACAGTGCATTGCGATCACTTGATACAGGCGTATAAAGGTGCAAAGGCGGATATTGCTACGGCAAGACTGACTAATGAAGAAGTATACGACTTCCTCCGTGATGTATCTTCCCGTTATGGCATCGGCTTCTGGAAACCGGGAGCAGGAATTATCCATCAGGTAGTGCTCGAAAACTATGCTTTCCCCGGCGGTATGATGGTGGGAACAGACTCTCATACGCCTAATGCAGGCGGACTGGGCATGGTGGCTATCGGTGTTGGTGGTGCGGATGCCGTGGATGTGATGACAGGAATGGAATGGGAGCTGAAAATGCCGAAGATTATCGGTGTCCGTCTGACCGGAAAACTAAGCGGTTGGACCTCTCCGAAAGATGTAATCCTGAAATTGGCCGGCATCCTTACCGTAAAAGGAGGAACGAATGCTATTATCGAATATTTTGGTCCCGGAACCGAATCCCTTTCTGCTACCGGGAAAGCTACCATTTGCAATATGGGTGCCGAAGTTGGAGCTACTACCTCTTTGTTCCCCTTTGACGGGCGCATGGCTACTTATTTGAGAGCTACCGGAAGAGATTGTGTAGTCGATTGGGCTGAATCTGTTGATGCAGATCTTCGTGCAGACGACATTGTGACCGACGAACCATCCAACTATTACGATCGTGTAATTGAAATAGACTTGTCAGAACTCGAACCTTATATAAACGGGCCGTTTACACCGGATGCCGCTACTCCTATCTCTGAATTTGCAGAAAAAGTGTTATTGAACGGCTACCCCCGTAAAATGGAGGTGGGCTTGATAGGTTCATGTACCAATTCTTCTTATCAGGATTTGAGCCGTGCAGCTTCTCTGGCAAAGCAGGTGACAGAAAAGAATTTGAGCGTCGCTTCTCCGCTGATCGTCAATCCGGGTTCGGAGCAAATTCGGGCTACTGCCGAAAGAGACGGCATGATTGAAGCTTTTGAACGGCTGGGAGCCACGATTATGGCAAATGCTTGTGGACCTTGTATCGGTCAGTGGAAACGTCAGACGGACGATCCGACACGAAAAAACTCAATCGTCACCTCTTTCAATCGTAATTTTGCCAAACGCGCTGACGGTAATCCCAACACATACGCGTTTGTAGCTTCTCCGGAACTAACGATGGCGTTAACAATAGCCGGTGATCTCTGTTTCAACCCGTTGAAAGACAGACTGGTGAATCATAACGGAGAAAAAGTGAAACTCTCCGAGCCTGTAGGAGATGAACTCCCCTTGAAAGGTTTTGAACAGGGAAATGAAGGGTATATTGCCCCGCACGGAGCAAAAACGGAAATCAGGGTAAAACCGGATTCCCAACGTCTCCAGCTTCTGACTCCTTTCCCGGCATGGGACGGACAGGACTTGCTGAACATGCCTTTATTGATTAAAGCACAGGGAAAATGTACTACCGACCATATCTCTATGGCAGGTCCGTGGCTCCGCTTCCGTGGACATTTGGAGAATATTTCCGACAATATGCTGATGGGAGCTGTCAATGCTTTCAATGGTGAAACGAACCGTGTTTGGAATCGTTCGACAAATACTTATGGAACAGTTTCCGGTACGGCAAAGATGTATAAATCCGAAGGTATTCCGTCTATTGTTGTTGCCGAAGAGAATTATGGAGAAGGTTCCAGCCGTGAACATGCAGCCATGGAACCACGCTTCCTCAATGTACGTGTCATTTTGGCTAAGAGTTTTGCCCGTATCCACGAAACAAACCTGAAAAAACAAGGAATGCTTGCTCTTACTTTTGTAGATAAAGCAGACTATGACAAGATTCGGGAACACGATCTTCTGTCCGTATCAGGCTTAGTCCATTTCGCACCGGGGCGCAATCTGACGATTATTCTTCATCACGAAGACGGAACGAAAGAAAGTTTTGAAGTGCAACATACCTATAATGAACAGCAGATAGCCTGGTTCCGTGCCGGTTCTGCCTTAAATGCAAGATAAAAAATGAGCAAAATAACCATGCAAACAGATGGTACGCTGTTGGTACCCGATGTGCCTACCGTACCTTATATTACCGGCGATGGAGTAGGAGCCGAAGTGACTCCTGCCATGCAAGCCGTAGTGGACGCAGCTATCCGGAAAGCATACGGCGGCAAACGTCGTATCGAATGGAAAGAAGTGTTGGCGGGAGAACGTGCCTTCAACGCGACTGGTTCCTGGTTGCCGGATGAAACAATGGAAACCTTTCAGGAATACCTGGTAGGAATCAAAGGTCCGTTGACAACTCCTGTCGGAGGTGGAATCCGTTCGTTGAACGTAGCACTGCGTCAGACACTTGATTTATACGTCTGTCTTCGTCCGGTTCGTTGGTATCAGGGAGTACAGTCGCCTGTCAAATCACCGGAGAAAGTGAATATGTGTGTGTTCCGTGAAAATACGGAAGATATTTATGCAGGTATCGAATGGGAAGCCGGAACTCCGGAAGCTGAAAAGTTCTATCAATTCCTGAAAGACGAAATGGGCGTGACAAAAGTCCGTTTCCCGGAAACCTCTTCTTTCGGTGTGAAACCTGTATCACGTGAGGGCACGGAGCGTCTTGTGCGTGCTGCCTGCCAGTATGCGCTCGACCATCATTTGCCTTCCGTAACGCTGGTGCATAAAGGGAATATCATGAAGTTTACCGAAGGTGGTTTCAAAAAATGGGGCTACGAACTGGCGCAACGTGAATTTGGCGATGCTTTGGCAGATGGCAGACTGGTGATAAAAGATTGCATTGCGGATGCTTTCTTACAAAATACACTCCTGATTCCCGAAGAATATTCCGTGATAGCCACCTTAAACCTCAACGGAGACTACGTTTCCGACCAACTGGCGGCCATGGTAGGCGGTATCGGTATCGCTCCGGGAGCAAATATCAACTACCAGACAGGTCATGCCATCTTTGAAGCGACTCACGGAACAGCCCCCAATATTGCGGGAAAAGATGTGGTGAACCCTTGTTCTATTATCCTTTCGGCAGTAATGATGCTCGAATATTTTGACTGGAAAGAAGCGGCTGCTCTGATAGAGAAAGCCTTGGAACAAAGCTTCCTGGACGCTCGTGCTACACACGATTTAGCCCGTTTTATGCCGAATGGAACCTCCCTCTCTACTTCCGCTTTCACTCGTGAGATCGTGGAAAGAATTGAAAAACAAAAGTAACGAATAAAAAACGAAGAAAGATGAAAAAAGAGTACTTGATTTACAAGCTTTCCGAGGAAATGAAGGAAGCTACCCGGATTGATACAGAATTGTTCTCCAAGTTTGATGTGAAGCGCGGATTGCGTAATGAAGACGGCACAGGTGTATTGGTAGGTTTAACCAGAATCGGTAATGTAGTAGGATATGAACGTGTTCCGGGTGGTGGGTTGAAACCCATACCGGGAAAACTGTTCTATCGCGGTTATGATGTAGAAGATATTTCTCACGCTATAATCAAAGAGAAACGCTTTGGCTTCGAAGAAGTGGCTTACCTATTGCTTTCCGGACGTCTGCCGGATAAAGAAGAATTGCTTTCTTTCCGTGAGTTGATTAACGACAATATGCCGTTGGAACAGAAAACGAAAATGAACATCATCGAGTTGGAAGGAAACAACATCATGAATATTCTTTCACGCAGCGTACTCGAAATGTATCGTTTTGACTCAAATGCGGATGATACCTCCCGGGATAACTTGATGCGTCAGAGTATTGAACTGATTTCAAAGTTCCCCACTATCATCGCTTATGCTTATAATATGCTTCGTCATGCTACTTTCGGACGTTCTCTGCATATCCGCCATCCGCAGGAAAAGCTCTCTATTGCCGAGAATTTCCTGTATATGCTGAAAAAAGACTATACCGAACTGGATGCACGCACCCTCGATTTGTTATTGATTCTTCAGGCAGAGCACGGTGGTGGTAATAACTCCACTTTCACCGTTCGCGTAACTTCTTCTACCGGAACAGATACTTATTCGGCCATCGCCGCTGGTATCGGTTCGCTGAAAGGTCCGCTTCACGGAGGTGCCAATATTCAGGTTGCCGACATGTTCCAGCACCTGAAGGAAAATATCAAAGACTGGACAAGTGTAGATGAGATAGACACTTACTACACCCGAATGTTGAACAAAGAAGTGTATAACAAAACCGGATTGATCTATGGTATCGGACATGCCGTTTATACCATCTCCGACCCTCGTGCTCTTCTATTGAAAGAACTGGCTCGCGACCTTGCCCGTGAAAAAGGCAGAGAAAGCGAATTTGCTTTCCTCGAACTGCTAGAAGAACGCGCCATCGCTACTTTCGGACGGGTTAAAAACAACGGAAAGACAGTGTCCAGCAATATCGACTTCTATTCGGGCTTCGTGTATGAAATGATCGGTTTGCCGCAGGAAATCTTCACTCCACTGTTTGCCATGGCACGTATCGTAGGCTGGTGTGCACACCGCAATGAAGAATTGACCTTCGACGGTAAACGGATTATCCGCCCGGCTTATAAAAATGTACTTGATGATTTGGCTTATATCCCAATTAAGAAACGCTGATAATAACCAATCCTTTTATTAAATAGATAAGTAATCCCGGATGTGTGTCTGATCATTTCAGGTGTGCATCCGGGAAATTTTATATTTTCTCCTTTTTTATGTTCGTAAAAGAATGTACTTCAGATTCTTTCTATTTTTTTGTATCGTCGTTTATCTCATTTTTGTTATTTTTGCGTGTTACAAAATAGATCGGTATGAGTATAGATACTTTTAATCTGTTTCTGGGGGTGATGAGCCTGATTGCTTTGTTTGTTTTTATCGCCCTTTACTTTGTGAAAGCCGGATATGGTATTTTCCGCACAGCATCGTGGGGCGTAGCTATCTCCAATAAACTAGCCTGGATATTGATGGAAGCTCCGGTTTTTGTGGTGATGTGCGTGATGTGGATCTATTCCGAACGTCGGTTCGAGCCGGTGATTTTCACTTTCTTCCTCTTCTTTCAAATTCACTATTTTCAGCGTGCTTTCATCTTCCCTTTGCTATTGAAAGGGAAAAGTAAGATGCCGCTGGCAATCATGTCGATGGGAGTTCTTTTTAATTTGCTGAATGGCTATATGCAAGGAAAATGGATTTTCTATCTTGCTCCCGAAACGATGTATCAAGCCGATTGGTTCACTTCACCGTGGTTTATTATCGGCACACTGCTCTTTTTCGCAGGTATGCTGTTGAACTGGCAGTCGGATTATATCATCCGTCATTTGCGCAAACCGGGAGACACCCGGCATTATCTGCCTCAAAAAGGAATGTACCGTTATGTCACTTCCGCCAACTATTTCGGTGAGATAGTAGAATGGGCAGGTTGGGCGATACTCACTTGTTCACTTTCCGGTCTGGTCTTCCTTTGGTGGACGATTGCTAACCTTGTTCCCCGTGCCAACGCTATTTGGTGCCGTTACCGCGAAGAATTCGGAGACGCAGTGGGAGAACGGAAACGAGTGTTCCCTTTCCTTTATTAGGGACGCTTTTCATCACGACTTATGTATGACTTAAATAAAATATCAACTACTATGGAATCTAAACTTTTTAGCCCGGTCACCTTTGGCCCTTTGACGCTGCGGAATCGAACGATCCGTTCGGCAGCTTTTGAGAGCATGTGTCCGGAGAATACTCCCACGCAGATGTTGCTGGATTACCATCGGTCGGTAGCTGCGGGGGGAGTGGGTATGACAACAGTGGCTTATGCTGCCGTGACACAAAGCGGACTTTCTTTCGACCGTCAGTTGTGGTTGCGTCCGTCCATTATTCCCCGTTTACACGAACTGACAAAAGCCGTGCACGATGAAGGTGCCGCAGTAGGTATACAAATCGGGCATTGTGGAAATATGTCCCATAAAAATATATGTGGTGTCACTCCTATATCCGCATCTTCAGGCTTCAACCTCTATTCTCCTACGTTTGTGCGTGGAATGGAAAAAGAGGAGCTGCCGGAAATGGCGAAAGCGTATGGAAATGCAGTCAATCTGGCGAGGAAAGCCGGATTTGACGCCGTTGAAGTACATGCGGGGCACGGCTATTTGATTAGTCAATTCCTGTCTCCCTACACCAATCATCGGAAAGATGAATATGGCGGTTCGCTCGAAAACCGGATGCGTTTTATGGATATGGTGATGGAAGAAGTGATGAAAACGGCAGGCAGTGATATGGCAGTTTTCGTAAAAATGAATATGCGCGACGGCTTCAAAGGAGGAATGGAGATAGACGAATCCATACAAGTGGCCAAACGTCTGTTGGAACTTGGCGCTCATGGATTGGTGTTGAGTGGTGGTTTTGTCAGTAAAGCGCCGATGTATGTGATGAGAGGTGCCATGCCGATTCGTTCGATGTCTTACTATATGAATTGTTGGTGGCTGAAATACGGAGTCCGTATGTTTGGCAAATGGATGATACCCTCTGTACCCTTCAAAGAGGCTTATTTCCTTGAAGATGCACTGAAATTCCGTGCGGCTCTTCCGGATGCGCCGTTGATTTATGTCGGTGGTCTTGTTTCCCGTCAGAAAATAGATGAAGTGCTCGATTCCGGTTTTGATGCCGTGCAGATGGCGAGAGCATTACTGAACGAACCGGGATTCGTGAACCGGATGAAACAGGAGGAACAAGCACGCTGCAACTGTGGACACAGTAATTATTGCATAGGACGTATGTATACGATAGAAATGGCTTGTCATCAACATTTGAAAGAACAATTACCTTCCTCTTTACAAAAGGAGATTGATAAACTGGAGAAAAAATGAGTGAAATGAAATGGGCAATCATCACCGGTGCGGACGGAGGAATGGGAACAGAAATAACACGTGCCGTAGCCAAAGCCGGTTATCGAATCATTATGGCTTGTTATCATCCGAAGAAAGCGGAGGTTGTTCGTGAACGTTTGAGCAAGGAAACAGGAAACCCGGATTTGGAAGTAATAGCTATCGATTTATCTTCTATGCAATCCGTAGTTGCTTTTGCCAGTCAGATCTTAGAAAGGAATCTTCCCATCTCTTTGTTGATGAATAATGCCGGAACGATGGAGACAGGTTTTCATACTACTTCCGAAGGATTCGAACGAACGGTAAGTGTGAACTACATGGGACCTTATCTGCTTACCCGGAAATTAATTCCGCTGATGGTGCGTGGAGCGCGTATCGTAAATATGGTTTCCTGTACATACGCAATCGGCAAGCTCGACTTCCCAGATTTCTTTCATAGAGGGAAAACGGGAACGTTTTGGAGGATTCCTGTTTACAGTAACACGAAGCTGGCTTTATTATTGTTTACTTTCGAACTTTCCGAGCAACTTCGAGAGAAGGGGATTAGCGTCAATGCTGCCGATCCGGGAATTGTTTCTACTGATATCATCACTATGCACAAGTGGTTCGATCCGTTGACGGATATTTTTTTCCGTCCTTTTATCCGTAAACCCAAGAAAGGGGCTTCTACGGCAATCGGTTTACTGTTGGACGAAAAGGAAGCCGGTGTGACAGGACAACTGTATGTCAATAACCACCGGAAAAACTTGTCTGATAAATACACGAATCATGTGCAGAAAGAGCAGTTGTGGGAGGTAACGGAACGTGCGTTGGCGAGTTGGCTGAAGTAGGGTTTCTTTTCTTTTTTTATTTAAATTATCCAGTATTTACTTATATATAGGTATTGTACATATCTATATACCTCATTTTTGTTGTCTTATTTTTACCAATAGATAGGGATTGTTTAGCACTTCTTTTTCTGCTTACCTTTGCATCGCTTTTAGAACAATGAAAAGGTTATAAAGTAAAAAGGAGATGAGCAATAAATATTTTTTAGTTTTTCTGGCATTCTTGTTTTCCGTATCCGTATATTCACAACATGGGCGTCATCGTAGTAGTTTAATTTCGGGCAGAGTGATGTCCACAGAAAAAGAAGTGGTGGATTTTGCGACAGTTTATCTGAAAGGAACCAACCAAGGATGCTATACAGATGAAAAAGGTATATATCATTTGAAAACTACAGCAGGTGAATATACACTCGTCGTTTCGGCTATCGGTTATCAAACGGTAGAAAAGAAAGTTAAATTAGCCAAGGGAGAAAGAATAAAAGTAAACGTCACTATCGCGCCGGCGGTAAAAGAACTGGGAGAGGTGCTGGTCACGACATCCGGAGTCGGTCGTGTGAATCAATCTGCTTTTAATGCGGTAGCCATTGATGCGAAGAAATTGCATAACAGTACGCAGACTTTGGCGGGTGCACTGACTAAAGTGCCCGGTGTAAAACTCCGCGAATCAGGTGGAGTGGGATCGGATATGCAATTGTATATCGATGGCTTTAGCGGGAAACATGTGAAAATCTTCATTGACGGCATACCACAGGAGGGAGCCGGTGCCGCATTCGATTTGAACAATGTTCCTATTAATTTTGCCGACCGTATAGAAGTCTATAAAGGAGTGGTTCCTGTAGGATTCGGAACCGATGCTATTGGGGGAGTGGTTAATATTGTCACCAACAAGCAACCCGGAAAGTGGTTTATGGACGCTTCCTATTCTTACGGGTCATTTAATACTCATAAATCATACGTGCGCTTCGGACAAACGTTCAAGAATGGTTTTATGTATGAGGTCAATGCTTTTCAAAACTTTTCGGATAATGATTATTATGTAGACACTTACGTACGCGAATTTGAGATTAAAGAAGATGGAAGCGTACGTTTTCCGCCACTTGATAAAAATAAGATTTATCATCTGAAACGTTTTAATGACCAGTATCATAATGAAGCCGTGATTGGAAAAATCGGCCTGGTAGGAAAGAAATGGGCAGACCGTTTGGCGTTGAGTTTCAATTATTCCCATTTCTATAAAGAGATACAAACAGGCGTTTATCAAGATGTCGTGTTCGGTGAAAAATTCCGCAAAGGACATTCGTTGGTCCCTTCTTTAGAATATTACAAAAAGAACTTATTGGTGAAAAACCTGGATCTGCTGTTGACTGCCAATTACAATCATAATATCACCAACAATGTCGATACCGCTTCGCGGGCTTACAACTGGCGTGGAGATTTTTATGAAAAAGGCAGCCGGGGAGAACAGTCTTACCAGAACAGTGAATCTAAAAATAGAAACTGGAATGGGACGCTGAAGATGAATTATCATATCGGACAGGCGCATACGTTTACTTTCAGTCATGTAATCAGTGATTTTGAACGTACGAGCCGCTCTACCATCGGTGCTTCTTCCAAATTCACGGACTTTTCTATTCCTAAAATCACTCGTAAAAACGTCAGCGGGCTTTCTTACCGTCTGATGCCGTCGGACAGATGGAATGTGTCGGCATTTGCCAAATATTATCGGCAATACAACAAGGGACCGGTATCGCAGAATACGGATGGAATAGGCAATTATATCAATCTGTCCAATACGGCAAGCGCTCTTGGATATGGAGCGGCAGGTACCTATTTTATATGGAAAGATCTTCAGGTGAAACTTTCGTACGAAAAGGCTTTCCGCCTGCCGACCACGGACGAACTCTTTGGAGATGAAGACCTTGAAGCTGGCAAAATGAATCTGAAACCGGAGAAAAGTGATAATGTCAATTTGAGTTTCAGCTATAATCATCAGTTTGGCAAGCATGGATTGTATGCCGAGGCCGGTTTGATATATCGGGATACGAAAGATTATATAAAAAGAGGACTGGACGTATTGGGAGGAACAAGCTACGGATATTATGAGAACCACGGTCACGTAAGGACCAAAGGGTATAATTTGTCATTGCTTTATAGCTTCTCGCGTTGGTTTGATATAGGAGGAACATTCAATAGCATCGATACTCGTGATTACGAAAAGTTTCTGGCGGGTTCCTCTTTGCAAGAAAGCATGCACTATAAAGTGCGTATGCCGAATCTGCCCTATCGTTATGCTAATATCAATGCAAATTTTTATTGGAATGACCTGTTTGTCAAAGGAAATGTGTTGAGCATCGGCTATGATAGCTACTGGCAGCACGATTTTCCTCTTTACTGGGAGAATCTCGGAGATAAAGATTCAAAGAATATGGTGCCGGAACAGTTTTCTCATAATCTGTCTTTGTCCTACACCATGAAGAATGGACGTTATAATGTATCATTTGAATGTCGGAATTTCACCGATGCCCAACTGTTTGACAATTTTAGTCTGCAAAAAGCGGGGCGCGCATTCTATGGAAAGTTCAGAGTGTTTTTCGGTAAATAATAAGAGTAAGTTTTTAGTATCAATCAATAATAAAGAATATATGAAGAAGTTTTTATTACAGGCTTTTGCCATAGCTTTTTGCTTGAGTAGCGGTGTGTTTGTGGCATCTTGCGACGATGATAATAATCCGGTGGATAACCCGCCAATTGATGGAGAAACGGCTTATGTGGTGGCTGCCACAACCGGTGAAGCAAGTTATTTGGTAGTAGCCAATTCTTTGGATGAAGGAACAGTGTCGACTCAAGGGAATGGAACCGAGGTGATTGGCGGTACCTATTGGGTATATAAAGGATTGGATTATGTGTTTGCTTTAGTTTATAATAAAGGTGGCGCAGGTACAGGAGCTTCCTATTATCTGGGGGCAGATGGTAAAATGAAAGAAAAGTACACATACACTTATAATCGTATCACGTCTTATGGAACCTGGGGGGATAAAGTGGTGACTGTTTCCACCGGGGACTCGAAAATAACAGATGAGGATCAGAATGTGGCTCAAGCATTGTTGTTCAACTATTTGGATGCGACCGATGGCAGTCAGGAAGAGGGTACCTTGCTTGCCGAAAATTACTTGGGTAATGGTGAAAAAGTTTCATGGGCAGGTCTGGTTGAAGCTAACAATAAGATTTATACATCTGTCATCCCAATGGGAATGAGTAAGTACGGTATTAAAAAATGGCCGGAAGCTGTGACAGATCAGGAACTTGTGACTAAGACTGACGGTGGTAGCGGCAGCGGTGCATATACAGCCGGTGTCATTCCTTCTACACAATACCCGGATAATGCTTATGTGGCAATTTATAGTGGCACGAACTTCAATGAGACTCCGGTGATTGCCAAGACTGATAAAATAGGCTATGCATGCGGTCGTATGCGTTCACAATATTATCAGACCATTTGGGCCGCTGATAATGGTGACGTCTATGTGTTCTCTCCCGGATATGGACGTACGGCAGTTTCATCTTCAGATTTGAAGAAGGTAACAGGACAGAAACCTTCGGGCGCAATGCGTATCAAAGCAGGTGCAACAGATTTCGATCCGGATTACTATGTGAACTTTGAAGAGATAGGCACTAAACATCCTATTTTCCGTTGCTGGCACATCTCTGAAGATTACTTCCTGCTTCAATTGTATAAAAAGGGAGCGGAAGATATGATTAATGGCGGTACAAGTGCAGATGTTAGCGAATTAGCTGTTTTCAAGGCGGAAGATCAGACGATTATGCCTGTTACAGGTCTGCCGGCTGACGGAAAGTTTGGTGGCGAGCCTTATGGAGAAAAAGGGTATGCTTATATGGCTGTCACTGTGACTACGGGCGAGAAACCGGCCTTCTATAAAATAGACGCAAAAACAGGCAAGGCAGTCAAAGGTTTAACGGTAGAGGCTGACGCTATCACTACGGTAGGTAAGATGGAATATCTTTCAAAATAATACAGTCGGTTAAATAGAGAATCTTTTGTAGATAAAAGCCTGCCGAGCGGAAAGCTTTGCAGGCTTTTTCAAGAAATAGGATTGAAAACATGAAAAAAATATTCAGAAAGATACATTTGTGGCTTTCCGTCCCTTTCGGACTGATAATAACTCTTGTCTGCTTCTCCGGTGCCATGCTGGTATTTGAAAATGAGGTGAATGAGTGGTTTCGACGCGATCTTTACTACGTGGAAACGGTAAAGGAGTCTCCTCTTCCTATGGATAAGTTGCTTGAAAAAGTGGCGACGACATTGCCTGACAGTGTATCGGTGACCGGTGTCAGCATATCTTCTGATCCCGGACGTGCGTATCAGGTTAGTCTTTCCAAACCACGTCGTGCATCTTTGTATGTAGACCAGTATACGGGCGAAGTAAAAGGAAAAAGCGAGCGTAGCGGCTTTTTTATGTTTATGTTCCGAATGCATCGCTGGCTTCTGGATAGTATGAATCCGGGAAATGAAGGAATCTTTTGGGGCAAAATGATTGTAGGTGTCAGTACGCTTTTACTTGTTTTTGTACTGATTTCGGGAATTGTCATTTGGTGGCCGCGTACACGTAAAGCATTGAAGAATAGCCTGAAAATAACAGCAACAAAAGGTTGGAGAAGGTTTTGGTATGACTTGCATGTGGCAGGTGGAATGTATGCTCTGATCTTTCTACTGGCTATGGCACTGACGGGATTGACCTGGTCTTTTCCGTGGTATCGGACGGCTTTCTATAAGGTCTTCGGGGTAGAAGTACAGCAACGTGCCGCCCAAGGACATGAACAGAAAAGTGATGCTCAAAAGAGGGATACCAAACTGGCAGCCCATCGGGAAAAGAAAAGAGAAGGAAATGAGGTTCGAAAGGGTGAAAGAAGCGGACGTCCGGAAAACAATCACAGTGATATGTACTCGGTAACTTCACCATTCGTTTATTGGCAGGAGATTTATGATAAACTAAGACGTCAGAATCCGGAGTATAAGCAAATCAGTATTTCTTCTGGTACGGCAAGCGTGTCTTTCAACCGTTTCGGGAATCAGCGGGCATCTGACCGTTATTCTTTCAATACGGATAATGGTGAATTTACAGAAACAAGTCTTTATCAACATCAAGACAAGTCGGGAAAGATTCGTGGTTGGATTTATTCTGTGCATGTTGGTAACTGGGGAGGAATGTTTACTCGCATACTTACCTTTATTGCTGCCTTATTGGGGGCTGCACTACCACTGACTGGATATTATTTATGGATAAAAAGACTCATAAAGGTACGGAAATGAATGAAATTTTTTCCTACTATAAAGTTGGTACATGCCTCAGCCTCAGAGACACTGCCCAACATAGCTACAGCCATAATGGCTGAAGCGAAAATCTTATTCATAAAATATACCTTAATTTATATATACAAAGTTTATATATACAAAAAGAGAAGAGCATTTGAATTCTTCACTCTTCCCTCTTCACTCAATTTACTTCCAAGGATTCTCTGTTGGGTAAGGCAGACTAGCTGGCTGGTTGTAAGCGATATCCTTGATGCCGAGATACTTGAATACCTCGAACAAGGTCTTACCTACGTGAGAGAATGCTACGGCTCCGTGGTGTGGATAACCCTTCTGAATCAATACGTGACGATAGAAGCGGCCCATCTCGTTGATGGCGAAGATACCGATACCACCGAATGAACGGGTAGGAACATCGAGAACCTCACCCTCTGCGATGTAGCTGCGGAGGTTGCCCTCAGAATCGCATTGCAGACGGTAGAATGTGATGTCAGAAGCTGCGATATCACCCTCCAAAGTACCACGGGTGAAGTCTGGTTTACCACCATTCTCCAACAAACGGTTTTGGATGAGCTGATACTTAATCTTACGGCTTGAGCACATCTTGCACTGTGGAGTGTTACCGCAGTGGAAGCCCATGAAGGTATCAGTCAACTTATAATCGTACTTGCCCTTGATGTCCTCATCATAGATATACTGAGGAACTGAGTTGTTGATATCGAGCAATGTAACGGTATCGTCAGAAGCACACATACCGATGTACTCAGAGAGCGCACCATAGACATCTACCTCGCAAGCTACAGGAATGCCACGGCTAACGAGACGGCTGTTTACATAGCAAGGCTCGAAACCGAACTGGCTTGGGAATGCAGGCCAGCACTTGTCAGCGAATGCTACATACTGGCGAGAACCCTTGTGAGCCTCTGCCCAGTCGAGCAATGTCAACTCAAACTGTGCCATTCTGCGGCTGAGGTCAGGATAGTAGCAGCCTTCGCCCATCTCCTTGGCCATATCAGCGCAAACCTCGTCGATACGTGGGTCGTTCTCGTGCTCCTTGTAAGCTACGAGAAGGTCAAGCTCTGAGTTCTCCTCAATCTCTACACCGAGTTCGTACAAGCCCTTGATTGGAGCGTTGCAAGCGAAGAAGTCCTGTGGACGTGGACCGAAGGTGATAATCTTCAAACCCTTCAAACCGAGGATAACGCGAGCTACTGGTACGAAGTCCTGAATCATCTTAGCTACGTCCTCTGCTGTACCTACAGGATACTCAGGGATGTAACCCTTCAGGTGGCGCATGCCGAGGTTGTAAGAGCAGTTGAGCATACCGCAGTAAGCGTCGCCACGACCATTGATCATGTCGCCGTCACCCTCTGCAGCTGCAACAAACATACAAGGACCATCGAAGTTCTTTGCAATCAAAGTCTCAGGAGTCTCAGGACCGAAGTTACCGAGGAATACAACCAAAGCGTTGCAGCCCTGCTCTTTCACTTCGCCCAAAGCCTTGAGCATATCTTTCTCGTTCTCAACTGTAGTCTGGCAGTTGAAGATTTCACCCTTGTACTCTTTTACGATGTTCTCACGGCGCTGAGTAGAAAGCGCGATTGGAAAACAGTCACGGCTAACGGCAATAATACCGAGCTTTACTTGTGGAATGTTGTTGCTTACCATAATTAGTTTATTACTTAAGTTTTTGTATAAATTGCTTATATTTATTGATTCTTTTCTAATTGTTCGGCTGACAATTATTCA
>ONZY01001706.1_pt1 | contig 14835 bp, 9 predicted proteins | sample 1671451 | NCBI WGS metagenome assembly ONZY01 (sample SAMN06348158, study PRJEB24527) | human gut metagenome | biome: human gut; feature: ankylosing spondylitis patient; material: feces | host: Homo sapiens | place: China | collected 2015-10 | reverse complement strand
AATAGCCATATCTCGTATTTATGATTGAGGGGCAAAGATACGTGATAATCTTTAAATTACAACGCTACGGGTGGGAAAAACTGTACAGGGGGAGGCCCGATTCCGGAAAATAAAAAGGTAGTGAATCGTTGCTTGGACTGATATTTGGAGTACCTTTGTCAGAAATAACTATAACACAAATGGAACTGCAGATTATTCAGAATAAAATATATGAGATCAGAGGGCAGAAGGTGATGCTCGATTTCGATTTGGCGGAATTGTATGCAACAGAAACCCGCTTGTTAAAGCGTGCTGTAAGACGTAACATTGACCGTTTTCCTATTGACTTTATGTTTGAACTCTCGACAGAAGAGGCTAACTCTTTGTTATCCAGTAGGGTATCCCAAAATGGGACACCCCAGTATAACTTCAGTGCTTACAAGCCGTTTGCTTTTACCGAACAGGGTGTAGCCATGCTTTCAAGTGTCCTGCATTCGGAAGTAGCCATTAGGGTAAATATCAATATTATGCGTGCTTTTGTCAGTATCCGCCAATATGTATTGGCTAGTGAAGCCAAGAATGATGAAACAGCGCATACAAGAGTTGGAGAATCAAGGTTGCAAAGCTTTCGCAATGATCAATCAGATAGGTGAGGAAACATTGGAAGCAATCAACGACCTTAGCGAAGATACCCGCAAAGAATTGGACGGCGTCTATTTAGCTTTATCGCAATTGGCTGATAAACAGAAACAAGTACCCCAGCATAAGAAACGTAACCCGATTGGTTTCGTTCATTATGATAAGGAAGAGTGAGAGGCCGACAAATTTAGTTGGATGCAAAGCAGTAAACATTGCCGGCAAAGTCACAAACTATCATTCTGTTTCCCGATACGGCTATCGTTGAGAAAACTGGTGCTCCGAAGTACAACTTGTCTTTGATAATCCCTGTTGACTGGTCGATGGCGTATAAATATCCGTCGGAAGCTCCGATATAGACCATTCCTTGTGAAGATACAGGGCTTGTTTCTACTGCTGCCTGTGGCGTAGAAGAATAAGGAGCAGTGTATACAAGAGAAGGTAAAGTCTCGGCTCTCCATTTGATGAAAAGAGTCGGTTTGTCGAGAGCGAAGATTCCACGGTCTGCGCTGCCGAAGATAATCTCATGTTCGGTGACAAGCGGGGTAGATGTCACGTCCAGATTGGCGGACAGTTCCTTTTGCTGGAGTACTTTACCGGTTTGAGGTTCTATTAGGAAAAAGCTTTTGGAGGAGATGATCCATAATTTTCCGTCTCTGTAGACCGGAGAGGCACCTCGGTTGCCGAGTCCGTTGTCCGAGAGTTTCCAGAGTTGTTTGCCAGTGCGGATGTCGTTGCCATACAGTCCTCCCCATTGGGTGCCACTGATTAGTACGTCTCCGGCGATGGTTAACGTGGTGGTCGAGCCTTCCCGTTGTTTCCAGTCCGTGTTGGTCCATATCACTTTTCCTGTTTTCAGGTCGTAGGCTGAAAGTCCGGCGCCGATTCCGGCATAAACGATTCCTTTGTCAACTGTCAGTCCTTCGCTCAGATAGGGATAGTTCTTTAAGTTGATGTATTGTTGCCACAGTGGTTTTCCGGATGCTGCGTCGAGGGCGTACAGATTGCAGGAGGCATCCTGGGCTACAACGATTTCATTTTCGCAGGCAATCGTATTCTTTACCGAGTTTTCCGTGCGGAACTTCCATAGCTGTTTGCCGGAATGGAAGTCGAATGCACAAATATAGGTGTTGAGCGATGTATTATCATCGGTGGTAGCAATGAATACTTTTTGTCTGGCGATGAGGGGGGAGGTCATGAAGATGTTACTTCCTGTGTTCGCTGTCCATTGTAGTTGCAGGGGGAGTTTGATTTGGGAATCATTTATTCCGCCGGAGTGACTTGCGTTCTGAAGTAGGGTATTCCAGTCCTTCCCTGTGATAGCAGTCGATTTGAAATCTTTCTGATAAAGGAACTGGCTGGTGGCAGTCGCTTCCTTTCCGTCGTTGAAGGATGAAGTCACTGTCAGGTTCAGTTTCTTTCCGTTTTCGTTAGCAGGTATTTGAATATTTCCGCTCCAGTTCCAGTCGGTGAGGGGCGACAGGTTACCTTTGGCTATTTCCCGGTTGTCTTCCGGATTGCTCAGCAGATAAGAAACAGACGATGTTTTTGCCTGTGAGTTATAGGTGTTGACCGAGACCGGAAGCTGATAGCCGGTTTCCGGATGTATGGGGGCTGCTTGATTCTTCATCGGAGAAACAATAGCGATTTGCGGTTCGATGAAAGTATAACGCAGTTGTGAGGTGAGGTGATCGTTGGCATCTATCTTTATGTCTCTGAATGAAGAAGGGGAGTGATCGATACCTCCTTTGTCCAGTGTGCCGGTGCAGATGGTATAAATGCCTTTCTGATTGCGGACGTAGTTGTAGTGCATATGTCCGTAGATTTGTGCTTTCGTGTTGAACGTACGGAGGTCGAGGATATCCTTTTCGTCTGCCTTGAATACGAAGTTATCGTCGGGAGTAAACAGGTCGTGGTTAAAAAGAACAAGCGCCTGATCTTTCTTCATCAGGGCGAGGTCATTCTTCAGCCAGTTGTATACATCCCTTTGCGTGTAATCGGTCGGGTTGTCTCCGCGGTCGATGGGAGTAACGACATAATGCACGTTGCCGACATCGAACGAATACCATGTCGGGCCATAAATCGATTCATAAAGTTCTTCGCCGTAGTTGCCTTTCACCAGGTCGTGGTTGCCTATGCAGTAATAGACGGGGCAGTCCATTGTTTGTGCATTCACAATTTGATTGTGCACTGTGAGTCCCGGTTCGTAGCAGATGTCTCCGGTATGAATCAGAAAAGCCGGTTGTTCGTTCTTTATGTATTGTTGTAAGTCGGTGACCCAACGCCCCACTCCTCCGGTCACTTCCGTGTCGGTGATATGGATAAAGGAGTGTTCTCTGGTCTTGGTCCGTTCGCTTTCGGTCACTATAAAATCATAGCTTTTTCTGTCCTCCTTGACAGGGAGGTAGAATTGTTGTGTCTCGAATCCGGCAGGTGTAGTAATGCTGATAAATCGGGTTTTCTTGAATCCCGATAGTGAGAACCGGCCTTTTTTATCTGTTTTTACTACGTTCATTCCGTCTGTTACCATCACTCCTGCCAGCGGTTTGTCTCCTTTGTCGAATGTGCCCGATTGATTGGTGTCGACATAGACGGTTCCTTTAAATTGTGCGCACAGCGGAAGATATAGTAAAAATGACAAGAGTATTACGGATAGTCTTTTCATAGTCGGTTCTCTGTTTTATTAGGCACGGATGACACGGGTTAACGTGGTTTTTAATTGACCGATCTTTTAAATCCGTGAAATCCGTGTCATCCGTGCCTAAATTTATGATATAAATTAATTATGCTGATACTTATCGTATTTGTTTCATCTCTTCGTTGTATCTCGCTTCCTCCTTACACAAAGGCTTGTACCAGGTCTTTCTTAATATCAGCGTGGTAATCAGAAGCAAGGCGATAGAACTCCAGAGTCCTAACTGTTCGCGGACAACGAGGTACATTGGGATGATGGTAAGCGTACATTGCCAGATGATTCCTATCGCCACATTGAAGGCATCTCTTTTGAAGTTTTTATTCGCCTGAATATGCGGGTAGCGGGCGATTGCTTTCTCCTGAATCGGTTTCCACCATCCCCACGGGCGTACATTGACATAGAAGTTGATCAGAGTCTCTTCATCTGTAGCCGGAGCGCTGTAAGTCCCGATGATACATCCGATCAGAGAGACGCCGAACAGTACGGGGAAGAAATAAAGTACCCATGCATCCGGAACGGTAAATTTCATCACAATAGCTGCCACTACTCCGGCAGTCATTCCCCAAAAGTAACCTTCACCGTTGAAACGCCACCAATGCCATTTCAGTACGTTGGCTGCGATGTATCCTCCGAACAGTGCACCTACAATCCACTGGAAGATTTCATTGATATCTTTCAGGAAGAATCCGATGACAGTGCTCACCACCACTACTGCCACAGAGATGACATAACTGCTGCGTATCTGAGTTTTCACGCTTGCTTTCGGATTGATGTATTTCAGATAAATATCATTTACGATATATGCGGGGGCTGCATTGACGGTAGAGGCAAAGGTCGACATGAAAGCTGCCAGTAGACCTGCCAATAATAATCCTGCAAGTCCTGCCGGAACATATCGTGTGATCAGATGGGGAAGAATCGTCTCAAAGTCTGTGCGGGTCACTTCCATCTGTGTCAGTCCGCCGTCTTCCTTGAAGAAATAGATGGCAAGTAATGCAAATCCCATAATCATCAGATAACGGGGAATCAATAGCACGACGGATACGGAACCGCTCATCATCGCTGCTTCTTTGGGAGACTTGCAGGACAGAATTTTCTGCATATCATAGTTGGGCGCAGGCCCTGCCATACTCATGAAGATGCCTTTGAGCAACGCCATCATGACAAAGATGCCTATCAGACTGTAAGGTTCGTTCGCCATTCGTTCGGTCAGCAAACTCATCCGGCTGCTCCAGTCAATATCGAGCGTCCATCCGAAGAAAGGGGAATCCCATCCGGCAGGTACAAAGGAGTGTATCATATCCGGCGCCACCATCTGCATACCGATCACTACGATAACGATGCCTGCCACCGTCATGATAAGGAACTGTACGACATCCGTCCATACGATGCTCAGCATTCCTCCCAACATGACGTAGAAGGTAGCGATAGCTGTGAAAAAGATACCGTATACATGCGGAACATACTCCGGTGAAACAGTGAAAGGAATGTAGGGTGAGATGACTTCCCAGGGAATAAAGATTTCCATGAATTTGCCTATTCCTATGAATCCGTAACTTAGAAATCCGAGTACGCTTAATAACGCAAATACGACAACGATGGTATGAGAGAGTGTCGCTCCCTTGCCTTTACCGAAGCGGGTTTTGATCCATTCGGCTCCGGTGAGCACATTGGAACGCCGCAACCACACCGACAGATAAACCATGAGGAATATCTGATTGAATACCGGCCACAGCCAGGGAATCCAGAGACTTTTGAATCCGTAGGCAAATGCCCAGTAAACCATTAGCATCGTACCAGTGATGTCGAACATCCCGGATGCATTGGACAGGCCAAGCATATAGAAGGGCAGTGATTTGCCTCCCAGGAAATAGGAGTCCATATTTTGTGCGGCCCGTTTTTTCAGTATGAGTCCGATGACAATCATGGCAATGAGGTAGGCGCAGATGATCAGAAGATCGGATGTGTGTAATTTCATGTTGCTATTTTGATTAGGTTTTGTACATTAATAATCTATCAGGTACAAAAGTAGGTCGAATGTGGGGAAGAAACAAATATTATTTTAACTCATACTGATACTATTTATCTGACTTCTCAGGCTTTAATAGCTGACACGTCAGGTGTTAAGACTTGACGTGTCAGATGTTAATACCCTGCAACTCAGTTGTTAATATCCATCATGCAGAATGGAACATCTTGAAAGACAGATGATAATACTGCTTCCGGAACTATAATATAACGGCATTTTCCGACATCACGAGCTTATTGGCTTCTATGATATCGTATATGCTTTTCACGGAAGTCGTGGAACGGAGTCTGTCTTCCGGTGTATGCCGGCAGTAATCGATTAGTCGTTCGATCGTAGAAGTCGCTACGTGCATCCGTGTGTCGGAGGAAGCATAGTAGATGTATACCGTTCCGTCTTCATCTGCGATCCATCCGTTGGAGAATAACACGTTGGATACATCTCCGGTTCTTTCTTCTCCCACGGGTGCCATGAAGTAACCTCCCGGCTGGGCTATCACTTTACTGGGGTCATCTAAAGACGTCATATACAGATATAGGACATATCTGAGCCCGGCTGCACAGGCACGGACTCCGTGTGCCAGATGTAGCCATCCTTCGGGAGTCTTGATGGGATGAGGCCCTTCACCGTTTTTCACTTCTTTGATCGTGTGATAATGGCGCTGTTCTATAACGATTTCCTTCTTGACCACTGCATGAGTGATATCGTCTATCAATGCCCATGAAATACCGCCTCCGCTGCCTGCATCGATGAATCCGTCCTGCGGACGGGTGTACAATGCATATTTGCCGTCTACGAATTCGGGGTGCAGTACCACATTCCGTTGCTGGCTTTGGGAGACGAGGTTGGGCAGGCGTTCCCAGTTTTTAAGGTCCCTGCTGCGTATGATTCCTGCTGCTGCAATGGCCGATGTGAGGTCTCCTGCGGGTGCGTCCGGATCTTTGCTTTCCGAGCAGAAGATACCGTATATCCATCCGTCCTCGTGTTTTGTCAGACGCATATCGTAGACGTTCGTTTCTTCCGGATATAGGTCCGGCAGTTGTACCGGATATTCCCAGAAGCGGAAGTTGTCGATACCATTGGGACTTTCTGCGATGGCAAAGAATGATTTGCGGTCATGCCCTTCTACTCGTGCCATAATAAGATATTTCCCGTTGAATTTGATAGCGCCTGCATTGAATACGGCGTTAATGCCGAAACGTTCCATCAGATAGGGATTTGTTTCCGGATTGAAGTCGTATCTCCACTCCAGCGGGGGGTGGTCTGCTGTCAGAATGGGGTATTTGTATCGTTCAAAAACACCATTGCCGGGCAGTATCTTTTCATTTTCACGTGAGATGAGCTCATCATATTCTTTAGTGAGAATATGTAGTCTGTTATCATATCTATTCATATCAATTCATAAAATTAGAGTAAAGCATCGGCTTGCGATCCTTTTTGTATTACTTGACAGGACAAAAGAGACTGTTTACAAGCCAGACATACCTGAGATATACGGTGTTGTAGGGACAGTCTCTTTGTACTTTTGTCATTTTGAAAGTATGGGGGTACTTTCAAAAAATACATGTGTCAAGTCTATAAACTATTGTTTGGTAATCATATAAGAGCGGATGGTGCAATTGGGTTCTAAGAAGCTGACCCAGTACCAACCATCTTCCACTTTATCGATCCGGCAATCTTCTATCGGATATTTCACTTTTTTGTCCACTGCATTTCTTGTTACTTTATACAGTACCGCATCACCTTTGTTGCCTTTCGTCAAATCACCTGTAAACTGAACTGCAAAACCGCTGGCATAAGTTCCTGTTCCTTTTATAATAATTTCGGACATATTGAACTCTTCCGAATGAGTAATGGAACCCACTGCCGAGGTAGAGACAGACTGATAAGAAGATGAACCTGCTATTAAGTAACGATATGATGGATTCTCCAGATATAGGTCGTCGATATAGACTATATTGATGCTGATTGACTCTCCTTCCTGGTCTTTGATTGTTACCGTCTTGTTGAAACGATATCTTTTAAGACCTTCGATGATAACATCTGTTCCATTTTCCGCTATCGTGCATTTCAGATAAGTGGCAGAACCATTATTTGTGCAGGTATAGCCTCCGTTACCGTCCAGAATCTTGATTGTCAAAGGTTCACCGACTGTCAAATAAGCAATTTCTTCACTATTGTCAACTACAAGTTTCTTTATTACTTTTACTGAAAATTCTGCACTCTTGTTCAGTCTGTCGGTCACTGTAACTGTTGCATTGCCTGGTGCCAGAGATTCTATCTGTATATGTCCTTCTTCATCTACTGTAGCTTTCACGACAGATTCTTTGTCAACTGTTACTTTGTAGCCTCTGTTTCCTGTATAAACATTGACTGTCTTGTTTTCACCCGGATACATTGTTGTAGCCGAATTGGACAAAACCAGTTCACTTAACTGATCGACGATGACTTTGACATTGGTACTCATTTTAGCCCAGTCGGTAATAGATAAGTCGGTACTACCGGCCTTCAGAGCTGTTACTTTAATTTTGTTACCTTCGGCAATGGCGGTTGCTACATCTTCATTGGAACTTGTAATTTTATAATTGCCGTTGCCTTGAACTATTTGAATGATTCCTTCCGGGGTCTCATCCAGATTAATGATCAACTCCTGCGTATTCGGCACTAAGTCGTGATAGGATGGATCATCGTCATTACAGCCGGAGAAAACAGTAGCGGCTGCAAGCAGGAATCCTGCCAAATATAATAGATTTCTTTTCATGATATTCATTGTTTATTTAGACTATTTATTCAGCTTCAATATCTTTCATTTTACCAGTGATGGTTACTACACTAAACTTAGGGACTGTAATGGAGCGCAATCCGCTGAGAGATGGATTTACTTTTTTGCGTTGCCACTTAACTCCTTCATCTGATGTATATGAGATCATGGTCTGAAACTCTTTTCCTTCAATTTCCAGTTTGGTTTCGAAGGCCTTGCTTGTAGAATTGTTTACCAGTACGATCGTATAATTGTCGTCCTTGATGTAAGCTGTCATCAACAGTTCTTTCGGGAATGCTTCTTCGTCACCTTCGGGAGCAACAGTCTTGATATCCACACGTCGGCTTCCTTCCGGGATAAACTTAGTAAATTGTCCGTAACTGTAGTAGCGGGACGCTCTTTCATAATTGGTTCCGGGAAGTGCTTCTTCCAGTCTGATCAACGCTTCATTATTCGTACAAGGACGTGCACCTGCCCACCAGATAAATGCGTTCAGGTTGGAAACTGCCAGATAATTATGGAAAGTAGTAGCCCATTGCATCGCGTTTTTCCAGGATGGATCGTATGTGTCTGTAGAACTGGTTTCCGTATTCCATAAATGAATATTATTTTCAGCGCAGAGTGGTGATTGTACAAACTCAGTGTTGCCAATTAATGTGTATCCGTGAGCTGCTGCAATAATGTTGGAGTTAACCAGATCGGGACAGGCTTTCAAGCCATTTTCAAGAAAAGTGACTCCTGCTTTCCACCACGAGTGCTCTCCAAAGATAATCTTCATGTCTTGATAACCTGCTTTATCTAAAGCCGGGCGAAGATTCTTCTGGCAGAAGTTTGCCAGATTTGTATAACTCCAGCTACAACCGTTCCATCCCGTTCCACTGCTGTTAGGCTCATTAGATGGTGATATTGCATATATCTCAATGCCGAACTTTTCAGTGTATGCTTTGATGAAGTCAATCAGATAGTTAGCATATGCGTCTTCCGAACCGGATGCCAGACTACCGCCTGAGGGCTTTCCGTTAGATTTCATAGTTCCGGGAGGACTCCAGGTAGAGAATATAAATTTCACATCTTTATATTTTTTCTGCAGGATATCTACCAGCCACATTTGACCTAATTGTACTTGTTCGCCACATCCGGAACCGTTAAAGTCTCTCCAGTAATCATTGATCATAGAGGGATCGTTGGCTGCAAGATTGAAGGTACGGTTCATTCCGAAGTCAATGACGTTTGTGGTAGGGTTCTGATAGTGTGGAAATACCTCACCTCTGAAAATATTCAGCTTCAAGCCATTTTCTCCGAAAAGATCATTGACTACATCTTCGCGCATCATGTTGTTCCATATACGATGTGACCACTCTGCAAAGGCACATCCGAAGCCATCGATTATCTGATGTTCGTGCCCTTCTCCGAACTGTACTTTGATGACAGCTTCTGTGGTGGGTTCGGCTGAGAATCCGTCATCCTCGTCTGTTTCTTCTACCGGGTCCGGAATGTAGACGTCACTGTGACTCAGACTTCCATCGTCACAAGAGTATCCAATGAATAGAAAGAGGGATACGAATAATAATGAATATATCTTTTTCATGTTGTTTCTTTATTAAGTTAATCTTGCTAGGTTTTTTATTTCCATAAACTGGTTTGTTCCATGGCAGTATTATTGTTTAGTTCACTTGTCGGTATAGGATAATAAAGGTGTTTTTCCTGGAAGTTTTCCGCACCTTGTTTTCCATTCGCCTTGAAGATCAACTGAATTTCGCTGGGCGAATACCAACGTTTCAAATCGTCAAAACGATGTCCTTCCGCAAAGAACTCCAATAAGCATTGGTGTTCTATTTCATTCATTAATTCAGCTTGTGCAAAAGTCTTTTCCGTAAGTCCTGCTCTTTGGCGGATTTGCTTTAAAGCATAGTTGGCACCATCCGGATCATTGGTTTTGGCGCATGCTTCAGCATAAAGCAACAGTACCTCGGCAAAGCGCATTACGCGCAAATTGCTGGACCTTCCTTCTTTGTTGCCCATGTTGTCCGGTGCCTTGTCATCCACATAATATGCGGTATTTTTCTTTATCAGGAATTTACCTGCTGTTCCATTGATGTTGAAACTTGGTGCTCCGCCTGCCATTTTTCCTTCATTGCCTTCCCAAAGATCATCCATGGAGTAATTATTTCCATACCATTTCTCGTTAGGAACTTTATCTCCATAGTTGGCAGCATCAAAAAAGAGGCTGGCATACATACGTTTGTCAAACTTGGTATCTGCATCACTCGGACGTGTTTCTTTTGTAAACTCTCCTACGATCAGGGAGTTCGGCATTAATTTAGCCCATCCGCCGGATTTTACCGGACCGATAAACTGAGGAATATAGCAACCTAAACAGATACCGCTTTCATTGCTCCAGGAGTAGTCTCCGTCCGGACTGTATGCCAGTTCAAATACGGATTCTTTATTGAACTCTTCTTCATTTGTGAAATTCTTTTCGAAGTTGTCCATCAATTCGTAAGAATAAGGAGCTTTCAGTAATGTACCTAATAGCTGTTTGGCTTCCGGATATTTGTGTTGGGTGGCATATACTTTGCCCAGCATTGCAATAGCTGCACCTTTAGTTATGCGTTCTTTGGCAGTAGAGCGTTCTACTGGCAGGTTGCATTTGATGGCGTTATCCAGATCTTCTTCTACTTGTGCCCATAATGCAGCTTCTGTAGCAGCGGCTTTATTGGTTTCATCTTCGTTGGATGGAATCAGTCTCAAAGGCACTTCTTTGTAATTGTTGACTAACAGGAAGTATTGATAGCCACGCAGAAAGAGTGCTTCGCCTTTGATCATCGAGCGGTCTTCTTCAGTAATACCTGATGCAGGTATCTGATCAATATACCGCAGTACGATGTTGGCACGCTGGATGCCTGAATAAAGCGCTCCGTAAGGATCATTTCCGGTAGAGGGCGAGTTCAGGAAGTTTGCAATATTCCACATCGGAACTTCTTCTCCTTTGATTGTGTAGATATCGTCACCACGACCGTTTAAGTTTAGCCAGCCGTCAAATGCGCCGAAGTATCCGTACATGGCTCCTTTTATCGGAGAATAGGCGGCTGCCAAAGCACTTTCTGCATCTGCTTTATCTTTCCAGAAGTTGCTTTCCGTGAAGTAATTGGGGTCCGACAGATTCAAAAAGCTGGATTCGTTGCACGATGTCAGCGCTCCGGAAAAAAGAGCTGCCATGCACATATATGATAACCAATTTCTTTTCATGTTCATAAACTGTTTAATGTTTAATATTAATTTAAGGTATTACAGGTTGACTTGTATTCCGAAAGAAATAGTACGGGGCAATGGATAGCGTCCCTGGTCGATACCTCTTGAGAATACATTGTAAGCAACACCTGCGACAGAACTTTCACCCAGGTCGGGGGTATAGCCGGAATATTTGGTCAATGTGAACAGGTTCTCCATTGAAGTGTATATTCTTACGTTTTCAAGTTTGATTTTCTTTGTCAGAACTTTGGGTAATGTATAGCCAATGTCCAATGTTTTCAAACGTATGTACGAGCCGTCTTCCAGCCATCTGTCGGTGTATGCCCATTTGTTGTCTGCACCGTCAGTCTTAGAGAAACGAGGAATATCAGTGTTCTGATTGTCCGGTCTCCATGAATTGGCCAATACGGTACTCATGTTTCCGTTGAAGTTTCCTGATTCCAGGCGATAACGGGGATAATTATATATCTTGTTGCCTACCATTCCGTCAAAGAAAAGGTTAAAGTCGAAGTTGTTCCATTCGCCGCCGAGTCTTATGCCAAAAGTGAAATCGGGGAACGGACTTCCTACGTCATGCTGGTCATCTGTGTTTATTTTGCCGTCACCGTTCCAGTCTTTGTAGCGGACATCACCAACTTGTGCAGCGGGCTGGATGAGTTCACCGTCTTTGTTTTTATAATTAGCGATCTCTTCTGCCGAGCGGAATAATCCGTCTGTTTCGATCAGGTTGAAATATGACATCGGATGCCCTTCTGCAAACATATTGATACCGCGACCACCGGCACCGTGTGCGCTGTATCCGGAGATCATCAGGTTTTGTCCACCTAATGTTATTTTGGTCACTTCATTCTTGTCGGCTGCGATATTGGCACCGATGTAATAGTTGAACTTTTCCTTGATGGCACCGCGATAGTTGACCGCAAGTTCGAATCCTTTGTTCCGTACTTGTCCCGCATTCTGAATAGAGTTTCCGCTGATACCGGTAGATGCGGTAGAAGGAATAGGTAATAGCACATCATTTGTATTCTTAACGTAAGCATCAGCAGTAAGCGTCAATCGTCCGTTTAGCAGACTGACATCTAAACCGATGTTATAGGTCTCCGTATTTTCCCATGTTAAATTGGCGGGTGAGATTGCCTGCACATATGGCATAGAACCAAACCAAGGCGAATTATTCATCACATAGTTCATGCCGTCCGATACTACACTTTGTGTCGGATAGTAGCTGGTCATCTCCTGATTACCGAGTTTACCATAACTAAAACGCAGCTTCAACTGATCGAATACATTCTCTAAAGGTTTAAAGAATTTTTCGCGGTTGATGTTCCATCCAATAGAGGCAGAAGGGAATGCACCATATTGATGTCCACTTCTGAAACGTGAAGAACCGTCACGGCGAATAGATGCCGAGAATAAATAACGGTCGTCAAAGGAATACATGACACGTCCGAACAGAGATACCAATGCAAGTTCATTCAGCGAACTGGATGCTTTCAGGTTGGAAGGATCTACATTGCCCGGCATTGTTTCAATGAACTGGGGCATATCTCCATTTTTACCATAAAGGCTGTAACTTTTGTCTTTCTGGGCAGAGTATCCGGCAAGGAGTGACAAATTGTGTTTGCCGAATGTACGGTCATAATTCAGGGTGTTTTCTAATACCCATGATTCCCATGTTGACGATTTTTCTTCAAGGTCGGGCTTGTCGTTTTTACCGAATGTTCCTAAATCGTATACATCCTTGTAATAACGCCACTTAGTATGCTCTTTTCTGATACCTACATTGAGTTTGTACTTTAGTCCTTTGATGATTTCAGCCTGTAAATAGGCATTGAGGAAAATCTTGGTTGTTTCTGTCCGTTCGTCGTTGACTGTCATTTCCGCCAATGGATTCGGTAAATTGATGTCATTGGAAGTACCCCAGCCCCCTGCGTTTGTAGGATCGTATACCGGTACTACTGACGGGAACTGAAAGATATCGAACATGGTATCCTGATGAATGTATCCACTACCTTTTGTCAGATTTACAATCATAGATTCACCTATTGTCAAGCGATTGTCGAAGAAAGAATAATCGCTTTTCAAACGGATATTGTAAGATTCATGATCAGTGTTGCGCAGTATACCTTCTTTATTAAGGTAGCTGACAGATGAACTGTAAGAACCGCTTTTGGAACCGCCGCTGATGGTAGCATTGGCTTTATAAGTCATGGCTGTGCGCAACATTACGTCTTGCCAGTCTGTTCCTTCACCAATGAAAGGGGTAGCTCCGTTTTCTGCACCATAACCGTCGCCTGCTAATTTGTAGTAGCGTGCGAAGCGGCTGTATTCTTCTCCATTAAAAACTTTCAGTGTTTTGGGAGTCTGGCTGATTCCTGTGAAGAAATTGACATCTAATTTAGTCGGCATGTCTTTACGACCGCTTTTAGTGGTAATCAGTACAACACCACCTGCTGCACGTGAACCGTAGATTGCTGCCGCAGCAGCATCTTTTAAAACTTCGATAGAGGAAATATCGTTAGGATCGACCATACTGATATCTCCAAATGCTCCGTCTACTACATAAAGTGGATTGTTGTTGGATAAAGAGCTGATACCACGAACATTGATCGTCATACTTCCATTGGGATCACCACTGGAACTGGCTACTGATACTCCGGGTATTTTCCCTTGTAAGGCTGTGGCTGCGTTAGAAGCAACCTGACCGTTAAGTTCTTTTGCACTAACCGAACCTACAGCCCCCGAAAGATGACTCTTCTTCACTGTACCATAACCAATCACTACTACTTGTTCCAGAGCGATATTATCTTCTTCCATAGATACATTGATTGGAGTTCCGGACGTGACAGCTTTTTCTATTTGTTTCATACCTATTGTTGAGAATATCAGTATATTCCCTTTATTCGCTTTGATGGAGTATTTACCATCCATGTCTGTTACTGTGCCGGTGTCTTTACCTTTCACTCTGACTGTGACTCCTGGTAAGGGTTCATTTGTTGTAGCTTCTGTTACCATTCCTTTTATTTCAATATCCTGGGCTGCCAGTGGAATGCTAGTCAGGCAAAGAAAAAAGAATAGTAGAAAATAAATTTTTCTTCTCATAATTTATTGTATTAGATTATAAACTCTATTCAATTGTTGATTGATCCATGGAAACTTCAACCAATAACTGATGATGCAAAAGTAGGCGATAATGCTCCGTCAGACAAGTAGTATTTTATCATTTACTAATACAATTCTATCGTATTGTATTTTAATTTGAATAAACAAAAGATAAGATGTCCTATCAGAGTGTTTGAATGCTGCTTTAATCAGTTGGATTGCTTATTAAGAATGTCAAAAGAGTACATTTTATGATTGAAGTTATATTATGTTGTGTTACCGGGGGACAAAGGTATAAGGATATGTATGTTGATGCAAGTGTTATTCGGTAATTAACAGCTGTGGAGGTGTGATTTCTATTACTTATAGGAAATAAAACTATTA
>ONZY01001691.1_pt1 | contig 14947 bp, 15 predicted proteins | sample 1671451 | NCBI WGS metagenome assembly ONZY01 (sample SAMN06348158, study PRJEB24527) | human gut metagenome | biome: human gut; feature: ankylosing spondylitis patient; material: feces | host: Homo sapiens | place: China | collected 2015-10 | reverse complement strand
CACTGCGCCGCCGAAAACGCCGTGCCGCCGGTTTTCTTGAGGCGCGTTTCGACCTCTTCCGCGGTGACGGCGCGGCTGCGCGCCGCCTCGGGCACTGCGCCGGTGACGGTCACGCGGTGGCCGTCCGCATCTTCTGCCGTCAGGGCCATCGGCTGACCGGCGCGGATGGTGCATTCTAATGTGAGCGGCACAAGCCGCAAATTTTCCTTTTCATAGCGCGCGCGAATCTCGCTGAACCAGTCCTCGGGCCATCTTGCATTTTCGGGCCGCGTGCCGAACATTTCACGTCCGCGCACGCCGCAATAGTATCCCTCGGTAAAGCCGTCGCGCGAGAAGGCGAGGGCGAGCTTTTTCTGCTCGTCCTTCGTCGGCGTGCGATGCTCGCGCAGGAGCCGCGCGTAGATCTCCGTCACGGCGGCGACATACTCCGGGCGCTTCATGCGCCCCTCGATCTTGAGGCACGCGACGCCCATATCCATCATCTCCGGCACGAAGGGCGCGAGGTTCGCGTCCTTCAGGCTCAGCGGATGGCCGTCCACCTTGCCGGAAAAGCCGTAGGGCAGGCGGCAGGGCTGGGCGCACGCGCCGCGGTTGCCGCTGCGCCGCCCGATGACGGCAGACATCTCGCACTGGCCGCTGTAACACATGCACAGCGCGCCGTGGACAAAAGTTTCGATCTCGATGGGGCTTTTTTGGCAGATTTCGGCGATCTCCCCGCGCGAAAGCTCGCGCGCGAGCACCGCGCGCGTCATGCCGAGCCTTGCCGCTTCCTGAACGCCCGAGAGCGTGTGCAGGCTCATCTGCGTCGAGGCGTGCAGCGGCACGTCGGGAATGATTTTTTGCAGCGTCGCCAGAACACCCCAATCCTGCACTAGGATCGCATCCACGCCGCACTCCGACGCGGTGCGCGCCTCCGCGGCAAGCGCGGGGAGCTCGCGGTCGGTGACGAGCGTATTGAGCGTCAGATAGACCTTCACGCCCCGCAAATGGCAATAAGAGACCGCCGCGCGGAATTCCTCGTCAGAGAAGTTCCTCGCGCTGCGGCGCGCGTTGAACGCGCCAAAGCCCATATACACGGCGTCTGCGCCGCTCTGTACGGCGGCGACGAGCGCCTCCTGCCCGCCCGCGGGCGCTAACAGCTCTGTCGTCAAGGCTTACTTTTTCTGCTGCTGGAGCTTGAAGATCTCGCGCTTGAGCTCGCTGACCTCGTTCTTGGCCTGAGAAGCCTCGTCGAGGTACTGCTTGACCTGACGGCGCAGCGCGTCGCCGGCCTCGCGCTCTTTGAAGAGCTCGTCGGTGATGTTCACGGCGGTCAGCACGGCGGCGTCCGTGCGGCCGACCTTGGCAGCGTCGAGCAGCTCGCTCATTTTGTCATTGACGTAGGAGCCGACCTTCTGCATATAGGAGGGGGCTTCCTCGGCGACAAAGGTGTATTCCTCGTCGCAGATGGAGATCGTGATGCGGTTTTCCATGATTTGTGTGCTCCTTTCTTCTTCGGCGTTGCACAAAAAAGGGCAAATTCCACCCATATAATCTCTAACAGTATAACACGAGAGTGAAAATGTGAAAAGGGGGAAGCAAAAAATTTCATGTTTACGAACGGGAAAATTTCATGTAGAATAATGGAATCGAAAATGGACGAAAGGAGGCGGGGAACATGGCAGGCTATGTGCTGCATTTGAGCACCGAGGAGAACATCACGCTCTCATCGGCGACGGTCAAGCGATTGATCGCGGGTGGCAGCGGCGACGCGGCGCTGCTGTACCTCGCCATCCTGCATGCGCGCGGCGCGGCGGACTCCGGCAAGCTCGCGCGCGAGCTCAAGTGGGACGAAACGCGTCTTCGCGCGGCGGAGCAGGCGCTCTACGAGATGAAGCTCGTCGGCGCGCCAGAGAAGAAGGAGGAAGCGCCCCTTCCGCCGCCCCAGCAGCTCAGCGAGCCGTCCGAGTACACGCGCGAGGACATCGCGCGAAAGCTGGAGGGCGACGGGCGCTTCGCCTGCCTTCTGCGCGAGGTGGAGCACAAGCTCGGCCCGCTCTCGACCCCGTCGGTCAAGAAGCTGTTAGGGCTGTACGAAAACCTCGGCTTGCCCGCGGACGTCGTTTACACGCTCGTCAACTACTGCATCGCGAAAAAGGAGCAGCAGTTCGGCGAGGGGCGGCTGCCCAATATGCGCGAGATCGAAAAAGAGGGCTACGTCTGGGCGCGCAAGGAGCTCTTTTCCATCGAAAAGGCCAGCGAGTACATGAAGCGCGAGCAAGCCCTGCGCGGCAGGTACCCCGAGTACATGGCGGCGCTGCAAATGCAGGGCCGCGCGAGCGCGCCGAGCGAGGAAAAATACCTCTCGGCGTGGGCAGAGATGGGCTTTCCCGCCGATACGGTGTCCGAGGCCTACGACCGTACGATCCTGCACTGCCACGAATTCCGCTGGCCGTACTGCAACGGCATTTTGAAGCGCTGGCACGAAAAGGGCCTGCACACGCTCGCCGAGGTCAGGGCCGAGAACGCCAGGGAGCAGAGCAAGCCGAAAAAGAACACCACCGGCGGCAACGCCTGGATGAAGGAATATTTGAATCAGTAACGAAAGCGGGGGAGAAGGATGTCTTACGATGGGCGGCTGATGCGCCAAGCGCTGGCGCGCTTCGACGAGGACAAGCAGCGCCGCGCGGAGAATTTCCGCGCGCGCGAGCGCGCGGTCTATACCAAGTGCCCGCGCATTGAGGAGATCGACCGCGAGCTGTCGCACACGATGGCGAAGATCATCGCCTCCGGCCTGCGCCGCGGGACGGACCCGCGCCCGGCGATCGAGGCGCTGCGGGAGGAAAACCTCAACTTGCAGCAGGAAAAGCGCCTTCTCCTGACGCGCCTGGGACTGCCGGGCGACTATCTCGAGGAAAAGCCCAAGTGCTCGCGCTGCAACGACACGGGCTTTCTCGGAAGCGAGGTCTGCTCGTGTCTGCGCGGCTATTACGCCAAGGAGCAGAACAAGGAGCTCTCGGGCCTTTTGGACCTCGGCTCGCAGTGCTTCGAAAATTTCAACTTCGACTACTATTCGTCTGTGCCGGACAGCGACCTCGGCGTGTCGCCGCGCACGAACATGGAGCGCGTGTACGACATCTGCCAGGACTACGCGCACGAGTTTTCGCCCAAGAGCGGCAGCCTGCTGCTGACCGGCGGCACGGGGCTGGGGAAAACGTTCCTCTCCGCGTCCATCGCACGCGTCGTGAGCGCGAGCGGCCACAGCGTGGTCTACGACACGGCGGGGCACATCTTCGCCCGCTTCGAGGCGCAGAAGTTCGGCCGCGACGACGGAGAGAACGCCGACACCGCCGTGAGCCGCGCGCTCGGCTGCGACCTGCTGATTTTAGACGACCTCGGCACCGAGCTGATGACGAGCTTTGTCCACAGCGCGATGTATCAGATCGTCAACACGCGCCTCATCACGGGGAAGAAGACCGTCATCTCCACGAACCTGAGCCCCGACGAGCTCGGGCGGCGCTACGGCGCGCCGGTGCTGTCAAGATTGCAGGGAGAGTATCAAATGCTGCTCTTTTTCGGCGAAGACATCCGCCGGCAGAAGAGAAAATGAATACAAAATGTAAAAAAGGCTCCGCAGAATACTCTGCGGAGCCTTTTTTCTTGCTTTTTACGGCTTGTGGATCACGGCGACGGCGCAGGGCACGCGGCCGGGACAGTAGGCGTAGTCGACATCGTCGTAGCCCGCCGCGGCGATAAACTGCTTATACGTGTCGAACGTGAACTGACGCTTGAAGTCCGCGCCCGCCTTGCCGACGGTCGAGGCAAAGCCGCTCGTCCTGCCCTGCTCATTGCGGTTCATATAGGTCGGGACAATGATCATACCGCCGCTGCGGCAGACGCGGTCGAGCTCGGCAAGGGCCTTGTACGGCTCGTCGAGCAGGTGGATGACGTTCGCGGCGATGACCACGTCGAACTGCCCGTCCGGTTCATCCAAGTGCAGAATATCGGCCTGACGGAACGTGACGTTCGGCAGCGCGCCGTATTTCTTTCTCGCCCGCTTGAGCATGTTGGCGGAGAAGTCCGTCGCGAGAAGCGTCCGGCAGCGCTCGGCGATGGCGCCGGTGAGAAGGCCCGTGCCGCAGGCGCATTCGAGCACCGCGTCGTCTGGTGTGATACGGGAACTAACGGCGGCAATGAGCGCCTTGTGCGTTTCTTTATTAAAGATGTCGGCGAAGAGGTCATAGACCCCCGCGACGTTGTCCCAGAACATGAGTATTTTCCTCTCAACGTGATTTGTTTTTCTACACGATAGCAGAAACGCGCGGAAAATGCTACTCTCAAGAGAAAGAAAAAACGAAAAATTAAGGGAGAGGATCCTACTTTTTGTGCTTTTTATAAAAAGACTTGCCATCGGCGCACGGGTGGTATATAGTCTTTATAAATATTTCGCAAAGAAACTGCATTTTTTCGTTAAGGAGTCGAATGATGAAACGAATTTGGTCGCTGTTTGCCGTGCTGACGCTGCTGTGCGCGCTGACGGTTCCGGCGCTGGCCGCCGCGGGCGGTACGGCGGACGCGGAACCTGCTGCACAGACGGTGAGCGAGGAAGAGCTCGCGCGCTCGAAGGAGAACACCACCAAGGTGCGCAAGATCTGGGCGGTGGCGGCGCTCATCGGCGTGGCGTGCTTTGGCGGCGCGCTGGGCATGGCGCATTCGGTCGCGAAGGCGGCGAACAACATGGCCGAACAGCCCGAGGCGGCGGGGCAGATCCGCACGTCGATGATGATGGGTCTTGTGTTTATCGAGACGGTCATCATCTATGCGCTGATCATAGCCATCCTGATCATCTTCGTATTGTGACGATAACGAGAAAAGTGGAATAGAGCGGCGGAAGGGGGCAGCACTGTCTCCTTCCGCTGCTCTATTTATTGAAGAAAAAGGGGAGGGGTCAGGGCTCTGTTAAGAAGACGAAAAGATGCTGTAAAGCGGCGGTTGATCATGAAGGAAGACTTGCATTTCCTGCGTGCAGGTGGTATAAATAAGTGCTGCATCCCAAGCAGAAATTGGATGATAGAAACAAAAGGGGGTAGGGCGCGTGGATAAGAAAAAGCGAACGCGCGAGCTGATCGTGTTCGCCGTGATCGTGCTGGCGCTGCTGGCCGGATGTTTGCTCACGCCGTCAGGCGGCGAGAGCGAACCGATCCAGGAGGTCATGCGTGACGCGGTGCTGCACGAGCAGAACAAGGTGAGCCTGTTTGGCCTGATCGAGGTGAACCCAGGGCTCATCTCCGCCTACATCGTGACGGGTATTTTAATAGTATTCGCCCTTGTGTGCCGGCTTTTTGTGATCCCAAAATTCAAATATGTGCCCGGCAGGTTCCAGCTCGTTTTAGAGCAGATCGTCGGCATGTTCGACGGCCTGGCCGAGGGCAGCAGCCCGCACCGCAATAAATTCCTGCGGGCGTACATCTTCACCGCCGGTGTTTACATCTTTGTCAGCACGCTCTTTGAGCTGCTCGGCATTCAGGTGGTGACCACATCAGGCCACGCCGTCAGCCTGCCCGCGCCGCTGTCCGATATCAACGGGGCGATCGCGCTGGGCGTGATGAGCTACGGCGTGATCCTCTTCGGCGGACTGATCGCCGCGGGCGTGAGGGGATTTCTGCACGCGCTCAAGGATTTCTCGCTGCCGATCTCGATGAGCTTTCGACTCTTCGGCGCGCTGCTTTCCGGCGCGCTCGTGACGGAGCTTGTGTATTACTACGCGGCGCTTTCCTATGTGCTGCCGGTCATCGTGGGCGTGATGTTCACGCTGCTGCACGCGCTGATCCAGGCGTATGTTTTAACGATGCTGGTGTCGACGTTCTACGGCGAATCGACCGAAAAGCACGAGAAAAAGCCCAAGGCAAAAAAGGTAAAAAAATCCCGCAGCGAAACGGCTGCCTGAAGAAAGAGGTAAATTTGCCATGAAAACGATGAAGAAATTTGCAGCGCTGATGATGCTGCTGTGCGCGCTGATGATCTGCACCATCCCAGTCCTCGCCGCAAACGAGAGCGACAATGACAGCAACGTGACCGAGACCGTAAACGTCACGGCCGGCAGCAACGACAACGACGTGACCTCCGCCAAGGCGATGGGCTCGGGCGTGATGATCGGCATTGCGTGCCTTGGCGGCGCGCTGGCGATGGGCATTGCGGTCGGCAAGTCGAGCGAGGCCATGGCCCGCCAGCCCGAGGCCACAAGTCAGATCAGAACCACGATGATGATGGGCCTTGTGTTTATCGAGACGGTCATCATTTACGCCCTGATCGTGGCGATCCTCATTATCTTCGTCCTTTGATGAAGAACACTCCCAAAAAGGAGGGGCTTTGAATGCCGCTTAATATCAATCTGCAGCAAATTTTGCTGCATGCGCTGAACTTTGTCATCCTGTTCGGCGCGATGTATTTTCTGCTCTACAAGCCTGTGAAGAGCTTTATGGACAGCCGCAAGGCGCACTATGAGAAGATGGACGAGGACGCCAAGGCCGTGCTTGCCGAGGCCGAGAAGACGAAGGCCGGCTATGAAGCGCAGCTCAAGAGCGCCGACGAGGAGATCGCACGCCGCCAGCGCGAGGCGAACGAAGCCTTGCAGCACGCGGTGGACGAGCGCCGCGCGCAGGCCGAGCAGCAGGCAGGCGAGATCGTGCGCAAGGCGCGGGAAGATGCCGCGCGCGAGCATGAGCGCGTGATGGAGCAGGCCAAGGGCGAAATTTCCGAGCTGATGAGCGCCGCGGCGGAAAAGCTGGTGCTCTCCAGCACGTCGGACGCTTACGACAAGTTCCTGGACACGGCGGAGGAGCGCAAGGACAATGGCTGAGCGCACGGAGCATTTAGAGGCCGTACTGCTCTCTGCCGCGCGTCCGTCGCAGGAGCAGGAGAAGCGATTTCTGGCCTTCCTCGCCGAAAAGTACGGCGAGGGCACGACGCTTACCTGGCAAAAGAGTGATGACTACCCCGGCGGTTTCCGCCTCGAGGTGGGCGCGGAGGTCTACGACTGGAGCGCGGGCGGACGCCTGAGCCAGTTCAAGGATGCGCTCGAAAAGCTCGCCGCCACGCAGGGCGACGTCATCCCGCTGCTGAAGGAGACGGTGCTCTCGTGGACGCCGCAGGCCATGGCACAGGAGGTCGGCACCGTTCTGACCGTCGGCGACGGCATTGCCCGCGTGGACGGGCTGGAGGGCGCCGCCTATGGCGAGGTGCTGCTTTTCGACGGCGGCGTGCGCGGCATGGTGCAGGATTTATCCGAGGACAGCGTCGGCTGCATCCTCTTTGACGATGACGCAAGCGTCTGCGCGGGCAGCACGGTCCGCCGCACCGGACGCACGGCGGGCGTTCCCGTGGGCGAGGGATTCCTCGGCCGCGTGGTCAACGCGCTCGGCGTGCCCATCGACGGCGGGGGAGACATCCGCGCCGACGGCTACCGCGCAGTGGAGAGTCCCGCTCCCGGTATCATCGACCGCCAGAGCGTCGACACGCCGCTTGAGACGGGCATTCTGACCGTCGACTCGATGTTCCCCATCGGCCGCGGCCAGCGCGAGCTCATCATCGGCGACCGCCAGACCGGCAAGACCGCTATCGCCCTCGACACCATCGTCAACCAGAAGGGCAAGGATGTCATCTGCATCTATGTCGCCATCGGACAGAAGGCGAGTTCCGTCGCCCAGCTCAAAAAGACGCTGGAAACGCACGGCGCGATGGATTATACGATCATCGTCAACGCCACAGCGAGCGATCCTGCGCCGTTACAGTACATTGCGCCCTACGCGGGCTGCGCCATGGGCGAATACTTTATGAATAAGGGTCGCGACGTGCTGATCGTCTACGACGATCTTTCCAAGCACGCCATCGCGTACCGCGCGATGAGCCTTCTTTTGGAGCGCTCCCCGGGCCGCGAGGCGTATCCGGGCGACGTGTTCTATCTGCACTCCCGCCTGCTCGAGCGCGCGGCGCATCTGAGCGAGGAGAAGGGCGGCGGCAGCATCACGGCGCTGCCGATCATCGAGACGCAGTCCGGCGACGTGTCGGCCTATATCCCGACGAACGTCATTTCCATCACCGACGGTCAGCTCATTCTGGAAACGCGCCTGTTTTTCTCCGGCCAGCGTCCGGCGGTGAATGTGGGCCTGTCCGTGTCCCGCGTGGGCGGCGACGCGCAGACCAAGGCGATGAAAAAGGCGGCCAAGACCATCCGACTTGACCTTTCGCAGTACCGCGAGATGGAGTCGTTCACGCAGTTTGCAAGCGACCTTGACGAGTCGACGGCAAAGCTTTTATCCTACGGTCAGGGCTTGATGCGCATGCTGCGGCAGAAGCAGTTCCACCCCTACAAGCAGTATGAGCAGGTCATCCTGCTCGTCGCGGGGCTGAACCATGTTTTTCAGGAGATCGTGCCGGAGCAGCTTGACGCGTTTATCCCCGCGCTCTTGCAGCACTTTGACGAGACGCAGGGCGCGCTGTGCAATACCATCGAGCAGACCGGCCAGCTCAGCGACGATCAGCAGTCGCAGATCATCGAGTGCGCAAAGGAATTTGTGCAAAGCTATTTTTCCAAATAAAAAGTGAGGTGACAGGTACATGGCGAGCATGAAGGAGATCCGCGAGCACATCGCGAGCATCCAGAGCACGCAGAAGGTGACGAACGCGATGTACCTCATCGCTTCGACCAAGATGCGGCGGGCGAAGGAAGACCTTGCCAAGACGCGCCCGTTTTTCGACGCGGTCTTGACGCAGATCGAGCAGATCTTCCAGCACGCGGGCGAGATCGAGAGCCCGTACCTCTACCGGGGCAACGCGGACGATCTGGCCCAGCCGGGAACATACGCCTATCTTGTGGTGACGGCGGATCGCGGCCTCGCGGGCGCCTACAACCAGAATGTTATTCAGGAGACGATGAAGCGCCTTGAAAAGCACCCCGACAGCCGCCTTTTTGTGGTGGGCGGCAACGGGCGGCACTTCTTCTCCGGCCACGGCGTGCCGGTGGAAAAGAGCTTCCGCTACGATGCGCAAAGCCCCACGCTCCGCCGCGCGCGAGAGATCACGGCGAAGCTTTTGGATCTCTTCGACCGGGGCGAGATCTCCAAGCTCTTTATCATCTACACCGACCTTGGCAACGGCGTGGACATGGACGTGCGCACCGTGCGCCTGCTGCCGCTGGAGGATGAGCACTTTGCCAAAGAGGAGACGGCAGAAAAGCCCATCCGCTTTGAGCCCTCGGCAGAGGAGGTGCTCGCCAGGGTCGTGCCGGCGTACATCACGGGCTTTTTGTACTCGGCGATGGTCGACAGCTTTTGCGCCGAGCAGAACGCGCGCGCCTCTGCCATGGACTCGGCCAACCAGAACGAGGACGACATGCTGCGCGAGCTGCAGCTCGAGTACAACCACGAGCGGCAGGGCGCCATCACGAGCGAGATCACGGAGGTCTCCGCCGGCGCGCGCAGCAAGAAGAACCACATGAAGAAGGAGGCGCAGCATGCGCACAGGTAAGATCATTCAGGTATCGGGCAGCGTGGTGGACGTGCGCTTCCCGCACGGCGAGCTGCCGCGCATCCGCGAGGCGCTGTCCGTCGAGCTGAACGGCAAGCGCCTTGTGATGGAGGTGGAGCAGCATTTGAGTGCCGAAACGGTGCGCTGCATCATGCTCTCCGGCAGCGAGGGCCTCAGCCGCGGCATGACCGTCACGGGCGAAGGCAGCGGCCTTCGCGTGCCCGTCGGCAAGGCGACGCTCGGGCGGCTTTTCAACGTCTTTGGCGATACCATCGACGGCGGCGCGCCGATCGGCGGCGCGGAGCCGCGCCGCAGCATCCACAGAAAGCCCCCCGCCTTCGACGAGCAGAGCCCGAGCGTTGAGATCTTGGAGACCGGCATCAAGGTCATCGACCTTTTGGAGCCCTATCCGCGCGGCGGCAAGATCGGCCTGTTCGGCGGCGCGGGCGTCGGTAAAACGGTGCTCATTCAGGAGCTTATCCACAACATCGCCGTCGAGCACGGCGGCTATTCGATCTTCACCGGTGTCGGCGAGCGCAGCCGCGAGGGCAACGACCTCTGGAACGAGATGCACGAGAGCGGCGTGATCGACAAGACCGCGCTCGTCTTCGGCCAGATGAACGAAGCGCCCGGCGTTCGTATGCGCGTGGCGCTGACAGGCCTTACGATGGCCGAATACTTCCGTGACGAGGAGCAGCGCGACGTGCTGCTGTTCATCGACAATATTTTCCGCTTTGTGCAGGCGGGCAGCGAGGTCTCGACCCTGCTCGGCCGCATGCCCTCCGCCGTCGGCTATCAACCGACGCTCGCCAACGAAATGGGCGAGCTGCAGGAGCGCATCACTTCGACCAAGAGCGGCTCGATCACGTCCGTGCAGGCGGTCTACGTTCCCGCGGACGATCTGACCGACCCTGCCCCGGCGACGACGTTCACCCACCTCGACGCGACGACGGTTTTGAGCCGTAAGATCGCCGAACAGGGCTTATATCCCGCGGTCGACCCGCTCGAATCGTCCTCCCGCATTCTGGAAGAGGACATCGTGGGCGAGCGGCACTACCGCATCGCGCGCAGCGTGCAGGCGACCTTGCAGAAATACCGCGAATTGCAGGATATCATCGCCATCCTCGGCATGGAGGAGCTGAGCGACACGGACAAGGTGACGGTCAACCGCGCGAGAAAGATCCAGCGCTTTTTGGCCCAGCCGACGTTCGTGGCCGAAAAGTTCACGGGCCTTCCGGGCGTCTATGTGCCGCTCGAGGAGACACTCCGCGGCTTTGAAGCCATTCTCTCTGGCGAGATGGACGGCTATCCCGAGATGGCGTTCTACAACGTCGGCACGCTTGACGACGCGCTCGCCAAGGCGAAGAAGATGGAAAGCGGGGAAGCGTGATGAAGACCTTTCCTCTCCGCGTCCTCGCGCCCGAGCGCACGTTTTTTGACGGGGCGTGCACATCACTCACCGTGCCGAGCATCGACGGCATGTACGGCCTGATGGCGCAGCACGAGGATATCGTGCTCGCCATCGTCCCCGGCAAGCTGACGCTGCGGGACGCCGACGGCGTCGAGCAGATCGCCGCCGTGTCCGAGGGCGTGCTCAAGATGGAGCACGGCGAGGCGCTCGTGCTGGTGGACACGATCGAGCGGCCGGAGGAGATCGACCTCCACCGCGCCGAAGAGATTGCCGCCGAGGCGCGCGCCGAGCTCAAGGCGAAGCGCAGCGCGCAGGAGCAGGCCATTGCCAATGCCCGCATCGCCCGCGCGATCAGCCGTATCCACGTCAAGCACGACGGGAAATAAATGAGAAAACGAAAATTCGCACCGCAAGGTGCGAATTTTTTGATCTCTCCGCCGACTTTCGCCCGTTTTTGCACACTTTTTGTGCTAAAAGTGGAGAAAAAGGAGGGGAAATCCATGGAAATGTCCGCAAGAAAGCCGCTGCTCCCGCGCCGCGTGCTCGACCTGCCCATCGATGCGCTGCGCCCCAACCCCAACCAGCCGCGCATCGAGTTTGACGAGGCTTCGCTGCGCTCGCTGAGCGACAGCATCCGCCGCTATGGCATCCTCCAACCACTGACTGTCCGCCGCACGGACGAGGGCTATGAGCTCATCGCGGGGGAGAGACGGCTGCGCGCGGCAAAGCTCGCGGGGCTGCGCGAGGTGCCGTGCCTGCTCGCGCGCTCGAGCGAGGAGGAGAGCGCGCTGCTCGCGTTGATCGAAAACCTCCAGCGCCGCGATTTGCACTACTTGGAAGAGGCTGCGGCCATCGCGCGGCTGATCGCGACCTACGGCCTTTCGCAGGAGCAGGCGGCGGAAAGGCTGGGGAAATCCCAGTCCGCTATTGCCAACAAGCTGCGGCTGCTGCGCCTGTCGCCCGACTGTGTGCGCCTTCTGCGCGAGCATGACCTCTCCGAGCGGCATGCACGGGCGCTGCTGCGCCTGACGGACGAGGAAGACCGCCTCAAAGCCTTGCAAGTTATCGCCGCACGCGGCTACAACGTCGCGCAGAGCGAGGCGTATATCGAAGAGCTTTTGAAGCTCAAGCAGAAAACGCCCCCGCCGCGCCTGCCGACCTACATCGTCAAGGATGTGCGCATCTTTTTGAACACCATCCGCCACTCGCTCGGGCTGATGCAGCGCGCGGGCGTCGAGGCCGACATGCAGCGCGAGGACACGGATGACGGCATCCTCCTGACCATCCGCATCCCGAAACGTGCAAAAGAGGCCGGATAATCCTGCAAAATTGTCACCAAATTGTGATTCTTTTTCTCACAAACTGTGGTATACTGAAACGACTGGCAGGGAAGCCCCTGCCCGGAAGATCGGAAGAAACAGGAGGAGCCAGCATGGATGAAATGAACGGCGCCTTTGAGGAAAAGAAGAGAAGAAAAGGCGGCAAACGCCTGATGCAGCCGGAAAAGGCCGCGAAGGCGCCCAAAGCGCCCCGCGCGGAGAAGCCGCCGCGCGTTCCACGTGAAACATCGGGCAAGGCCGGCAAGGTCGTCGGCATCGTCGCGGGTGTGCTCGTCGTGGCGTACTTAGGGCTTGGCGCGTGGGCGTCGGCCAGCCATAAAATTTATCCCAACGTGATGATGGGCGATACCAACTACGGCGGGATGACCGAGCAGCAGGTCGCCGAGCAGCTCAAAGCGAGCGTCGCGCAGGCGAAGGGCACAGATGTCGACTTTGTCCTGCCGGACGGCACGGAGATCGCGCACGTATCGCTCGACGAGATGCCGGAGTATGTCGACTTCGACGGACTTGCCAAGCATATCTACAACGTCTACGGCTGCAACGACAGCTTTCTGACCGCGGGCGCAAAGTATCTGCGTGCGCTCTTCAAGCCGCAGGACGCTGCACAGGTGGTCGGCGCAGCCTACTCGCCCGATTTGATGGAGAACCTTGTCGACACGGTGTGCGACAGCATCAACTGCGACCCCGTGGAGTTTGCCATCAACGTGACAGAGGATGGCAAGGTCAGCGTGACGAAGCCGCAGGACGGCCGCGCGACGACTGATACCGCAAAAGACCAGATCGGCGTATACTTAAACGGCGCGTATTTGAGCGGCGGAGACCCGTCCGAGATCGTGCTCCAGCCCGCGAGCGAGGGCGGCGTTTACGACGTCATCCCCGCGCAGGAGGTTGACCTGAGCGCGCAGCGCGAGGCCGTCATCGGCCAGAAGGTCAACGCGATGTATGATAAGGAGACCGGCGCGGTCACGCCGGGACACGCGGGCGTGGAATTCTCGCTCTCTGACCTTGAATCCGCCTACAACGCCGCGGCGGCGGGGGAGACGGTCGAGCTCAGCAACGCCACGGTCGAGACGCCGGACGTCACGGCAGAGCAGCTCCAAAAGGTCCTGTTCCGCGATGTGCTGAGCACCTACACCACGAAGGTTGGCGGCGCGTCCGGCCGCCGCGCGAACGTCAAGCTGACGGCCTCGCGCATCAACGGCTACATATTAAACTCCGGTGAAACGATGAAATACGGCCCGCTCGTCACGCCCTTCACGGCGGCGAACGGCTACAGCACCGCGCCCGGTTACTTGCAGGGCAAGACCGTCGATATGGTCGGCGGCGGCGCGTGCCAGGCGAGCTCCACGCTCTACGCTGCGGCGCTCTACGCCAACCTTGAGATCGTGCAGCGCACGAACCACGGCTTCGCGTCCGACTACATCGGCCTTGGCCTTGACGCGACGGTCGCACAGGGCGGGCCCGAGTTCGAGTTCCGCAACAACACGATGTACCCCATTAAGGTCATCGCCGAATATTACACCAGCGGCGGCAAGAACTATCTCAAGGTCACGCTGCGCGGCACGAAGGTCGACGACAGCTACGTGAAGATCAAGACCGAAGTGCTTGAGACCATCCCGTTCACGGAGGAGATCGTCGAGACGGACGAGCTCGCCCCCGGCGAGCGCAAGGTCGAGCAGACCGCCTACACCGGCTACAAGGTCAAGACGTACCGCAACGTCTACTCCGGTGATAGCAAGCTCATTTCGTCCACGTTCGAGGCCAGCAGCAACTATAAGGCGCGCAACCGCATCGTGCTCGTCGGCAAGTCCGCGGCGACCACGCCGGTGGACCCAGGGACGACCACACCTGTCGATCCCGGCACGACCACGCCGACCGACCCGACAACGCCCGTCGACCCCGGTACCACGACTGACCCGGGCACCACGACCGATCCCGGGACCACTGACCCCGGCGTGACAGACCCCGGCACGACCACAGAGCCGCCCGTCGAGCAGGAAAAGCCCGGCTGGCTCGATACGGGGCTCGACCGGTAAAAACAGCAGAACGAGAAAACGGAGAGGCATTGCCTCTCCGTTTTTACGTTGTTCAAGTGTTATTCGCCGTCCGAGTCCATGTAGAGCTCTTCGGCCTTCTGCTGCGCGGCGATCAGCAGTGCGCTGGCCTCGCCATAGTTCTGCCTGTGCATTTTCTCCAGCGCGTCAGTCACGGCGTTGAAGAGGAGCAGATACATTGCCTTGTAGTCCGTCATGGAACCACCCTCTGAAAATTATATAACGTTTTGTTATATAGCACAATATAACATTTTGTTTTACGTATACTTCTTTACAGAATCTAAACACGAATTCTGGATGGAGTGAAGCAAAATGTATCGACGCATTCGAGACTTGAGAGAGGACAGCGACCTGACGCAAAAGAGCTTGGCGGACTATCTGAGCTGCTCGCAGGTCTGCTATTCCAACTACGAGACCGGCAAGCGCGACGTCCCGAGCGACGTGCTCATCAGGCTCGCACGGTTTTACCACACGAGTGTGGATTATCTCGTGGGGCTCACGGAGGAGCGGGCTCCTTACCCTAAAAAGAAATAGTACATAGTGCCATGTTCTCGCACGGGTGCGAGGGGGATGCAGCGCCTTTGGCGCTGCACGGAATAAGGGGGCCATTCTCTCACGTGAGAGAATGGCCCCCTTGG
>ONZY01001687.1_pt1 | contig 14984 bp, 10 predicted proteins | sample 1671451 | NCBI WGS metagenome assembly ONZY01 (sample SAMN06348158, study PRJEB24527) | human gut metagenome | biome: human gut; feature: ankylosing spondylitis patient; material: feces | host: Homo sapiens | place: China | collected 2015-10 | reverse complement strand
GGCATTACTGCACAGCCTTCTTAATTCATCTTTTGCAAATGTATTAAATATATATATGCTGCTGTCTGTAATAATATGCACCTTGTCAGATAATTTCTTCCAGTTGTCACTTCCAAGAAAACCAATCTGCTCAATATTACGGCATACAAACCTGTCTATGCCACAGTCAGAAGCCTTCTCACACAAGCACTTAAACTTATCATATTTCTCTGCCTTAAGAATATGTGGAAGGAACATATATACATATATTCCATGTGACTGACAGTGCTTTACAGCCTCTTTTAATGAATTCTCATCATTCATATAAAACATCTTATAATCAAGATAAATGCTTTCAACCCCTGAAACTGATGCTGCTTTCTTTACCTGCACTATATCATGAAGGTATGCAGCTTTTCTTACCTGATAATTATTATCATCAGCTTCTTTCTTGTCGTCAGGCTCTGCACATTCAGGCTTATTATAAGTTCTTACAAGACTGTGCTTTAAATGTGTCTCAAGCTGTTCAAGTACATTTCTTCTTAATTCTTTAATCCAGCCGACAGGCACAAACACACCATCATCAAGCTGCACTTCTGCATCTTCCACCACAAAACATGTATCGCCGGTTTTCTTTAAATTCTTAACCAGTTCCTCCTCTGAGGCCGGACGGCTCTGTGCTTCGGTAACTATCTCTCCTGTACATGACTTTTCAATTCCATCATACATTACTGTAAGTGATATATTTTCATTCTTTCTTACAACAAGCCTCATATCTACATGAAGCTTAGGTGTTATTCCGACATAATTGTCCGCTACATATGCCTTAATCTTAGCATTATTCATTCTGTTGACAATTCTTCCCTCATACAGCGGGTATTTCTTAGGAAGATTAACAATCAAGGTCTGTCCTGCTGCCACATCAGCTCCGCTCTCAAATGAATGCTCTTTATCAATCTCAAAGACATCGCCTCTGTTCACATTCTTTAATGCCTTAAATGTAATTCTTCCTGCCTTGTTAGATACTACCTTAAGGCACTCCGTTCCCATATGGTTAGGACGCCCCAGTGACATCATCTTCTTTCCCTTGACGCTGTCATAATAGCCTGTAGTAAATGCACCTCTGTTATATATATCTGAAAGGTCATCAATATCCTTCTTATCTACCTTGAAGCCTTTTCGTCCCCTCTCAAGATACATATCAACATATTTACGGTAAATATGCGTTACCATAGCCGCATATGTGACATTCTTCATACGGCCTTCAATTTTCAGAGAATACACTCCACTTTCTATAACATCAGGAAGTATCTGTAATGCACACATATCCTTAGGGCTTAATGCGTAACTGTTGTTTCTGTTATTAATCTTTTCGCCGTTATCATACACATCATAAGGCATCCTGCACGGCTGGGCACACCTTCCCCTGTTGCCGCTTCTTCCTCCGTTAAAGCTTGAAAGCAGGCATTGTCCCGAATAACAGTAACATAATGCTCCATGCACAAAGCTTTCTATCTCCACATCTAATCTCTCATGAAGCTGCTTTATTTCCTGCAGATTCATCTCTCTTGAAGTGACTATTCTTGTTGCACCAAGTTCCTTTAAAAGCCTGCTGCCATACACTCCGGTCTGTGTCATCTGTGTGCTTGCATGTATATCCATATCAGGAAAATGTTTTCTTATAAGGTTAAACACACCCATATCCTGTACAATCACTGCATCAAGACCTGCCTCATAGAATGGTATAAGATATTCTATAAGACTGTTCTCTATCTCTCTTGACTTAAGAAGAGTATTAACTGTCAGATAAACCTTTCTACCGAATAAATGTGCATATTCAATAGCACAAATAAGCTCTTCATCATTAAAATTATTGGCAAATGCCCTTGCTCCAAACATATTGCCTCCCAGGTATATGGCATCTGCCCCTGCCGCCACAACAGCTTTCATAATATCAAGTGAACCTGCTGGTGCTAAAACCTCCACCTGTGTTTTTCTCTTATCAACATTCATAGTTGTAACCGCCTTTAAATTAAATGGCTGCTGCAAATGCATTTGCAACAGCCGTTATTATTAATACCAGATAATCTTATGTAAATCACTTCTTAGAGTCATTCAGTTCTGTCTCTAACTTGACAATATTCTTCTGATACTTGTTAATCTCACTCTTTAATTCCTTAATCTCTTTTGCTGAACTTTCTGCCTTAATCTGTGCTGCAATAAGCTCATGCTTAAGGTCGTATATTTCCTTATCCTTGTTCTCAATATCTAATGAAAGACTGTCTGCCATCTTCTTAGCCTTGAAGTAATCATCTGCAATATTAAGATACATCATATCAGTTCTGAGCTCTGCTGACATTCGTCTGTAACTCTCTTCTTTATTAAATTCAGTTATCTTGTTATTAATGTATGATGCAACTCTCTGGAGATACTCCTCGCTCTCATATCCTCCAAGCTTAATTACTTTACCTCCAAGAATTACCTCTGCTGTGTTTTTTGATGACATAAGTCCCCTCCATATATGTAGAAATAAACATATTAAGTATATAATAAATACACTTACTATTCAACTCATAAAACACATTCTTTAGAATATTTTATGTTATTTTTGTTTGAATGGTCTGCCAAGATTATCATAAGCTGCTTTAGTTGCAACTCTTCCTCTTGGAGTTCTGTTAATATACCCATTCTGTATAAGATATGGTTCATATACATCCTCTAAAGTTCCTGAATCCTCACCGATTGATGCTGCCAGCGTCTCAATGCCAACAGGACCACCATCAAATTTATCAACTATTGTGGTAAGAATAATCCTATCGTTGCGGTCTAATCCATCTCTGTCAACATCTAACAGGTTAAGTGCATAATCAGCAACATCTTTGTTGATATGACCGTTATATTTTACCTGTGCAAAATCTCTTACTCTCTTTAAAAGTCTGTTGGCAAGTCTCGGTGTTCCTCTTGAACGCCTTGCAAGCTCATGTGCTCCGTCTGAATCAATATCAACATTAAGCACATTGGCTGAACGGATAATGATTTTCTCAAGTTCTGGAACTGTATAGAATTCCATATGGCTTACTACACCGAATCTGTCTCTTAAAGGTGCTGATAAAAGCCCTGCTCTTGTTGTTGCACCTATCAGAGTGAACTGTGGCAGGTCAAGTCTTATAGACCTCGCTGTTGCCCCCTTGCCAATCATAATATCAATCTTATAATCTTCCATTGCAGGATACAGCACTTCTTCTACCTGTCTGTTAAGTCTGTGAATCTCATCCACAAAGAGAATATCGCCCTCACTTAAATTATTAAGTATGGCAGCCATATCTCCCGGCTTCTCGATTGCAGGACCGGATGTAACCTTTATATTAACACCCATTTCATTAGCAATAATTCCTGCCAGAGTTGTCTTTCCAAGTCCCGGAGGTCCATAAAAAAGCACATGGTCAAGTGCTTCTCCTCTTTCCTTTGCTGCCTCAATATATACTTTAAGATTGCTCTTAACCTTATTCTGTCCAACATAGTCATCAAGAGATAATGGTCTTAAGGAATTCTCAATACCATAATCTTCTTCAGTTATCTGTGTTGATATAATCCTCTTTTCCATATAGTCCCTCATTTCTTAAATACTATTCTAGAATTTAGCCAGCTTCTTTAACGCTTCTTTAAGAACTGTCTCAGAATCCTTATTCTCTATATCTTCCACTTCCTTGACAGCAACAAGTGCATCTTTGCTTGAATACCCAAGTGATACAAGTGCCTCAACAGCATCATTTCTTATCATCATGACATTACTTACATTACTGTTACTGTCTGCCTTCTTATTCTTAGAAAGTGCTGATTCAAATACTTCATCAAGCTTTAACTTATCCTTAAGCTCAATTATAATCTTCTGTGCTGTCTTAGGTCCGATACCAGGAAGTGCCTTGATTGCTGCCACATCATCAGCAAGAACTGCAAATCTTAAATCATCTGCTGTGATATTAGATAATGCACCAAGCGCTGCCTTAGGGCCAATACCATTGACACAGATAAGCATTTTAAACATGCTTAAATCATCTCTTGTAAGGAATCCGAACAGACTGCATTCATCTTCCTTGACATTCATATATGTATATATCTTAACCTCACTGCCAACTGATGGAAGCTCACCAAGAACTGAACCCGGAACATATATATTATATCCGATTCCATTGGCTTCCACAACGATTACATCTGGCAGGATTTCGGCAAGCTCACCTTTAATGTATGAAATCATTCTCTACCCCCAAGACAGTAATTGATAAACTGCTGTGCTGTTCTTCCTGATATTCCACCATGTGAAAGTTCCCACTTGTTAGCCTCTGCCATAAGCTCTTCATCTGTCATCTTAACATTATTCTTCCTTGCAAGGCCAATAACAATATCAAAGAATTCTTTCTGTGATGGCTTAGAATAGCTTATCTGGCATCCAAATCTGTTCACTAATGAAAGCTTCTCCTCAATAGTATCAGATCTGTGAAGACCGTTATTGCTCTCTAAATCATTCCTGTCATTCCATGTTTCCTTGATAAGATGTCTTCTGTTAGATGTTGCATAGATAAGAATATTATCAGGCTTAGTCTCAACACCGCCTTCAATTACAGCCTTTAAGAACTTGTATTCAATCTCGAATTCCTCGAAAGATAAATCATCCATATATATTATGAACTTGTAATTTCTGTTCTTAATGCTTGCTATAACATTAGATAAATCCTTGAACTGATGTTTGTATATCTCTATCATTCTAAGACCCTGGTCATAATATTCATTGACAATAGCCTTGATAGAAGTTGACTTACCTGTTCCGCTGTCACCGAAAAGAAGCGCATTATTAGCTTTTCTTCCCTGAACAAATGCCTCTGTATTCTCCACAAGCTTCTTCTTCTGGATTTCATAACCTATAAGATCATCTAACATAACCTTATCCATATTGTTAATTGGTGTAAATGTAACGCCATTATCACCGCCTATTACTCTGAATGCTTTATTAAGTCCGAACATTCCTACACCATATGCTTTATAGAAATCAGTAACATAATTAAAGAACTCATTCTCGTCCTTTGCTGTCTCAAGCTTAAGGCTTAAAGCCTGTACCTTCTCACTTACATTCTTATTGTACATAAGCTCTTTCTTAACAATTGCCTTGTAATCAGATATAAGTGAAAAACAGTTGATTCCAAGTGCAGCCTCAATAGGTCTGAAATCATAATTAAACAGATTCATAAACACCTTGAAGTCGTTCTTAGCAAATTCATTAACGCTTCCATCATTAGCACCTACCTTTTCACATGTAAGGCTGAATGGATTCTCATTAGTTATAAGATAGAATGTAAGGTAATTATGCCATAAATTCTTATCAAAGCCATAATCTGTGGCAACCTCCAATATTCTCTTAATCTGCTCATATATATCACTTATAAGCTTGTCAGGAGTCTCCTCATCCCTGTCAAATTTTTTGAAAATATCGGACATTTTCATAAGAATAGTGTCCTCATGATTACCATATATAATAAGTTTCGCAACTTCTCTGTACATTATTATTCCCTCTTCTTTCTCTTATTAATTACAAACTGCATGGCAAAGATGGCCACACCTGCAAGTGACACCAACGCTCCCTCTTTAAGAAGCGGCGTAGAATACTTAAGTGTTACATTATGCGTTCCACTCGTAAGATATACAGCCATATACTGACCATTAGCATTATATAGCTTTTGTCTTTCCCCGTCTACATATACCTTCCAGCCCTTTGAATAAGGGATTGTAAGACACAGATATTTATTACGGTCAAGTGTTATCTGTCCTGTAACCTTATTATTTCCAAGCTCTACATCTGTTAATACATTTTCTTTAAGTGTATTAATCAGTGTAACTGTCCATTGGCTGGCATACAATCTGTATATCATCATAAGAATACACACCAATCTTCTGGAAAGTCACTGTAACTGATGTCACATTTTCTTCCGAATAGCCCATATTCACACTAAAATCATGCTGGTTACTGTAATAGCTGTAATCAGATGTGAAGTAATTCATTGACTTGGTTACTCCTGTATCAGTCGTAATTCCAAGCTTAACACTGCTTGTAGACTGTGTCCAATATATGAAATTCTTAAATATCTTCTTCTTTTCATTATGTGAAAGCTCTTTCCAGTCTGCCTTAGAGTATAAGTCTAATGGGTCGAACTTCCTCTTTCCAAAATACAACTGGAACTGTGCTGCACCTTCATAATCAAGACCATTAATATTAAAGTAAGTCTCGCCTGCGCCACTGCCTGTAAAGTTAAATGTTACTCTGGCACCTGCCTTAGTTACTGCAAATGTATTATCCGTACACTGTACTTCTTTGGCATCATAATCCATTGTATAATCTTTAATCTGGCTGTCATAACTTAAATCTTTAACAGATACCCTGTCAGGAAGCGCCTCCCTCGTATATTTCCCACTTCTGTCAATAACAACAGCCTGAAGCATAGCCTTCTGCTTATCTACTGCACTTAAGCCTTCCCATTCCCTCTTATTAACAGCTTTGTCATAGGTAAAGCCTAATGGAAGTTCATTGTCGTTATTATACATTACATAATCATCATTTTCTGATTCATAAGTAAATCCATATGGAACAAGTCCGCCGGTCTTACTTACCAGATACTTTGAGGCAGATGACAATGTTATAAGAGATGACCTGTCATCATAGCCTGTGTATTTGTGCGGAAGCAGCGTATCAAGCCTGATTGCACAATCATATCTGAACTTCGATACATACGGATTAGTAAGTGTCCAGTACAGATTAGAGGACGATATTCCAGTAATGCAATTCATATTGTATGAAAGTCCCGAGCCTGAATATCTGATAAAATCTGTATCTTCAGCATCTTTACTTATAAGCTCCTTCTCGCTTCCAAACACATCTTCCTGTGCCATTTTAACGCTTATGCACTGTGCCGCATAATTTTCCCCAAATGAAGCATTTTTCCATATACCATTAGCTAATGCCGCCAGCATAACCGCTACTGTCACCATCATGCATCTGTTATATTCATTAACATTCTTTATGCTAAGTCCAATTAGCAATATTACTCCAATTGCAACTGCACTTATAAGCTTGCCGTTTCTTGAATACTTTACACACATACATACCACAAAATATATTGTAAGTGCAATTCTAATAAAGCGGATTTCTTTTCTTTCCAGTGTTATAAGACGCGGCATCATGCACACAAGTATATATGCACATAATAATGCAAATGAATATATCCACCTGTTACACATATATGAAAATCCGTTCATTGCCTGTCCGAAAAACGGTATACATATCATCACCGCACTTATAATAAAATAAGTCTTAAGCATTGTGTACTTACGTCTGCTCTTAAACATTAAAAGCACTGCAAGCAACACAGGTACTGCAAATCCCATGCATGTCCAGAAATTATCACCCTCAACGATAAAAAGTCCCGGAAGCTTTGCATAGTATGAAAAAGGATATACCAGTCCCATTTTGTTAGGTGTATTAAATCTGCTGTCACTTAAGAAAACGTGAAGCACAGGCAGAAACACTATTGCTGCCATACACAGTCCTGTAACCGATGAAACTGCAAGTCTTAATATTCCTTTACCCCACATTTTTACATTCTTTCCATAACAGAATATGAATCTTACAATAACATATATAATTGTTGTGAACACAAGCATATAGAAGAAATAAAAATTACTCATTGCAGCAACAGCTACTGTTATTGTAAAGAGCCACATTTTCTTCTCTCTGATTATCTTCTCAACACCCAATATAAGCAGCGGATAATACAGAAGCGGGTTAAGAAAGAACGGATGTCTTACCGCATTGTATATTGCCCAGTAGCAGAATGCATAAGCTACTGCTCCTGGAAGGACATATCTTTTCTTATGTCCTGTATAAAAACACAGCATTGAAAATGCTATACCTGACAGATATATTCTTAAAAGAATCATTGCTTCATAGAATATATACATGTACTTTGCAGGAAACAGGAAACAGAAGAATGTAAATGGGTCGCCTATAACATAATAGTGAAATGTTCCTATAACATCACTTCCCTCACCTATTGCAAAATCCCACTGTGGTATTACAAACTGATGATTGATAAATATATTTTTAAAGAAATCCCTTAAATACTGTGAATAATATATGAGTGACTTATAATGCTGTTCCCAGCCATCAACCTCCCATATGAATGTCTTTCTAGTGAAAAAATAAAAAGAAAACACACCTATGGCAAGGATTGCAAAAATAACTGAATAAGCCAGAAAATATGTTGATTTTCTGGAATCAAGTCTTTTATAAAAATCTTGTAACTTCGATTTCATCTCTGCCATAGGTGTATCTTCTCTTTTCTTAAACTAGGAAACTGCCATAAGCATAAGCCTACGGCAGTTTCTTATTATAACTTATTGTGATTAAATTATCAATGAAGATGTATTATCTTCTTAGGGCACTTCTCAGCACACTTTCCACAACCTGTACACTTTGAATAATCAATATGTGCAATATTGTTTTCTACTGTAATAGCACCAAACTCACACTGCTTTGTACATAACATACATCCAATACATCCAACAGAGCATGCTGACATAACATCTTTACCCTTATCGTTAGATGAACAGTTAACTGTATAGTTACTCTTGTATGGTATGATTTCAATAAGGTGTCTTGGACATACAGCAACACATTTACCACATGCTTTACATTTGCCCTTATCTACTACAGCAATACCATTAACAATATGAATTGCATCAAAAGGACATGCCTTAACACATGAACCATATCCCATACATCCGTATGTACATGCCTTAGAACCGCCGTTAGGAACAACGTTCATTGCTGTACAGTCCATTGCACCTGAGTATACATAATTTTCTTTTGCTTTGTCGCAGTCACCAGCACATTTAACAAATGCTGTCATTCTTACTGACTCTCCAACTTCCTCACCCATGATTGCACCAATCTTTGATGCAACCGGTGCGCCACCAACTGGACATGCGTTAGCTGGAGCTTCTCCTGCGGCAATTGCCTTAGCAAGTGCATCACATCCTGCATATCCACAACCACCACAGTTGTTTCCAGGAAGCTCTGCTCTTACATCTATCTCTTTCTGATCTACTTCAACATAGAACTTCTTACCCATTACTCCGAGGAAAAGTCCGAGAAGAAGACCAGTGCAGCTTACAACAACTGCAGCAATAATTATACCTGACATCTTGTCGTCCTCCTCTTAAATAATACCTGAAAATCCAAAGAATGCGATAGCCATAAGTCCTGCAGTAAGTAATACAATAGGCATTCCCTTAAAGCTTTCCGGAACATCATTGAATTCGTTTCTTTCACGTATACCAGCCATGATTATGATTGCTATTGTAAAACCAACAGCTGTTCCTAATCCACTGACTACAGAATCTAAAAGCTTCTGACCAATATTAAGTCCTGCTGCTGTGTTATAGTTCTGTACGTTAGTAAGTGCAATACCAAGTACTGCACAGTTAGTTGTAATAAGTGGAAGGTATACACCAAGTGCTTCATAAAGAGATGGTGATGTCTTCTTTAAAAACATTTCAACAAACTGAACAAGTGCCGCAATTACAAGGATGAATACAATTGTATTCAGATATGTAAGCTTAAGCGGTGTAAGTATACAGTCATATATAAGACTGCAGACAGCTGATGAAATAGTGATAACGCCGATAACAGCGCCACCCATTCCTGCTGCTGTGTTTATCTTCTTAGAAACTCCAAGGAAAGGACACAAACCGAGGAACTGGCTTAAAACTACATTATTGACAATTGCTGTACTTACAGCTATCAATAATAACTGTGAAAAATATCCCATATTTACCTCCCTTAGTTATTCTTAGCCTCAGCCTTAGCTTCTTCTATCTCTTCTGTGTAGTCAGGAACTTCTGCAGGCTTCATGCCTTTCTTTCTCTTAATTCTGTTCATAATAGCAATCATGAATGCAAGAACAAAGAACGCTCCTGGTGCAAGGATAAAGATACTTGCTGGTGTGTAACCGATTGTTGAGAGATCAAATAATGCGTTAGTACCATCTGAGAAAATTGTACCGCCACCGATAAGCTCTCTTATTGCTCCAAGGATTGTGATAGCAATTGTGAATCCAAGTCCCATACCTATTCCATCAAAGAATGAAGGAATTGGAGGGTTCTTAGAAGCATATGCTTCTGCACGTCCAAGGATGATACAGTTAACAACTATAAGAGGAATATATATTCCAAGTGAATCGTACAGACTTGGCAGGAAGCCCTGCATAAGGAACTGTACCATTGTAACAAATGATGCAACGACAACGATAAACGCTGGCATTCTTACACCATCTGGAATAACCTTACGAAGTAATGAAATCATAAGGTTTGATAATGCAAGTACTACTGTTGAAGAAAGTCCCATACCTATACCATTGATTGCTGATGTAGTAACCGCAAGTGTAGGACACATACCAAGTGTAAGTACCAGGGTAGGATTCTCTTTAATAATACCATTATAAAGTCTTTCTATACATTTATTCAAAGTCCGCACCTCCCTAGTTTCCTGCCACAAGCTTGTAAACTGCAAGTGCATAGTTTACGCCCTTTGTGACTGATTTAGAAGTAATTGTAGAACCACCGATTGCATCAACATTGGCATTGCTCTCTGATGCTGAACCATCTGTTACTACTGAAAATGCAGCAACTGCATCAGACTTAGCTGTAAACTGTGATGTAAATGATGGATCCTGTTTAGCTCTCATACCAAGACCGGCAGTTTCGCTGATTGAAAGGAATGATACACCAAGTACCTTTCCATCTGTTGAAATACCAACTGTAAACTTGATATCTCCGCCGTAACCATCACTGTCTGTGACTGTTATAACATAACCTGCTGTCTCTCCGCCCTTCTTTCCAATAGCAACTTCATTGACCTTGTCCTTAGAGAAGTCAATATCTGATGATGCATTAATATCTTCATCTGATGGAAGTGCATCTACTGTCTCGAAGCTGTCTGCCTCTGAAAGAACTGCTTTGTAAGCCTTTTCCTTAGCATTCTCATTAGCCTTTGCAATAGGATCAAGTGTTATCTGATATACAACACCAAGAAGAATTCCGGCTACAAGTGTTATAGCAAATAAAACTAATGCATCTTTAACTATTTTCTTCATCTTATGCAGCCTCCTTTGCTTTCTTCTCTGGCTTCTTCTTACCAAATGACTTAGGAACTGTTACTCTCTCAATAAGAGGAACTAAGAGGTTGCAGAAGATAATTGCATATGAAACGCCTTCTGCTGAACCACCATACATTCTGAAGATGAATGTAAGAAGACCTAAGCAGCATCCGAATACAATCTTACCATTAGGTGTAATAGGTGAAGTTACATAATCTGTTGCCATGAAGATAGCACCAAGTAAAAGTCCACCACCACATACTTCCTCAAGCATGTAGATTACATCAAAATGATGTCCTGGTGCAAAAAGGAATATAAGCACTGCAAATACACCTACATATGTTACAGGTATTCTCCAGTTAATAACCTTTCTTGCAAGGAGATAGATACCACCTAAAAGAAGGCAGATTGCTGAAGTCTCACCGATAACACCACCTGTTGTACCAATAAACATCTTTGCTAATGAAACAACGCCTGTTGATTCTGCTCCCGGCTTAAGGAGTGCAAGAGGTGTTGCTCCTGAATATGCATCTAAAAATCCGTTAGATGTAACAAAATTAGTCATCGGGCCTGTATATGCAATAAGAAGGAAACATCTTGCTGCAAGAGCAGGGTTCATGAAGTTCTGTCCAAGTCCTCCAAAAAGCTGCTTAACTACGATAATTGCAAATACACATCCTACGATTTCAAAACCAACATTTAATGTTGATGGAATAAGAAGACCTGTTACTGCTGCACTTAAATCTGTAACAGTAACTTTCTTATGCATGAAATACTGATATAATGCCTCACATGCTACACAAGTAACAATACCGATTACTATACGAAGCAGTGCATCGAGGCCAAAATTAACTATACCAAATATGCTGGCAGGAGTTAAAGCAATAAGAACATCTCTCATTATTGTCTGAGTAGTATTCCCGCTTCGCACATGAGGATTAGTCGATACATTAAAAATCTCACTCACTTTGATTGCCCACCTTTCTACTTCTTTCTTCTGTTAGCAAGTACTGTACTTCTCATAGCCTTAATCTGCTGTGTTAATGGTCTCTTGGCTGGACAGACATATGAACAGCTTCCGCACATTACACATTCCATACCATCGAACTTAGTAAAGCCTTCTTCATCATTACGAGATGCAAAACCGGCAAGTTTTGCTGGAAGAAGGTGTTCCGGACATGCCTCACCACATTTACCACATCTTATACATGCAGAAGACTCTATCTTAGATACGATATCATTCTGGAATACAAGAAGTGATGAACTTCCCTTAACAACAGGTACATCAAGACTGTACATGGCAAATCCCATCATAGGACCACCGGAAATATATTTCTCTGGTTCTCCTACAGGACCACCGGCAGCATCAAGAAGCTGTCTGTAATTAGTTCCTAACCATACATAGAAGTTGCCAGGCTCTTTAACTCCGTCACCTGTTACAGTACATATTCTCTTAGTAAGAGGCTTACCTTCTATAACTGAAAGATAGATTGAGAATATTGTATCAACATTATGTACGATACAGCCTGCATCAGCTGGAAGCATGCTTGAATTAATAGCTCTTCCTGTTGTTGCATATATAAGACTACGCTCTCCTCCCTGTGGATACTTAGTCTTTAATGGCTTAACTTCAATATCAGGCTCAGAAGCTGTAGCTTCCTGCATGATTCTTATTGCCTCAGGCTTATTATCTTCAATACCGATAATTCCCTTAGCATGGTCAAATATCTTAAGAGCAATCTTAAGACCCATAACAACCTTGTCTGATTCTTCTAATAATCTTCTGTAATCAGATGTAAGGTAAGGCTCACACTCTGCTCCATTAACGATAATGTAATCTATGGCTTCAGGATTCTTTGGAGAGAGCTTAACATTAGTTGGGAAACCAGCTCCTCCCATACCTACAACACCAGCAGCCTTGATTCTTTCTAAGATAACGTCCTTAGTAAGATCCTCGAACTTCATAGGTGTATATTCAACTTCTTTGAATTCGCCATCATTCTCGATAATGATAGAATTGCACTTACCGCCTGTAGCCAATGTTCTTGGCTCAATAGCTTTAACAGTACCTGATACAGATGAATGAATGTTCGCAGAAACAAATCCACCTGCCTCGGCTATCAGCTGGCCTGCAAGGACATAGTCGCCCTTGGCAACAACTGGCTTAGCAGGTGCGCCGATGTGCTGTGAAAGCGGGAACACCATCTCTCCTACGGCTGGAAAGAGTTCTTTGATTGGTTTATCCTTAGAAAACTCTTTACCGTCATAAGGATGACATCCACCTTTAAATGTACACTTTCCCATGACATATTTCTCCTTATAAAGTTTTTATTAAATAGTATTTTATCTCAATAAATAGCAAAAATCTACTTTTTTTTGTGTATATATTCCTATATAATAAGAGAAAATGAGTACTTTTTTAACAATCGGTTTGTCTAATCAAACCTAAAACGAGGATTTTTTATGATAACTATTAATGATACCCTGCACACAAACGCAGACACCGCAATGCTTAAAGCAATATGTCCGGATACTGACAACATCTGCTTTTTTGATATAGAAACCACAGGATTTTCAAGGAATTATAATATAGTATACCTCATAGGCGCTGTATATTTCCGTAACGGAATAACACATTATTTACAGTGGCTTGCAGAATCCGATTCCGATGAAGCTTATATTTTATCTGCATTTAATGATTTTTTAAAAGATTTTCATACATTAATACATTTTAATGGGGATGCCTTCGATATTCCCTTTATTACTGAGCGTGCAGCACATCTTAATGTTTCACTTGACCTTTCACATCTTGAAAGCCTTGACTTATATAAAACTGCCAGAAAATGTAAATCTATTCTGTCACTTTCTGACTATAAGCAGAAAACCATTGAACATTTTCTTGGAATAGAACGTGAAGATATGTATTCAGGCGGTGAACTTATTGATATATACAGGAAATTTGCAGCAAAACCTTCTGATACAGCACATAACGAATACAGGAAACTTCTCCTTCTTCACAACCATGACGATATAGAAGGAATGCTAAGCCTGCTTCCACTTGTTTCCTATTATGCAATAATTATGAATTCTTACACTGTTGACAATGCTGTCATTGATAAAGATACTGATTCCGATGGAAATGTGAGCCTTCGGCTGATTGCTGAATGTTCTCTGCCCGTAGGCGTACCCGTGGACAGACATATATGTATTGACAATATACATATTCTGATTAAGAACCGTACATTAACTCTTGTAATCCCGCTTATATCAGATACTTTGAAATATTTTTTTAAAGACTATAAGAATTATTATTATCTGACATCAGAAGACGAAGCCATTCACAAAAGCATTGCACAATATGTAGACAGTAATAACCGTGTTAAATGCTCTGCTTCTAACTGTTACACCAAAAAGACGGGCATCTTTCTTCCGCTCTATGATAATTGTGATTTAAACATATTTAAAAAAGATTATTCTGCCCCGGAAAAATACTGCAACGCAGATGATATACTGTTAAAAAGCACTGATAACACAGAAAAATATATACATTCCGTTATAAATCATATATTTTCATAATTAAAAATGCGTAACCAGACTGATATTATTCCGGTTACGCATTTTATTAATTAGTCTTTCTGTAGAAGAAAAGATGGTCATAGCTGTATCCCATATCCCTATAACCGATTATCTGTTCAGTATTACCTACAAACAGACACCCATCAGTAACTAAAGATTTATTAAACTTCTCATATACATCTTTCTTGGCTTCTTCTGTAAAATATATAAGAACATTCCTGCACACAA
>ONZY01001685.1_pt1 | contig 14987 bp, 12 predicted proteins | sample 1671451 | NCBI WGS metagenome assembly ONZY01 (sample SAMN06348158, study PRJEB24527) | human gut metagenome | biome: human gut; feature: ankylosing spondylitis patient; material: feces | host: Homo sapiens | place: China | collected 2015-10 | reverse complement strand
GTATTGTTGCCAATCAGCCCGCCTGGCTGGCCGGCGTCCTTGACATTGACGCCAGCGACAAGGCTGCCCGTTTTATCCGTTTCTGTGACTGCTTTAATATTCCTCTGATCACTTTCGAGGATGTTCCCGGCTTCCTGCCCGGAACGGTACAGGAACACAACGGCATCATCCGCCACGGTGCGAAGATAGTCTATGCATACGCTGAAGCTACAGTGCCTAAGGTTACTTTAATTACCCGTAAAGCTTATGGAGGTGCCTACATTGTCATGTCCAGCAAGCCGACGGGAGCTGATGTGAACCTGGCTTACCCACAGGCGGAAATAGCCGTCATGGGTGCAGAAGGGGCAGTGAATATCCTTTACCGCAAGTCTGCTCCGGAAGAGAAAGCTGAGATCATCAAGGAATACGAAGATAAATTCTCCAATCCTTATCGTGCGGCAGAACGTGGTCTGATTGATGAGGTGATTATGCCCCGTGACACTCGTTACAAACTTATTCAAGCTTTGGAAATGTGTCACAATAAAAACCAAAGCAATCCGCCTAAGAAACATGGCAATATGCCTTTATGATAAAATCAAGATTTCGTCACAGATTGCTCAGATTGACATCGGTCCAATTTAAACAGTGGGTCCTCAATGGAAATAACCGGTGACAATCTGCGTAACCTGTGGCGGAAAAGCTTTTTATCTCGTTTCTTTGCTATTCTTTATTCAGCCATGCATTGATTTGTGTCTTGATTTCTTCTTGTGTGTCGGTGTCAAAGCTGCCGATACGGGTGGTATGGCTGCCGCCGGGTAACACATAAACTTTTATGTTTTTCTTGTTCTTCAGCCAAGTGACACCCGAAGCTGTCCAAGGATCATCGCCGCCATAAATATAGATCATTTCGGGATCATTCTCTTTCAGGAATTTTACCACCTTATTATATAGTGTCTTGTCAAATTTGAGATTTGACAGTTCGGGCGGTAACATTACCTTATGAAGATAGTTACGGCTGCTCTTTATCGTCAGATACTTTTTGAAAGGTTTGATGTCATATCCGTAATACCCCAGTTCTTTGGCCGCTTGCACATTAAAGGAAGGGTAGGGAGATTGTTCGGAGAAATAATCCGGTTCACAAATAGCCATGAAATGCTTGAATAGCGTGTGGTCATCGGCATTTGTTTCCGGAATCTTATTTACAGGAGTTCCCCATTGCCATAGGGCAAATGAGTATTCCAATACATTGAAGTCGTATACTTCGGCTATAGGAATGCGGAAGGTATATCCTTTATCCGAGCAATATTTTTCGAACATCGGCAGCAGCCGGCTCTTGCGTTTAAGTACTTCCAGTTGAAAGTTTTCAACTCGTTTACGGTTTTCGGGAGTCGAAACTTTATTGGCAATGAACGGTTCGTGACGGCCGTCCTCCAATGATTGGTTGAGGGGGGCTACGTAAGGTACGGAGATATCCACATCATCGGGAAAGTAAGTGCGGTAGAACATCGTAGTCTGTCCGCCTTTGCTGATTCCGGTAGCTATCCATTTCTCATCGTATAGTTGTTTCAAGGTCGTGGTTACATGATGCAAATCATACAGTGAATTTTCAACCGTGAGATAATCCCAGTTACAGGGCTTCGGCATGGACTCACCAAAATAACGGTATTCCACGAATACCAGATTGGCGTTGAATAAGTTGGATAACTCTTCTTGATAACGCGGATGGGTGGCATAATGGGCGGCATAACCTTCGGTAACCAGTACGGTAGGGCGGTCAAAACCTACATGCGAGAGAATAACCCTTTGCTTGAAATTCCCTGCTTCGGGGTGATGCGGATCCAATAGTTGATTAATGAAGAATACATATTTCTCCGGATAGGCATCACTTTGCATTGGTTTAATGTCACTGATGTCCGGAAAATTTTGAAGTCTTTTCTGTAATTCAGTGGGAGGAACTGCGGCCTGGGCCATTTGTAAAGGCAATAAGACAGCCAGTATTGCCCATACCATAAAAGAGAGTGTGTGTTTCATCGTTTATAAATGGTTTAATAACTAATGGGCAACAAAAATAGTATTTTATTTCGATATTGTCGGGTAATCTTTTATCTTTGTGTTACTTAATAAAGCTGAGAAATATGTTTTTTCTTCATCGTATATGGAATTGGTGCAGTCGCTTCCGTCACCGTTGTGGTTACGGAGTACACTCTCCGTCTGATTTTTTTCTGATTACTTCTGTTGTTTATGAAAAATATCACTACTATGCTTATCGGGTATTGAAGGAAAGGGGATTTCCTGCTTATTTGCCACATTATCGAAGGAAAGTGAACCGTTTGCTATTCCGGTTGGTTAATTATTTCAGACCAAAGTCGTTGATTGAAGTGGGGATTGGTAATGGGGCATCCATAGGATATATGCGGGCTGCGTGTCATACTATGGACTCCGTCACCTTGAAAGGCAGGGATTGGGCAAAGACTTCCCGACAACTGGAGGAGAAACTGGCGGAGGTGCATACATTAGATTGTCTGCATATAGGGCATACTCCTTTTTATAAAGAAGTTTTTGAACTGGTACTTCCTTATGCCGGACCTCGTAGTTGCTTTATTGTCGGAGGAATTCATGAATCGAGGGAAAAACGGAAATGGTGGGAGCAAATTGTAGCCAGTGAGTCGACGGGTATCACTTTTGATTTGTATGACATAGGGTTGGTCTTTTTTGATAAAGCGAGATATAAACAGCATTATATTGTAAATTTTTTATAACCGGAACCATGAAGAAAAGCATGATATACACCAAAACAGGTGATAAGGGAACCACATCATTGGTAGGTGGTACCCGGGTGCCGAAAACGCATATACGGCTTGAAGCCTATGGCACAGTGGATGAATTGAACTCCTATTTGGGATTGTTGCAAACGTATTTGACGGATGAGGAGGATAAACAAATCATTTTTCGTATACAAAATAAATTATTCTCTGTCGGTTCGTATCTGGCAACGGATCAGACACAGACCAAGTTGCGTATGGAAAGTCGTATAGAGGATGAAGACATCCGGATGTTGGAGCAGGCAATTGACGTAATTGACAATGAACTTCCTCCTTTGAATGCTTTTATTCTGCCGGGGGGTGACCGTGGAGCAGCCGTTGGGCACATTTGCCGGACGGTGTGTCGCCGTGCCGAGCGACGTATTCTTGCATTGGCTGAAGAATGTGACATAGATGCCCGTGTAACAGCATTTGTCAACCGTTTATCTGATTATTTATTCATTTTGACCCGAAAGTTAAATCATTTAACTAAAACGGATGAAATTTTTTGGGATAAAAGTTGCAAATGAAATAATTTATTATACTTTTGCGGCTAATTAGAGAACGAAAGAAAAGTATTTACTTAAAAAATAAGAAAACTATGTACTGGACATTAGAATTGGCCTCGAAGTTAGAGGATGCTCCCTGGCCTGCTACAAAGGATGAGTTGATTGACTATGCAATGCGTTCGGGCGCTCCGTTGGAAGTAATCGAAAACTTGCAAGAGATGGAAGATGAAGGCGAAATCTATGAAAGTATAGAAGATATTTGGCCGGATTATCCGAGCAAAGAGGATTTCTTTTTTAATGAGGAAGAATATTAGAAAGAGAACATGGCGGACAGAATAAAAAATTCTGTCCGTTTTTTGTTTGATATTTCTTCTTGGAAGGGGGGATTGGAAAGCGTAATGTAACTTTCCTGGGAGATTGAACATTATACATGGAAAAAGTGTTTATCTTTGTGGCGTAAACTAAAAATAGACAAACATGAAAAAGATTATTAGTGTATTAATGGTAGCTGTATGTTTGATGATGGCTGCTCCTGCTCAGGCTCAGTTGCACTTTGGAGTAAAAGGTGGTTTGAATATTTCAAAATTGAGTTTTTCAAAGGATGCTTTTAAGGGGGATAATAAGACTGGTTTTTTTGTGGGTCCGATGGCTGAATTCACCCTGCCTATTATCGGGATAGGGGCAGATGTTGCCGCTTTATATTCTCAGACAGACTTAGGGGCTGATGGAGAGAAAACAATGAAGTTAAAGACATTTGCAGTTCCTGTGAATTTGAAATGGTCCTTTGGCCTTGGTAGCATGTTGGGTGCTTATATTGCTGCAGGTCCCCAGTTTGATTTTAATATTGGCAATAAAACATGGACGCGTGAATTGTCATTGAAAAAATCTACAACCAGTTTCAATGTAGGAGCAGGTCTTAAATTGATACGTCATTTACAGTTAGGGGTTAATTATAATTTTGCTCTGAGCAAGACTGGTACTTATGAATATTATACAGAGGGTGAATCGGGTGATGGACACCATTCTGTTAATATAAAGAACAACACTTGGCAAGTTTCTTTGGCATACTTGTTCTAGACAACCTTATTTAATAAAAGATAAAAAGGAGGCATTCAGTGAAGAATGCCTCCTTTTTTGTAATTTTGCACCATGAAAAAATTCGTAGATGTCATAGTTCCATTACCTATTGCCAACCAATACACTTATTCCCTTCCTCAGGAGATGGAAGAGATGGTACAGATTGGTTGTCGGGTGGTTGTTCCGTTTGGAAAGAAAAAGTTCTATACGGCAATAGTGACAAATGTACATTATGCGGCCCCGGAGGGGTATGAAACGAAGGATATAGCTGAAGTGCTGGATTCATCTCCGGTACTGTTACCGAAACAATATGAGTTCTGGCAATGGCTGGCGGAATATTATCTTTGTACATTAGGAGATGTGTACAAGGCGGCTATCCCTTCGGGTATGAAACTGGAAAGCGAAACGTTGGTGGAATATAATCCTGATTTTGAAGCCACTGCACCCTTACCGGAGAAAGAGCAGAAAATTCTGGATTTGTTGAGCCGGGATACAGAACAGTGTGTAACCCAGTTGGAAAAAAACAGCGGACTGAAAAATGTGTTGACTGTCATCAAGTCTTTGTTGGACAAAGAGGCCATCTTTGTCAAGGAGGAACTGAAACGTAATTACAAACCGCGTACTGAGGCAAGGGTGAGGTTGGTGAACGGAGAAGCGGATGAGGCTTACTTACAACGGCTGTTCAATGAATTGTCACGTGCTCCTAAACAATTGATGATATTAATGAAGTATGTGGAATTGTCCGGTTGGGTAGCCAGAGGGTATGCTTTAAAGGAAGTAACAAAGAAAGAGCTGCTTGAAAAGTCTGGAGGGTCTGCGGCCGTTTTTAACGGATTGGTCGAAAAGAAAGTCTTTGAGGTCTATCATCAGGAGATAGGACGTTTGGATAAAGGAATTTCGGATACCGGTGATATTAATCCGCTGAATATTGCGCAGCAACAGGCTTATGGCAACATTCTTCAATGCTTCAGAGAGAAAAATGTGTGTCTTCTGCATGGCGTTACATCCAGTGGCAAGACGGAAATTTATATCCACCTCATTCAGGAGGTGCTGAAAACAGGAAAGCAGGTCTTATATTTGCTTCCGGAAATTGCACTGACCACTCAGATAACTGAGCGTTTGAAAAGGGTGTTCGGACATCGGCTGGGTATTTATCATTCCAAGTTTCCGGACGCTGAACGGGTGGAGATATGGCAGAAACAGTTGGGAGAGAAGAGCTATGATGTGATTCTCGGAGTTCGTTCCTCTATTTTTCTGCCTTTTCGTAACTTGGGGCTGGTCATCATAGATGAGGAACACGAGAATACGTATAAACAGCAAGACCCTGCCCCACGTTACCATGCCCGTAGCTCAGCCATCATGCTGGCCTCTATGTTCAAGGCGAAAGTGCTGCTGGGGACGGCTACTCCTGGTGTGGAAACTTACTTTAATGCTACCTCGGGAAAGTATGGCTTGGTAGAATTGAAAGAAAGATATAAAGATATCCGGCTTCCTCATATAGAACTGGTTGACATCAAGGAACTGGCGCATCAGAAGCGGATGCAGGGCCCTTTCTCACCGGCGCTGGTCAAGCAGATAAAAGAGGCATTGGAGTGTAAGGAGCAGGTTATCCTGTTTCAGAACCGTCGCGGTTTCGCTCCGATGATAGAATGTCATACCTGCGGCTGGGTTCCTAAATGCAAGAACTGTGATGTGAGTCTGACGTATCATAAGGGGCTGAACCAGCTGACTTGCCATTACTGCGGATATACCTATCAAGTTCCCCGTTCCTGCCCGGCGTGCGGCGGAGTGGAATTGATGCATCGCGGTTTCGGTACAGAGCGTATAGAAGATGATATAAAACTGATATTTCCCGAGGCGAAAGTCGCCCGGATGGATTTGGATACCACTCGTACCCGTACCGCATACGAGAAAATTATCGCGGATTTTGAACAGGGCAAGACGGACATCCTGATTGGTACGCAGATGGTGTCCAAAGGATTGGACTTTGATCATGTCAGTGTGGTGGGGATTCTGAATGCGGATACGATGTTGAACTTCCCGGATTTCCGGAGCTATGAGCGTGCTTTCCAACTGATGGCCCAAGTAGCAGGACGTGCCGGGCGTAAAAATAAGCAAGGACTGGTTATCCTTCAGACCAAATCGCCCGATTTACCCGTTATTCATCAAGTGATGCATAATAACTATGAGCAGTTATATTATGACCAATTGGCAGAACGGCAGATGTTCAAATATCCTCCTTATTATCGTTTGATTTATGTATATCTGAAACACCGCAAAGAGGATATTCTGGATTTGGCGGCGGATACCATGGCGGCACAGCTCCGTTCCGGATTGGGCGACAGGGTATTGGGCCCGGACAAACCGCCGGTGGCCCGTATCCAGACCTTATTTATAAAAAAAATGATTGTGAAAGTGGAGCAGAATGCTTCTATAAAGAAAGTGCGTGATTATCTGCTTGCCGTACAACGTGCCATATTGGAAGATGAACGTTTCCGTTCGTTGTTAGTTTATTATGATGTAGATCCACAGTAACCGGTCCATGCACTGGACGATAATAGAAAAGATAAACGAAAATAAAGATGAAGATAGAATTAGACGTACATACCCATACCATTGCCAGCGGGCATGCATTTAGTACTTTACAAGAAATGGCGCAAGCTGCCGCCGATAAGGGATTGAAGGTTTTAGGGATAACGGAACATTCGCCCGGTGTTCCCGGTACTTGCCATCCTATTTATTTTAGAAACTTGCATGTGGTTCCCCGCCGGATGTATGGGGTGGAGCTGTTGTTGGGGGCTGAGATTAATATTCTGGATGGTAAAGGAAACCTCGATTTGGACGAGGATTATATGAAGATGCTTGATATCCGTATTGCGGGTATCCACTCTTTATGTTATGAATATGGAACGATAGAAGAAAACACCCATGGAATGGTACAGGTTATCAGCAATCCTTTTATTCATATTATCAGTCACCCCGGAGACGGTACGGCGGCGTTACATTTTGAACCGATGGTATTGGCAGCCAAAGAACACCATACTTTATTGGAAATAAATAACAGTTCTTTAAAACCCACCCGTAACAAACCCAATGCCCGTGAGAACAACCTCACCATTCTCCGTTTATGCAAGAAATATGAAGTTCCGGTCATTTTGGGAAGTGACGCGCATATTTCGTTTGATATAGCCCGTTACGATAATTTGTATGAATTGTTGCAGCTTACCGGGTTTCCTGAAGAGCTGATCATGAACCGTGATGTGAAATCATTTAAAGAATACCTTCATTTGTAGATTATATATGAAAAGAATACTTTTTGTCTGCCTCGGTAACATTTGCAGGTCTTCTTCGGCAGAAGAAGTGATGCGTACTCTCATAAAGAAAAAAGGACTGGAACACGAGATAGAGGTGGATTCTGCCGGAATCCTGAGTTATCATAGAGGGGAATTGCCCGACAGCCGTATGCGGATGCATGCTTCCCGCCGCGGTTATAATCTGACCCATCGTTCCCGTCCTGTCTGTACGGAGGATTTCTATCATTTTGATATGATCATCGGCATGGACGACCGTAATATAGAGGACCTGATGGAGCGTGCTCCCGATCTGGAAACGGAAAAGAAAATCCATCGCATGACGGATTATTGCCGCACCAAAGTGGCAGACTATGTTCCCGACCCTTACTATGGCGGTGCGCAAGGGTTCGAGAACGTGCTTGATATACTGGAAGATGCTTGTGCAGGATTGCTTACTTCCTTAGTTCCGGGTAACTGATTCGGGTGTGATACATCGTTTTCAGCTTTTCTTTAAACAGTGCTTTGACTGTTGCTATATCCTTGAACGTAATAGGGCATTCTTTGAAATACCCCTCAGATACCTGTGTGTCAATAATCTTATCTACCAGTGTGCTGATGCTTTCTTCCGTGTACTCCGGCAGGCTGCGTGAAGCCGCTTCTACAGAGTCGGCCATCATCAGGACGGCCTGTTCCTTGGTGAACGGGTTCGGACCGGGGTAGCGGAACTTTTCCTGATCCACTTCTTCGTCAGGATGTTCGTTTTTATATGAAATGTAGAAATACTTCGTCAGTCCCCGTCCATGATGGGTACTGATAAAGTCTTTGATCACTTTGGGCAGATTATGCTTTTCCGCCAGTTTCAGTCCGTCGGTGATATGACTGATGATAACCTGGGCGCTTTGTTCATAACTTAAACTCTTGTGCGGGTTGACTCCCGACTGGTTTTCTGTGAAAAAAGCCGGATTCACCATTTTACCGATGTCATGATATAATGCTCCCGTACGCACCAGCTGGCTTTTACCTCCAATCTTGTTTGCCGCCGCAGCAGCCAGGTTTGCCATCTGCAATGAGTGTTGGAAAGTGCCCGGAGCTACTTCGGACATTTCCCGAAGCAAGCTATTGTTGATATTTGACAGTTCCACCAAAGTCACATCTGAAGTAAAACCGAATATTTTCTCCAAAAGGAACAGTAACGGATAAGCGAACAGCAGTAAGATACCGTTGATCATAAAATAGATGTACATGCGCGTATTCAGCTTGGTCAAATCATCTTCATGAATCAGCTCGAAAGCAAAATATAATAAAGCGTAACTGATAAATACAACCAAAGCCGTCCGTAACAATTGCGACCGTTGGGACAATTCTCTCAAACTATAGATCGCCACCATTCCTGCCACTACCTGTAACAAGATAAACTCATGTGGAAAACGTAAAGTGATGGAGCAAAGCAAAATGATAGTGACATGTGCCATGAATGCCGTTCTTGAGTCAAGGAAAACACGGACTATAATCGGAATCATGGCAAATGGAACCACGTAAATACTTGACAAGTTCTGTTCCACCATAATGGAAGACAGGACGGGGAAGAACACAATCAGCGCAAATAGCAGGGTAAGTGTTCCTTTCCGTTCATAATAATCTGCCCGGAACAACTCCAGATAGGCCATGAAGCAGAACAGGAAGATTCCTACATATAATATTTGTCCGGCCAATGTCAGTCTTTTCTCTTGTACCGAGTCGCTACGTTTTTCCCATTCCTTGCGTAAGGATTCCAATATGTTGTAAGTCTGCTCATCAACAATTTCTCCACGGTCAATAATCTTTTGTCCGTTCAGCACAAAGCCGTTTGCCCATGAAATATTAGAGAGCAGGTCTTTTTGCGCCGCCTCGGACTTTTCTTCATCATAAACCAGATTAGGTGTAATGTAATCATTCAGATTACATTGTTGTAATATCTTCTTTTTGTAGTGGGTGGTATCCGCATTCAGCAAATATTCATAGGCTTCCTTCACGGTGTACAATTGGTCGATAAAACGGCTTGTCGCTACATTCTTGTCTACCAGCCGTATGGCAATGATACTGTCTTCCTCCATACGCTTCAAGTCATTTCCGGCAATGATTCCGTCCTCATACAGTGCCTTTAATGTGCGTTCAATATAACGCACATAGTCCGTGCCCGGCAGTGAATGGCGTAAGGTCTTGTTGTAATCCTCCCTTAATTTGGAAAGGACATTTTTTTCGGCTTCCTTGTCTATCTGGAAATAAGGTTGATAGTCTGCCAGGATGCTGTCCTGTTCCTTTTGTACTTGTATGTCGTTTTTGTAAATCGGAAAATCAAATGATGCCTGTAACAGTCCGTATTTCCAAGGCTTGTTTATATCAAATTGATAGTTGAACTTTCCTTCATTGGGTAAAAAGTAGACTATCACTGATACTGTGGCAATGAAAATAAGGCTTTTATAAATCAAATTTTTATATGAAAACCGTTGGTTGGTCTTGAAACTTCTCATAATCGTATATTTTTGCGCGCAAAATACGAAAAAATCGGGAAATTTAGATTAATTTTGCAGCGTATTTTATATAAAACAACAATGTCAGAAAGAAAAGTAAGAGTTCGTTTTGCTCCGAGCCCGACGGGAGCGTTGCATATCGGCGGTGTGCGCACAGCCTTGTATAACTATCTGTTTGCTCGCCAGCATGGTGGAGATTTAATTTTCCGTATAGAAGATACCGACTCAAATCGCTTTGTTCCGGGTGCGGAAGAATATATCATTGAGTCGTTTAAGTGGTTGGGGATAAACTTTGACGAAGGAGTCAGCTTTGGTGGTAACTACGGCCCCTACCGTCAGTCTGAACGTCGTGATATTTATAAGAAATATGTACAGGTGTTGCTTGACAGCGGTAAGGCGTATATTGCTTTCGATACTCCGGCGGAGTTGGACGCCAAACGTCAGGAAATCTCTAATTTCCAGTACGATGCTTCTACCCGTATGTCTATGCGTAACTCTTTGACTCTGCCGAAAGAAGAAGTGGATGCACTGATTGCCGATGGGAAGCAATATGTGGTACGTTTCAAGATTGAACCGAATGAAGATGTACACGTACATGATATTATCCGTGGCGAGGTAGTGATCAATTCTTCCATTTTGGATGATAAAGTTTTATATAAATCGGCGGATGAACTGCCTACTTATCATTTGGCAAACATTGTGGACGACCATTTGATGGAAGTTTCCCATGTAATCCGTGGTGAGGAATGGTTGCCTTCCGCTCCGTTGCATGTCCTGCTGTACCGGGCTTTCGGCTGGGCGGATACCATGCCCGAGTTCGCACATCTTCCCTTGTTGTTGAAACCGGATGGTAACGGTAAACTGAGCAAGCGTGATGGTGACCGTCTTGGCTTCCCTGTTTTCCCGTTGGAATGGCACGATCCCAAGACCGGTGAGGTGTCTTCCGGTTATCGTGAGTCGGGTTACCTGCCCGAAGCTGTTATCAATTTCCTTGCCCTGTTGGGATGGAATCCGGGAAATGACCAGGAACTGATGTCCTTGGATGAACTGGTGAAGCTTTTTGACCTGCACCGTTGCAGCAAAGCCGGGGCAAAATTCGACTTTGAAAAAGGAAAATGGTTTAACCATGAATATATATTGAAGAAAAGCAATGAGGAAGTAGCCGGGCTTTTCATGCCGATCTTGAAAGAGCATGGCATTGAAGCTCCTATGGATAAAGTGGTGACCGTGGTAGGCTTGATGAAAGATCGTGTAAGTTTTATCAAGGATTTGTGGGAAACTTGCAAATTCTTCTTCGTCGCTCCTACGGAATATGATGAGAAGACCCGTAAAAAACGTTGGAAAGAGGACTCTCCCGAACGTATGCTGGAGTTGGCGGACGTATTGGAGGCCTTGGACGACTTCTCGCTGGAGAATCAGGAGGCTGTGGTCATGAAATGGATAGAAGATAAAGGTTATCACTTGAGTAATATAATGAATGCTTTCCGTTTAACCTTGGTAGGCGAAGGTAAAGGCCCGCATATGTTTGATATTTCAGCCGTTTTAGGGAAAGAAGAAACATTGCGACGCATTCGTCGGGCTGTGGAAGTGCTCAAGTAATAGCCGGTAGTTATGATTTATAACCTAGTCATCTATATTTATCTATTCGGGGTGAAGGTTGCCGGCCTGTTCAGCGCCAAGCCCGCCAAAATGGTGAAAGGACACCGGGAAGTATTTGATATCTTGCGTAACAAGATAGACAAAAATGCCCGTTATATTTGGTTTCATGCAGCTTCATTGGGTGAGTTCGAACAGGGACGCCCTTTGATAGAACGTATCCGTAAGGAGCATCCCGAATATAAAATATTGCAGACTTTCTTTTCTCCCTCAGGGTATGAAGTGAGAAAGAACTACCAGGGGGCAGACCTTGTCTGCTATCTGCCTTTCGACACTCCGCGTAATGTCCGTCGGTTTGTAGAATTGGCTAATCCCTGTATGGTGTTTTTTATCAAGTACGAATTTTGGCAGAATTACTTGAATGAGTTGCATCGGAGAGCTATTCCCACCTATAGCGTATCTTCCATTTTCCGTCCCAATCAGATTTTTTTCCGTTGGTATGGGAAGAGATATAGTGAGGTGCTGAGGACTTTTGCTCATTTGTTTGTACAGAACGAAGTTTCCAAAGAATTGCTGGCGACAATTGGCGTGACCGATGTGACAGTTGTGGGCGATACTCGTTTTGACCGTGTGCTGGATATCTGCCATCAAGCCAAGCAGCTTCCGCTGGTGGAGAAGTTCAAAGGTGATTCGTTGACTTTTGTTGCAGGCAGCTCATGGGGACCGGATGAGGATATTTTTATCAAGTATTTCAATGAGCATCCTGAGATGAAGCTGGTTATTGCTCCTCATGTGGTGAGCGACAGTCATTTGAGGGAGATTTTAGATAAGGTGAAACGTCCGTGCATCCGCTATACCGAGGCTACGGAAGAAAATGTGACACAGGCCGATTGTTTGATTATCGACTGTTACGGACTGCTGTCCTCCATTTACCGATATGGTGAGATTTCGTATATTGGGGGTGGCTTTGGAGTTGGAATTCATAATGTGCTGGAAGCGGCTGTATATGGTATTCCTGTGATATTCGGACCTAACAACAAGAAATTCCGCGAGGCGCAACATTTGTTGGAGCAGAAAGGCGGTTTTGAAGTAACCGGTTATGATGATTTTAAACGGTTGATGGACAAATTCCTGTCGGATGAGGCTTATTTGCAACAAGCAGGGAAAGCTGCCGGAAATTATGTGAACCATAATGCCGGAGCATTAGAAAAGATAATGAAAGATATCACTCTCTGAATGTTTCAAGGTGATTTGAGTATATGCAGGTTATAGAGAAGATTTGGCTCTATAACCTGTTTTTTTTCCTTCAAATCCTTCATTTTAAGATAATTTATTGTTAATCAGTTGGTTATAATGAACCATTTTCACTTTATTTCCTTCATCCGGATATAAATCCTTCAGCCTGCTGAAATGAGGGCTTGTCCGGCTTTTGGGTCAGCAGAAATTTAGTGGGGATTTTATTTCATGCGATTGTTTGTGATACCCTGTACGAGCGTTCGTAATTTTATGTATGGTTTGTATGGCAGGCAAAAGTAAGGATGGGGATTGCATATATGCCCTCACTTTAGCATTTCGACTTGTTGCTATATACCATACATGTAGTCAGATGTATATCTTCCTGCCCATATGCTGTTTCGCTTTTTTTAAAAGAAGGCTGTCTGGGGATTTTTCCTCCCTACGTAAGGAATGCGTAGCCTTGTAGTCAGCTTCATCCTTAAAAGATCTTATCCATATCTCTAACCCTTTCCCGCCGTATGGTTAAGGGTTTTCTTCCTGCCTGTTTTATCTCCACAAGCCTTTGGAGTTGACTCCATAGTCTTGGGAGATAACTCCAAAGCTTATGGAGATAACTCCAAAGGCTATGGAGATAGAATACATCCGTATAAAAAGGTTTAATCAGGAGATAGAAAAGGTTTATGCAACAGGGCCCGATCTATTGTTATTTCCACAATAATCCCAAATGCTCCCGGACTTTTATAGTAGAACTTTTAAAAAAAGCTGGTTGCCGGTTTTCTCTTTGATGAAATAAAAAAAGTTAAACAATTAGGCGTTGAAATTGCCATAGTAGTTGGTGGAGGAAATTTCTGGAGAGGCAGAAATGGAAAAGAAATGGAAAGAACTACATCTGACTACATGGGAATGCTTGCAACTGTTATGAATGGTTTGGCATTACAAGACGCTCTAGAGGCAAGAGGAATGTACACAAGAGTTCAAACTGCAATTGAAATGAGACAAATTGCAGAGCCATATATAAAAAGAAAGGCTCTTAAACATTTGGAAAGAGGCAGAATTGTAATATTTTCATGTGGAACTGGTAACCCATACTTCACAACAGATACAACAGCAGCTTTAAGAGCAGCCGAGATTGAGGCAGATGTAATACTTGTTGCAAAGACAATAGATGGCGTATATTCAGCAGATCCAAAGGTTGACCCAAATGCTATTAAATATGATAAGATAACATATTTAGACATTTTAAATAAAGATTTAAAAGTAATGGATTCTACTGCTACATCTTTATGCAGAGATAACAACATTCCGTTATTAGTATTTGGTATAAATGAACCAGAAAACATATTAAAGGCCGTTATGGGCGAGAAAATAGGAACTTTAGTTGAAGGAGAATAAAGATTATGGATTTTAATATTATTGAAGAAAAAATGAAGAAAACAATTAGCGTATTTGAAGAAAATTTAGCTGAGGTTAGAGCTGGACGTGCTAACCCAAACATTTTAAATAAAGTAACAGTTGATTATTATGGAGTTCCAACTCCAATCAATCAAATGGCTGGAGTATCTGTACCAGAACCAAGAATGATAGTTATTCAACCATGGGATATGAGCATGCTTAAGGAAATTGAAAAAGCTATAAACTTAGCAGAACTTGGAATTAACCCAATGAATGATGGAAAGGTAATTAGACTTACATTCCCAGAGCTTACGGAGGAAAGAAGAAAGAGCTTAGTTGCTGTTAGATCAATTAGAAGAGACGGAATAGATACAGCAAAAACTGCACAAAAAAATGGTGAAATGACAGAAGATGAATTATCAGTTGCAGAAGCAAAAATTCAAAAAATGACAGATGCAAACATTGCTGAAATTGACCAAATATTAGAGAAAAAAGAAAAAGAAATAATGACTGTATAAAACAATAAGGCCATTGGGGCGAAAATCTCAATGGCTTATTACGGCTGAAAGGAAATAATTATGGAACAAAATATAG
>ONZY01001683.1_pt1 | contig 14996 bp, 7 predicted proteins | sample 1671451 | NCBI WGS metagenome assembly ONZY01 (sample SAMN06348158, study PRJEB24527) | human gut metagenome | biome: human gut; feature: ankylosing spondylitis patient; material: feces | host: Homo sapiens | place: China | collected 2015-10 | reverse complement strand
ATACGAGATTCAAGTGTGACTGGAGTTCAGACGTGTGCTCTTCCGATCTCGGGAAACTTCGGTTATCCTACGCAGATTGACAATGTAAGAACGATGTACCCGCATAAAATACGTTGGAAGCCGTTCCTCCATTTTTTGAAGGCTGGCAAGGGTTATGACCGGTTTATCTTCTCCTTCTATAAAGATACGCACGTATTCGCTCATCCCTTCAATATACCGGATGTTTTTCACATCAATGCGCACCACTTTGTAGTCACTCTTTACAAACAAGGAATCTCCTTTGATCTGCGAACTATTTCCCAGTTCTCCCTGCTGTTCCAACATTCGGTATTCGTACTGTTTTCGTGCCTTATCCGCTGCTTTCAGCAAATCCTGAAATTCAAACGGCTTCAATAAATAATCGACAGCATCCAGTTTGAAACCGTCTACCGCATATTCAGAATAAGCAGTAGTAAAGATCACCATCGGACGGCTGATTAAAGAGCGGATAAAATCCAGTCCATTCAAATCGGGCATATTGATATCCACAAATATCAGGTCTATATCTTCGTCTGCCAACACCTTCATCGCCTCAAAAGCATCCTGACAGGACTTGACTAAAGATAGAAAAGGGACACAGGATATATAATCCGTCAATTGCTTCAATGCCAAAGGCTCGTCATCAATCGCTATACATTTCATTATAATAAAGGTATAATAAGTAAGACATCAAATTTATCATCTTCCTCAGTAATGGAGAGGGTGTAATCATTACCAAACAACAACCGCAACCGTTTGCGTATATTCTCCAGACCGATGCCGTGATGTTGCTCGTTAGACGAAGTCCCCGTGCTATTGGTACATCTGAAAGCAAGGCGGTTTCCTTCTTCCAGTTGCATCACAACATGAACAAATGACTCTTTCCTGTAGCTCACTCCATGTTTAAAAGCATTCTCCACAAAAGAAATAAAAAGTAAAGGAGGAATTTGAACTTCGGGCACTTCGAGAGGGAAATTCTTTTCAATAGAAACTTTCTCAGGATAGCGCAAACTCATCAAAGTGACATAATTCTCCAGAAACTGAACCTCGCGCGAAAGCAGAATGGTTTTATTACTGGCCTCATAAAGCACATAGCGCATGAGTTTAGAAAGTTCTACAATCGTACTCTTAGCCTTTCCCGTATCAATATCCACTAGTGCATGGATATTATTCAATGTATTCATAAAGAAATGCGGATTTATCTGATACTTCAGATATTGCAATTCAGACTGTAAACGCTGATGCTCCAGTTCTTTCAGCATTTCCTCATCACGAAAGGATTTAAAAAACAGTTTGACGGCAATATTAAAGCCTACCATCAAAAAAGCAATTATACAATGAATAAGGTAACGGATGGTGAAGGGAGGAATGGGATAAAGAGTCGGTTTAGAGAAGCCGCCCGGTCGTTGCGGTTTTTCCAAAACCGGATCGTTTGCCTGAGGCGCTTCCCAATGAACAGACTCTTCCTGCCGAGCCTTCTCTCTCATCTTAATAATCAGGTCTCTCTGACTTTTTCCTTTACCCTTGCGAAGATCTCTATATCTGAATTCCTTTGGAAAACGCTCCATAGAAGGACCGGGAATAACCCAACAAGCAGTAGAGATTAGAAAAACCAAAGAAATAATATAATACCAGTACTTTTTCTTAAACAGGAAATACGGAACTAATCCATAATTATTCAACAGAAACAAGACGAAAAAAGGAAGGATGCTCAACCACGAATCATGAACAATTACACGGATTTCTTCTTTTTCGAGTCCACCACTGACGGCAAAGTATCCGCCTATCAGTGGGAGAAGAAAAATAACAGTCCAGATAGCCCCATAAATGCTCTGCTCCAGCAATTGTTGTTTACGCAGTCTTTCCATGCTTCATTGTTCCAAATTACTGATACAAAGATAGAACCGTTACTTCTTCTCCACAAAAATAATCGACCAAAGGACTTATTTCAACGGTAAACTGCTGTTTTACCATCCTCCGGAGCATCCCCATCCATCATCGGTCTAACCACCGTCATCCATTAGCATTCCCGATATTCCTGTGGAGTCATTTCCACATGTTTACGGAAATATTTATTAAAAAAGGAAAGATTATTAAATCCTAATGAAAAAGCAATTTCCTTCACCGGCAATCGGGTTGACTTCAATTGTGCCTTGGCATTCATGATAATAATTCCCGTGATAATCGCCAGTGGACTATGCCCGCTGGCTTTACGGATGGCACCGGAAAAATGAGCCGGAGTTACTCCGCACTTCTTCGCATAAAAAGAAACTTCGTGTTCCTGTGTATAGTGAGTCATCAGCAACTGGATAAACTGGCGATAAAGTTCATGTTCCCGCTTGATAGGTTCGTTGGTAGTCGGCTTACAGCGTTTATACAACTCACCCACCCCCTGAAAGAATATAGTAAAAATAGACATTAATATTTCTTTGTTATCCAGGGTGTTCGGTAAAGAATAGGCACGGATAAGCAGGCTGAAAGCGTTTCGGTATAATTGCGCTACCTCTTCCTGTAATGCCATAATAGGATTGTCCAAAATCATAGGGAGAAAATCCAGATAGGTCTCTACATAACTCACACGGGAGATAAATTCCGAAGAAAAGCCCGCAAAGCAAACACGGGTATCCGAAGATACTTCGTGAATCTGTATGAATGATCCGGGGAGGACAGTCACAAAGTCATTATGGGTAATGGTATACTCGGACAGGTTGATAGTGGCACGTACAGTTCCCCGCGTGCAAAGAACAAAGACTCCCGCCTTTATATGGCAGGGAAAACGACCGTATTGATTCAGAATATCGCCGGTTATGCTGTCATCTGTAACAAAATCGACCGGAAGGTCAAACTTGGGAAGAGCATCATCTATGATCATAATTAAGAAATTTAGTTCCACAAAGATATCTTTTTTCATTTGAAATCCGGTTAAGCTTTTTATTAAAATATGAAAAACAGAACATCTATTATTTAAAAGAGAACATTACAATTATCTATTCAAATACACGTGCATATAAAATAGTTAAAATAGAACATCGAATACCAAGAATAGAGCTTGATGTAGAAACAATATTAACCGACATTTGCAATGTTTTAATAAATACGTTGAAATAAAAACAAAAAAGAGAATGAAAACATTACGAAAACTATTTTATGTAGCTTGTACAACATTCTTCCTTGCATCTTGCGAAGAAACCTACAATGACAAGCTGTTCTGGCCGGGAGAACTCAGCCAGGAATATGGCTCGTATATCAAACCATCCACTCTGGACCTGACCTACAGCGGAGAAAAGTTAATCGGAAAAACCGTCAACTTTCAGACGGAAGACAGTAAAAAAGGAACATTGACATTAAACGATATCATTCCGGGAGAAAAAGAGACATCATTCCGGATAAACTTATCAGAGCAGGAAGACAACTATACGTTCAGCGGAGAAACAGTTTCGTGCGCGGGAGCAACTGTGAAATACGCCGGCTCCATTACTCCGAAAACGATGAAACTGGATTTGAATGTAACGATGCCGCAAAATCAATGGATAAAAACTTATCAGATGAGCGAACTGACACGCGGCAGAAGAAAAGATGTCGTACGCAATCAGACAACCGGCGAATATGAATGGGGAGAGTCGGACAATCAGATACTGACAGCAGCCCTTTATACCGACATGGATTTAGAGATGGTAAAGGATGCGGGAAGTTTGTACGCAACCGTATCCGTTATTATAAAAGGCATGGGAGGATACCTCTTACCGCAATTACTCAAAAGTGTCACTTTGGAATCCGACGGAAACATTACGGCCGAATATACATCGGACGAACTGCAATTGGGGGAACAGAAGTTCAGCGAAATCGACATGGATAATCCCGCATCCCAGCAACAACTCATTAATTTCATCATGATGAAGTTAATGTTCAATACATTGTCTGCCGATGATATTACTGCCGCAACCCAGGGACGCAATTACACAGAATCTCCCCGGGGACTGGCTTTCTGGTATCTGAAAAATGACCTTCTCTATGTCAAACTGAACCTTCCGGGTATTATCAGCCTGACCATGCAAGGGCAGGGACAGACGGTCGATGCTCATCTGATAGCAGGCATTGCAGATGCTATCCTGAAATCTAATCCTTTCTTACTGAAGACTCTACTGGGAATTGTGAGCGAATCATTGGATAACTCTTTATTATCCATGATCGCCCAGATGGATTATCCAAGTTTCCAGATGTTCTTCTCGTGGATAAAGGAAGGCATCCCCATGCAGATAGAAAAGGAGAACGGACATACGCATATCTATCTGAACAGGGAAGCACTGAGCCCTCTCATAGCCTTCATCCCCAATCTTCAGCCAGCGATGGAAGGTATTCCTAACTTCGGTCCGATGTTGTACAATTCCTATATAGGTCCACTGTATGATAACTGGTCTATCATCACCCAACTGGACTTGGGACTCGACCTGACAGACAAAAACGAATGAGACTTTCCACCAGAAAAAAACATAAATTACAGAAACAATGAAGAAACTATATATTCTGACATTATTCATCTGCCTTGCCGGATTCGGGACTAGTTTTGCCCAAACGTTGAAAGGGCATATATATGACGCCAATACCAATGAACCTTTGGTTGGCGCAGCGGTAACGTACAAATTACACGGCAATCAGGGAACCGTGTCCGACATAAACGGAGCGTATGAAATCAAACTTCCGGAGGGAGGTGTCGACCTTGTGTTCAGCTATATCGGTTATGAAGACGTTCTGATGCCCATTGTTATCGGCAAACGTGAAGTGATCACTAAAGACGTGTACATGAAAGAAAGTACCAAGCTGCTGGAAGAGGTAGTGGTAAGCGCCGGACGCTTTGAGCAAAAGCTCAGTAACGTCACCGTATCCATGGACTTGGTGAAAGCAGGCGATATCGCCCGTCAGGCACCGACAGATATCACTTCTACTCTCCGCACGCTGCCCGGCGTGGACATTGTGGACAAACAGCCTTCCATGCGTGGCGGCAGCGGATGGACCTACGGAGTAGGTGCCCGCAGCCAGATTCTGGTAGACGGAATGAGCACCCTAAATCCAAAAACCGGAGAAATCAACTGGAACACCGTACCTCTAGAAAACATCGAACAGATAGAAGTAATCAAGGGAGCCTCATCCGTTTTGTACGGTTCGTCTGCTCTCAACGGTATTATCAATATCCGTACCGCCCGTCCGGGATTGACACCGAAAACCCGCTTCAACGCCTATATCGGTATATATGGCGATGCCGAGAATGACGAATACCAATGGAGCGACAAGAGTTTCTGGAAAGACGACAAGTATTCCGTCAAACCCATCCTGCGCGGAAACCTTCTCAGCGGCATACGAAACCCTATTTATGAGGGATTCGATCTCTCCCACTCCCGCCGTATCGGCAACTTTGACGTCAGCGGAAGCATTAACCTCTTTACCGATGAAGGATACCGGCAGCAAGGATATAACAAACGTTTCCGCATGGGCGGCAACCTGACTTATCATCAACCGGACATGGGTATGAAGATATTGAACTATGGTCTAAACGTTGACTTTCTTTCCAATCAGTACGGAGACTTCTTCATCTGGAGATCACCAACAGAAGTTTACAAACCTTCTCCTTTCACCAACATGGGGCGCGAAGAAAACAACTTCCACATCGACCCGTTCATCAACTACGTAAATCCGGAAAACGGAACGTCACACAAGATCAAAGGACGTTTCTACCATAGTGCCGACAACATAGTCAAGCCCAGTCAGGGAGCATCCATCACTGATATTCTTGGGAATATGGGAACGAACGCCCAGACTATACAGAATATAGCAGGCGGCGATTACAGTTCGCTCTACCCGGCATTGGTCGGCATCGGTTCCGGTCTGATCAACAATAATCTGGAAGATGCCATGAACGGGGTATTCACTTCCTTGGGCAACATCTTCCCCAACGCCACCACCGCCGATTATTGTGACCTCATCTCGTGGGTGATGGACAACGGACTGCCAAGTGACCTGATGAACGGCATACAAAACGGACAAGTCCCCAGTGATCTCATCCCCTGGCTATCCAACGTAATGAATCCGACCCGAAACAACGTCCAGACGAAAACGGACAAGAACTATAACTATTATCTTGACTACCAGTTCAACAAGAAATGGGACGGCGGCGCACAGATCACTACCGGAATGACTTACGAGCACGTCCGCTACAATTCTTCCATCATGGATCAGGTGTACAAAAGCGATAATGTAGCCGCCTTCTTCCAGTACGACCAGCGCTTCTGGAACCGCCTGAGCGTATCGGCAGGGGGACGAGCCGAATACTACCGTGTGAACAACCATCACCGTGAAGCAGAAACGAAAATATTCGGAGCCAAAGTTCCGTTCCGCCCCGTGTTCCGTGCCGGACTGAACTATCAGTTAGCCGATTACAGCTTTATCCGTGCCAGCGCCGGACAAGGTTACCGCAACCCGTCCATCAACGAGAAATATCTCCGCAAGGACATCGGAGGAGTAGGTATCTATCCGAACCTCGACATCAAACCGGAGAAAGGTTACAATGCCGAACTGGGATTCAAGCAAGGATACAAGATCGGCAACTTCCAAGGATTTGTAGACGTAGCCGGATTCTATACCGAGTACAGAGACATGGTTGAATTTCAGTTCGGACTGTTCAATAACGCAGACTACAGCATGATCAACAGCATCAGCGATGCCATCCAGATGGTGACGGACGGCAAAGGTTTCGGTATCGGAGCACAGTTCCACAACGTATCGAAAGCGCAAATCTACGGTATGGAGATTTCGACAAACGGCGTTTATGACTTCAACAAGAATACGAAACTATTCTATAATCTGGGATATGTATATACTGAGCCCCGCGATGCCGACTACAAGGAACGTAATGAAATAGAAGATTTATACACCGACGCCCTTCAGATGAAGGAGAAGTCGAATACAGGCAAATATCTGAAATACCGCCCGAAGCACAGCTTTAAAGCCACGGTCGATTTTCAATGGAAGCGTATCAATCTGGGTGCCAACTTTGCATGGAAGAGCAAGATACTGGCAGTGGACTACCTCATGATGGACGAACGTGAAAAGCAACAACAAGACTTAATGGACTATGTACGCACGATCCTCTTCGGAAAATCGAGAGGAGAAACACTGGCTACTTACTGGAAAAAACATAATACAGACTATGCCACCGTTGACTTGCGCTTCGGGGTAAAAGCGACCAAAGAAGTCGCCTTCCAATTCATGGTCAACAACCTGTTGAATAAAGAATACAGTTACCGCCCGATGGCAGTAGCCGCTCCCCGTACTTTTGTAGTGAAAATGGACATCACATTCTGAAAAACTCACTTAGATTACTGGTTAAATCTGTCGGGGAGACTTCCCCGACAGATTTTTTTATATACATCCACACAGAATAAAGCCTCAGCTCCCGGATGGCCGGCAACAGAACCAATGAAACGAACAAGCAGCAACGTATATTAACACAAAGAGAAAAATATTCACCGCCAACCTACCGCTTCTTTGTGATTTTTGCTTATTTTTGGCAACTAGTATAACACATACAACAAAACACCACTTTTAATGAAGAGGAATATCTATATATTATTTACTATAGGTCTGTTTATCTGGATTCTCCCCTCACATTCAGTAAACCTGAATACCGAACGACTGTCCAATTTGAAACGCCTGATAGAAAACAACATTGCGTACGATTCCATCGCGCCGATAGACAGCGTTATCGCCTGGGGACAGCAACTGAGCCCTATACTGGAAAAGGAAAACAAGATGGAACTGTCTTTCAGCATCCGGCAACTGGTGGTTTACATCTACTCCCTGCGCGGAGACATCGGGAAAGCAATCGACGAAGCGCGACAAATGTACGAAAAAGCAGAAACGATGAGATATGATTTAGGAATAGCCCTTTCGAGCGCAGCTATCGGAGATGCCTATTTCTGCTCCAATATGCCCGAAGAAGCCACTGATTCTTATAAGGAAGCCATCCGTTATCCCGCCTCGCCTTCGGAGAACAACCATTATAAAGAAATGACTATCCTGAAACTTATACAGGTGCTTATTCTGACTCAAAGGACAGAGGAAGCAGAGAAATACAGAAAGATACTTTCCGAATCAAAATCCATACAGACCCATCAGACGCTGCAATTTCTGACACTTGCTACAGATGTTTCTTACTATATCCAGAAGAACGATCTGCGCAATGCGAACAACTGCCTGCTGCAAGCAGAGCAAATCTACCTTTCGGACAGGCAACCTTATTATCGCACCACCTACAATTATATGCAAGGACGATATAACGAAGCAACAGGGAACTACAATCTTGCATTACAGTATTACAATGAGATTCTGACCGGCATCCGGCAAAAGACGCGCTCCATCATCTACCTGCAAGTAGCTTATGCCAAAGCGAACTTACTGATAGAAATGGGCAGTAAAGTAGAAGCGGCGCATCTGTATGAAGAAATCAGTATCGTCACCGATTCGGTAGTCGCTCCCAGCTATGCACACCGCATCAACAGCCTTCGGGCATCTTATGAGGAAAACCGGATGAAAGTAGAGAATAAAGCCGAGTTCAACCGTATTTTCATGGGCGGCATTTTAATAGGAGTCATAGTGCTGGGCATCATGATTTACCTCGTGATACACATATTAAAACAAAACAAGAAGATAGCGGAATCCAAAATCCGCATGGAGCAATCACGACTCAACGCCGAGAATGCCATGCAGACCAAAAGTCTTTTCCTCTCCAACATGAGCCATGAGATACGGACTCCGCTGAGTGCCCTCTCCGGCTTCTCCAGTCTGCTGACCGAGCAGGCACTCGACGCCGAAACACGCCGCCAATGCGGCGACATCATCCAGCAAAACTCCGACTTGTTGCTAAAACTAATAAATGACGTAATCGACCTTTCCAATCTGGAGATCGGAAACATGAAGTTCAACTTCACCTATTGTGACGCTATCGCCATCTGCAATAACGTAATCGATACCGTCAACAAAGTAAAGCAGACACAAGCCGAGCTCCGTTTCAACACATCGCTGGCTTCCCTAAAGTTATACACTGACGATTCACGCCTGCAACAGTTACTGATCAACCTATTGATCAACGCCACGAAGTTCACCCCGCAGGGAAGTATCACGCTGGAAGTCCGTCAGGAATCGGAAGAATTTGCGCTCTTCTCCGTCACCGACACCGGTTGCGGAATCCCACTGGAAAAGCAAAGTTCCATTTTCAACCGCTTTGAAAAACTGAACGAAGGAGCACAGGGAACCGGACTCGGCCTCTCTATCTGCCAACTGATCATTGAACGGATCGGCGGCAGCATATGGATAGACCCTGCCTACACCACCGGATGCAGATTTTATTTCACCCATCCCATCAACCCCACAAAAGAAGGAAAGGAGGCACAGTCATGAAACGGTTATGGATATTCTTCATACTGATCGTACTGGCAGGAGGAACCGGCAAGGCTCTCTCCAGCAATAACGAAGCTGCCAAAGACAGTCTGCTTCAGATACTGGACACTTTGCCGGCCGATTCTTCCCGGCTGGAGATGCTTTATTCACTCGCTTATCTGGACCCGATGTCACCTTCCTGCGTCTACTATCTGGGAAAATTATTGGAGGAAGCTACCACACAGGACAACAAGTATTATCAGTGTCTTGCTCTGTATGCCCATGTCGTTTATTACTTCAACCACCAAGACGAAGAAAACACAGTCATCTGGATGGACAAGCTCTCTCCGGTTGCTTTAAAAAACAACTCCTACAGCTTATACTTCGAAGGAAAAAGAGCAGAAATAACCATACATATCATAAAGCATAAAATAGAATATAGCATCACCCAAGCCGAAGAGATGTTTAAACTGGCACAAAAGTTAAACAATCCCCAAGGAATGTCATCGGCCAAACTATGCCTGATGACTGCTTATATGATGACCGCCCGCTTTAAAGAAGGCGAAGAGGCCGGATTCGAAGCCTACCGCCTTCTGCCACCCGCCGCCTCCCTGGAATCGCGCAAAAGCGTGCTCCAAGAAATAGCCTTATCTTGTTCCGCCACTAGAAACAAAAACTTCCTGAAGTACCTGCAGGAATACAAGAAAGTGCTGGACACACTATCAGAAGCAAAGCAGACACCCAAAGCATACAGCTACCTGTTATTGGAGTCTCTCTATGCCGACTATTATCTGAATGAAGGCACACTGGACGAAGCCCGCCCCCATCTGAAAAAGATGGATGAATACTTCTCTCCTACCACTTACATTCCTTGCCGGGGATTATATTATAATGTGTATTCCCATTATTACCGGATTACCAAAGAATACGAAAAGGCCCTGTCATACTCTCAAAATGCTATCGAACTCCTGTCCGAAGTATCGGACAATGAAGGGCTGAACTACAAAATAGAACATGCAAGCATTCTTACAGAGGCGGGACAAGCGGATGAAGCAATCCCGTTATTCCAAAGTTTGCTGGCGAAAAAAGACTCATTCTATCGGGCACTATCCATCTCGCAGACGAATGAAATCTATCAGATGCGCAACATGGACAACCTGCTTCTTGAAAAAGAACAGTACAAAGCAATGGTTCATTATGCCGGACTGACTCTGATAGCCATCGCACTGCTTATCCTGATTCCGTCTACCATACGTATCTATTATGTACGCAAGAAATTGAGGAAAGAAGAAGAGGAAATCCGCAAGATGAGCCAGATTGCGGAAGAAGCGAACGAAGTAAAAAGCCGCTTCCTTGTTAACATGAGCTATAACATACGCATCCCGTTGAATAACGTCTTAGGGTTTTCTCAACTCATGACTACTGATCCGGAAAGCATGGATGCCGACCAATGGAAAGAATATTCGGAGATTATCCAGACCAACTCCGCCGAACTGATACAACTGGTGAACGACGTGCTCGACCTCTCCAGACTGGAGGCCGGAAGAACGAAATGGCAGATACAGGAGCACGAAATCATCTCCTTGTGCTCGGACGTTCTCGGTATGGTACGCATGAGATGCGGAGATAAGATACAGGCAGACTTTCATACGGAAATAGAAAGCCAGCCGTTTCAGGTAGACACCGCCCGATTCACACAATTGATTCTCAGTACACTGATCTACACAGACCCGTGTGAAGAGAAAAGGAAAGTGTCTCTCTATCTGGAACGTGACACGCAACGGGAACTATTTGTCTTTCGGGTAGTCAACAGTCCGTTAGCCGATCCGACCCTGCAAACACAAAAAGCAGAAGTACGCCATAGCATCAACCGTCTGACAATCGAATATTTCAAAGGTACATATACGATTGAACCGAATACTCCGGAAGGTCCCGTACTGACTTTCACATATCCTTATTCCAAAACAAATAATATCTAATCATATGACCAAGAATCTGATCACACGAAAAATACAATTCTTATTTCTCATCGGAGCTATCCTGCTAGCGCCCTCTATCGCACGTGCTTCCGCCGTTACGGCTTCCGTCGACAGTCTGCAGAATCTCTTGCAAAACGACACGGATGCCGGGCAACGGGCCATTATCTATATTCATCTGGCGGATATCCACGTAGACAGCCTCAACATTTCCTCCCAATATTGGGACAAAGCCCTCACCGAGGCCGCAAAAGCCAAAGACGAATATATGATGAAGCTCGCACTCGATAATCTGATACAACGATATGCTTCCAAAAACAAAGAGAAGGTAGAAAAGTATATAACCTTCGCCCGACAATATCTGCCGGAAGAACACAACACCCTTTTCCGGTATTACTTGTATTGTTACAACATCTGGGCGGAAATGCGAAAGAACAATTCGCTGGAAACAATCGAACAGGAACTGGACAAGCTGAAAAAGGAAAATCACGGACAAATGACACCTGAAGAACAAATTCAATGGGAATATCTGACCGGAGTATCACTCGATTATTCAGCGGTACTGACACATTCATACAATGAAGTTTCCAAAGCCATTCCTTACGTAGAGCGCGCACTGGAGATACTAGCCCCTTATCCTTTGCAAGACAGGGTGCACTTCGAAATATTGTGCCACTACGAACTGGCAGACTTATATACAACTGTTGAAAACAAAAAGGCAGTAGACGAAGTGAACAAAATGATCGAGCTACACAAGCAATGGAATCATCTGAATACGACTTTCGACCGGAGATTTCTGGACGAATCACATTACTACATGGCTAAATATTCGCAGATTATTTTCATGGCAGATCTTATTTCGAAAGAAGAGATAAAGGACTATTATCAGAAATATATCCAGATAGCAAATAAAAAGAAGGTTGTAAAAAGCACTTACGAGACGACAGCAAGATATTATCAGACAATAGGCGAATACAAAAAGGCGATAGCTTACATTGATTCCGCCACTCAAACAGACCATTTCCAACCAGTCAACCTCGTTCCCATACTCAATGCGAAAGCCGGTCTGTACTATAAACTGAATGATTATAAAAACGCATATCTGACTTTAAAAGAAAGCAATAAGAACCGGATGTCGGATAAATCACAAAAAAGAGAGCAACAAATGATCGAAATGCAAACCCGCTTCGACGTCAACAAACTGGAACTGGAAAAGAGCAAACTCGCCAACAAAAACAAACAAATCGCACTGACCGGTACTTTTATCTTATTACTGGCAGCAATCGGATGGAGCATCTATCAGCGAACGATGGTAAAACGGCTGAAGAAAATGCACTGCGCACTAATGACTGCGCACGAAGAAGTCAGAAAACAAAGCATGAAAGCCACCGAAAGCGAGAAGATGAAAACGGCTTTCCTCAACTCTATCTGTCATGAAATACGTACTCCGCTCAATTCAATCGCCGGATTCTCCGAACTGATCTTCGATGAATCTTTAGACACGGCCACCAGACAAGAATTCCGGCAGTTGATACAAAGCAATTCTACCGCGTTAGCTTCTTTGATGGACAATATGCTGGAGCTGTCTCAGCTTGTCAGCTCCGAACTACCTCTTCCTGTGGAGTCTACCGACGTATACGGACTATGTGTTGAAGAAATGGCCAAACTTAAGGAAACTCTGTCCAAGCCGAATATCGAATGTATCATCACAGGCGATAAAGACGGAATGACGGCACAGACAAACGCCTTTTATCTCTCCCGTGTGATTGGCAATTTACTAAGTAACTCCGCCAAGTTTACAGAAAGCGGAACAATCACGCTGACCTGCAACATCGACAAAGAAAAAGGACAACTGGTGATCTCCGTCACCGATACGGGCATCGGCATCCCTGCCGACAAGCAGGAATGGGTGTTCGAACGTTTCACCAAAGTAGATGACTTCAAACCGGGCACCGGACTTGGCCTGTACATCTGCCGCATCATCATACAACGGCTCGGAGGGCAAATCAGAATAGATACCGGCTATACTTCCGGCTGCAAAATGGTGGTTACTCTTCCCGTTTAACCACCTGTCCGAATGCTTTTTCTGTTTCCGGGTTCTTTCAGATTCGTCAACAATTCGTATCTTTGCCGCCCGAATACAACAAAGTCATCAAAATGAAAAAACGAATTTTACTGATTGCACTCTTATTTTGTTCCGTTTTAGCACAGGCACAGGATGTTTTTGTAACAGCGGATTTTGTCAGCAGCTACATTTGGAGAGGTATGGACAGCGGTAACGCCAGCGTACAACCGTCATTGGGCGTCAACTGGAAAGGACTGACTGCCTACGTCTGGGGTTCGACCGAATTTCGCCATAAGAATAATGAAATAGATTTGTCATTGGAATACGAATACAGGAATCTGACCTTATACGCCAACAACTACTTCACGCAAACGGAAGAAGAACCTTTCAAGTACTTCAATTACAGTTCACACTCCACCGGACATACTTTTGAAGTCGGTGCCGGATATATGATTAGTGAAAAGTTCCCGCTTTCAATCAGCTGGTACACCACATTTGCGGGGAATGATTACCGCGAAAACGGGAAACGTGCGTGGTCCAGTTACTGCGAACTCAGTTATCCGTTCAGTATAAAGAAGGTGGACCTTGCCCTTGAAGCAGGCTTTACCCCTTGGGACGGCATGTATTCCGATAAATTCAACGTTGTCAATATCGGACTTTCGGCCACCAAAGAACTAAAGATTACCTCTACTTTCTCTTTGCCGATCTTCGGAAAAGTGATCGCCAATCCTTATGAAGAGCAAGTCTACTTTGTAGTCGGCCTTACCTTATAACCCAAACATATATAGCTTTCAGTAGTTTCTTCCACCGCTTGAAACTACAGTTTCATCACCTTGAAACCAGAGTTTCTGCAGCTTGAAACTTTAGTTTCTGCGGCTTGGAACTAAAGTTTCTGCAGCTTGGAACCATTAGTTTCAAGGCGTTGGAACCATTGGTTTCAAGGCTTTGGAACTATAGTTTCATCGCATGGAAACCAACTAGACTAAGGCATTCCTGAAATCGCCTGTATATAGAATAAAAACAAGAGCCGCCATCCCTTGTTACTTTACCTGCTTTTTATCCGTTGTCCCTCCTATCACGTTGTGACGGCAACTTCTTCCGTCACACTGCTGTCACCACTTGCTGTCACCAGATGAATCATTTATAGTCAGACAGTTACCCTTCGAACGGTGACGGTGACAGATGTTTTTATAAAAAACAATTCCTATGGTAGTGTCTCTTTTCCCCATTCCCATCCCCCTTCTCCCCCAAACTGCCATAGGACTATGGCTAACCTCATAAACTTGCCCTTATTTGCTCAAAAAACTTAATAATGTGCATTTTTTACTCGGTTTTCTTGTCAGAACCAAGTGTTTGAGTAAATTTGCACGCTGATAGTTAACCGGATAGTTTGGATAGCAAGATTATTACTACTTGACTACTGGCTGCTAATGTGTAGAAATACTAATACTAAAATTAATAGCATGAGTTTGAAAATTGTTGTATTGGCAAAACAAGTTCCCGACACA
>ONZY01001675.1_pt1 | contig 15077 bp, 15 predicted proteins | sample 1671451 | NCBI WGS metagenome assembly ONZY01 (sample SAMN06348158, study PRJEB24527) | human gut metagenome | biome: human gut; feature: ankylosing spondylitis patient; material: feces | host: Homo sapiens | place: China | collected 2015-10 | reverse complement strand
GATAGGCGGAGTAGAACTCCTTATTGATCTGCTCGTTGAGCAGCTTAGATACGTTTGCGTTCATAATACTTCTCCTCCATAAGATTGTCTTTTTCCTGCTCCCGGCAGGGGGGCAGATATACCGTACCCAGAGCGATGCTGGGATGCTCCCTTTTCATCTCCAGGAACACCTGCTCCGCCTTGGGATGCTGCTGCAGCTCCGTTACGGCGGCCAATATCTCCTCTGCGTATTTTGGAATACCGCCAACCCTCTAAATGCAAGAATGAGTCTTATTATTTTGCTTTTATTATACCTATATTTTTTTCTCTGTCAACAACCACAAAGGGCTTGTGCTCCAAAAGCTGCCTCGAAGTACCTTAACAGTTTTAACTGTATCTGTTATATTTCAATATAAACTGTATCAGCAGTAAACACAGTTGCATTGGAGGTTGATTATGCGTCAGATATTGCTTTTCGCGGCACTTGCCGCCGTGCTTGCACTGCTTCTGGTGAGCTGCGGGGGAACCAAGGACAAGCCGGTGCCGACAGAGGAGGACGCTCCCGGCAAGGCGGCGTATCATAAGATCAGCGCCGAGGAAGCCTATGAGATGATGATCTCGCAGGAGATCGTGGTGGTGGATGTCCGCACCCGGGAGGAATACGATGGCGGGCATATTGAAAACGCCGTCCTTGTGCCCAACGAGAGCATCGGGAGCGAAATGCCCGAGGCTCTGCCCGACAAGGAAGCCACGCTGCTGATCTACTGCCGCAGCGGCCGCCGCAGCAAGGATGCTGCACAAAAGCTGCTGGCGCTGGGGTATCAGAGCGTCTACGACTTTGGCGGCGTCATCGACTGGCCCTACGAGCTTGTGAAGGAGGGATAAGGGTGGACAGTTCCTTTAATCTGGCAGTCCATGCGCTGGTCTGCCTGAGCCACAGCGGACGCTCTCTCAGCAGCGAGGCGCTGGCGGAGAACATCTGCACTAACCCCACCCGCGTTCGCCGGGTGCTGGCGGGACTGAAAAAGGCGGGAATGGTGGAGACCCGGGAGGGTCTGGACGGCGGCTATCGCCTTTGCACCGACCCCGCAGCCCTTTCTCTCCGGCAGGTGGCGGAGGCAGTGAATACCCGCTTTGTGGACTGCGCGTGGCACAGCGGGGACATCGACCGGGACTGCGCCATCTGCTCCGGCATGGCGGGCGTGATGGACGCGCTTTACCGGCAGATGGACGAGCAGTGCGCCGCCTATCTGGCGCAAATTACCATCACGGATATTGAAACACAGCTTTTTACACAGAAATAGGAGGATTTTACGATGCTTACCATTACGACCAACCGCTTTGAAAATGACGTCCTGCACGCGGACAAGCCCGTGCTGGTGGATTTCTGGGCCCAGTGGTGCCCCTACTGCCGCCGCATTGCCCCGGCCTTCGACAAGGTGGGCGAACAGTACGCCGACACGCTCATCACCGGCAAGATCAACTACGACGAGGAGCCGCAGCTGATCGTAGGTGGCTAAACTATCATCGATAGGGATCGTTCGTTTACTCTTTTTCAGCCACTCAAAGTACAGGTTTTTTCCTATTTGGCAAAGCCATACAGATGGTTTGCTATCACCACGGAAAGAATTGATATTCATAATTGCCCGGAACATGGTTTCTTGTGTTAATTCCTCCGCCAACGACTCGTCCCGTGACAATGAAAGTAAAAAGCAATAAACAGTTTTGCCGTACTGTTGGTATATGGCATCAAAATCGTTCACGATCTCACCCCCTTCGTAAATAAGATTGCCAAGCACAATAATCGTTACAATCTTTTTTGAAATAGCCGCAATGAGTATGAAGTATATTTTAGTGGGATTAAGAGAAATAATCAAGTCTGTGTGGTGAAATTAAATATGCGGCGTAGTGAAATTGTACGCCGTTCAAATGGCGCCACCTGAAATGTAAAATTACATCAGGTGGTGATGCTATGAAAATTGAACGGGACGAACGCAGATTTGACTTCCATGGGATCGGACTTGCCATCAAGAAAGCCCGCGAGAAGAAAGGCATGACACAGGAGCAACTGGCCGACATCATCGGGCGGGACACTCGTACTGTCATGTACCACGAAAACGACGGTCAACATCCGAGCTTAGATATTTTCTATCAACTGGCAACCATGTTCGACCTGTCAGTAGATGAATACTTCTACCCCGATATGAGCGCCGATGAAGCCGCAAAGAAGCGGATCAACATTCTGCTTAATTCCCTCAGCGAAAGTGAGCTGCGGCTCGTCGAGGGAATTATCGACGCAATCATAGAAAACCGTGGAACGGAGGGAGCGTAAGAAACGGCGCTGCCTCCGTTTTTTCGCGGAGTTTCCGGGGGAGCGCGTTAGCGGCAAGCAAGGCAAGTGTATTGACACTTGTAATTTCCGCGCTGCGGAAATGCTTGTTGGGGTGCCCCCAAACCCGCTGGACTTCTGGCCACCGTGACCAGAAGAAATGTTGTCTGCGTCGCCGTCCCTAACGGGCCTGCTCCTTATTGCGCTGGTTGTCCGTCAGCCCGCGCAGATGATTCACGCTGCCCTTGACCGCCACCAACTCCCGCATATCCTGCTGGGCCTTGCGGTATTCCAAATAAAGAGCCTTTTTCCGTGCTGCCAGTTGGCGGCGTTTTTCTTTTAGTACGTCCATTTTGGGGAGCTTCTCGCCGCCCAGCAGCTCGGCCATTGTCGCCTTGGCCGCCCGGTAGTCCGCCAGCTCCGCCTCATGCTTGGCAAGATATTTCCGGCTGTACTTGGCGGCCTTGTACCCATCGAACGCGGGGCGGGTCTTGGCGTACTGCACCACGGCGGCCATCAGATTGGACACATGGGAAAGCTCCGCCTCGGTCTGCTGAATGTCCCCGGCCAGCGTGTGAAACCGTTCCGTGGCAGCGTCGGTCTTTACGGCCAAATCGTCATATTCAAATAGCTGGTGCTCTTTCAGATATTGCAGCGCGGCAGCCATCTGTTTGAGGTTATACACCTTGGCCCAGCGTTCATAGGCGGGGCCTTTGCCCTGACGCATCCGCTCCTGAATGTCGATCAGCAGATTGACACGGCGGGGCGCAGGCGTTCTCCGTGCCGGGGCCGTTCGTGTGGGAGCCTTGCCGTCAATGACGGCCTGCACGTCCTCGGGGCCGTAGCCGTCCCCCAGCGTGGACGCCCGGAAACGGGCCGCCCGCTGTTGTCCTGGCACAAGGAATGAGATTACGCCGCCGCGCCCGTGCTTGACTTGTATGCCTGCCGTTTCCATGCGCCGGAGAAAGTCTGCAAAGTCCTTGGGTCGCTCCGTCAGAGCCGCGTCAATGGCAAGGCGGATCTGTTCTTTCTGTGAGAGCTTTTGATTGTTCCCCAGCCATTGACCATAGTGCAGATACCGTCCCTTGCTGTGGAGCTTGGGATTTACGATCACGGACAGATCGTGCTCCAGACATACCCGGTCAGACAGCCGCCGCAGGGCAAACGAGGAGCTGATGAAGTTGCGGAACTTCCGGGAGCGGTCATAGGCGGTGGAATTGTAGTAAATGTGATTATGAATGGTTCCTCCTCATTTTTCTTTGGTAGGTGTTTTGATGGCGAGGGTAGGTTCGTGCATCAGCTCATAACGAGTATCGCTGCTGCCATCCAGCAAGCTGTCCAAAGTCAGCTGCCAGCAGGCTTTCCGAGGATCATAGTTGGTGATGATATCCGTAAGCTCAAAGAAGTCCTCATCCACGGAATCGGCGCAGCAGCGGAATATCTCGGTCAGCTGCTCCGGGCTGAAAAGCTGTTCCTTTTGGATAAGCCCGGAGCGTGTGGCGAAGTCCTGCTTGGCACCATCGTAGTTCTCCATGAAGTAGTGCCCGTGTACCACGCCTGTGCGGTCATAGTCCCAATCCCATGTGACGAATTGAACGCCGTATTTGCTCGGAGAACCTGCCAGCACCGTGCCGCCAAAGTCAGCGAGGATGCGGTAGTCGCCATCCAGTCCGCTGGCTTTGAGCTGCGAGGCGGCTTCCATAGCGGTCATATACTCCAGCGTCTTCGCGGCGATGTCCTCGACGCGATACAGGGCATCCTCTGCCTGGGGCATGTCCGCGTTCTCCCGGCGATAGAATACGCTGCCCTTGCCGGTGATGCGGCAGAGGGGCGCTCCGTTCCAAAGGACAGGCAACTGCGCTCCCTCCAACGGCAGGGTTTCAAAGCCTGCACGGTGCAGGGGAATACGGACTTCTTCGAGGTAGCGAAACTGACGGCTTGTGTTTTTGGTGTCCATGTGAGCGATCCTCCTGTTGTAAAAAAATAAGGCCGGAGAGGTCTTCTCCGGCCTGCCGTTTCAGACGCTGCAGCCAGCGCCCTTTTAGAAATTGAAAAGGGCGCCGCTTTTTTCGGCCCGTCAAAGCCGACAAAACGACGCCCAAATATTTGTGATTCTTTTTCTGCGATGATGCCGCTTTTCTTGAGAGAGAAGTCCTCTCTAAAAGGGCGCTGGAGGTTGGAAACTGTCCAAGACATGAGATCCTCCGGTTCAAATCCAGTCAGTTGCTCCGAAACCTCCATAAAAATCTATGGTTCAAAAGAAGAAATCCGGGCTCGAAAAAGCCCGGAAACGGTTGATGCGCCTGGCTTTGCGCCAGACGCATCTATACCGGTAACTCTTTATGGTATGCCCGACAGGATTCGAACCTGCGACCTTCAGAGTCGGAGTCTGACGCTCTATCCAACTGAGCTACGGGCACATATTTATTTTTTCTGCGATAGTCGTCAAATAGTAGTCAACGACCACCCATTTTTTCTCTGCCGTTCCCGCAAACGCAGGTGCGGCAAGGCTTTGCGCCATATCTCAACTGGAGACACCTGAAATGTCGGAGTTATCAGGCCGTCAAACCGGAAAGCCTTGCGGCGCAAGGGTTTGGTTGGTATCGCACAGTTTTCCGGCATTTTGAAGAAAAGCCTCGAAAGCCTTACAGGGCAAGGCTCCCGAGGTTTTTCGCGGTAGTAGTCAAATAGTCGTCCGGACTGGTCACAAGTCATGCAATTCGGTTCGGCTGAGCGGACTTTCCAATGATTTTCCCGTATTGCATTCAATGGAAAATATGTTACAATAAAAAAGGTGATATCATGAAGTCATCTGAATTTATAACCGCATCTGAGTGGCTTCTCCTTCAAAAGCTGCCATTGTTTCCACTGCTCACGACAGACGAGACGCCTACAGAAGAAATATCCTCCAAATTAAAGCTCCTCCAAGCAGGACTTTTAACCGGCAGCTCAGCGGTAATACATGCATATCCGGAGGCAGACCCGCGCACGGTGTTCCTTTCTGCTTCTTCTGAAAAAGAAGCTTTGATGAATGCCCACGGTCATTGCCGTTATCTGGCAGAAACGCCGGAGGAGCTTCAAAAATTGGACTCGTTGATGACTCCGTTTCTGCCGGAGGGCTATCTCGAGGACATCGCCATCCGCGTTTATCCGGTGGGCGGCGGTGCGTTCACGGCAGCGAATATCCCGGAATTTGGAAGGCTAATCCGCCGAACGGACAATTTGGCTGTCCGGGCGCTGTTTCTGCCATTTGACCAAAGCGGCGACCTATCCCGACAGGCGAAGGACGCTTTCAGCCTTGTGAAAAAGATCCGTTCCGACCTGCCCTGTATGCTTCACGCTTTTTGCTTTGAAGGACTGCTGGAACCGCTGGCTCAGGGCGACACTGAATTGCTGCAAACGCTCAGAATGCTGGCGTCGCTGAACGACACCTCCCTGTATGCGTCTTTCTTTATTTCCTGAATACACAAAATGAGCAGAGCCGAAGCTCTGCTCATTTTTCCAATATTACTTTCGATACGGGGTATCGCTGAGGGGCAGGCTCTGGCGGAACTTGCCATCCAGCCGGTAGTAGGCATGGGCGCAGGCAGGCGCGGTCGGGATCATGCACAGTTCCCCGCAGCCCTTGGCGCCAAGTGAGAAAGGCAGCTTGTCCGCTTCCTTCGGCTGGCATAGAATGACCTCCAGCTCCGGGGCCTCTGTGGCACGCATGAAGCCGATGGTGCCGAACCTGCTCTTGGGATAGCCGTCCACGCATTCAAACTTCTCCGTGACGCCGTAGCCGATTCCCATGACCATGCCGCCCTCGATCTGTCCTTCCACGGACTGGATATTCACCGGCGTTCCCACGTCAAAGGCAGAAACGGCCTTTTCAATACGGCCCTGCTCATTGAGAATGATGACCTGTGCGCCGTAAGAATAGGAGACATGGCTGATGGGATTCTCCTTGATGGCGCCCAGAGGATCGGTCTTGGCGGAGTATTCGCCCAAGAACTCCTGCCCCTCCAAATCGGTGATCGTCTTGCCGCCGGAAAGAGCCAGCTTCAGCTTTTCTCCCACCCGGCGGGCAGCCTCGCCGGTCATGACCGTCTGGCGGGAAGCCGTTGATGTACCGGCGTCCGGTGTCCGAACCGTGTCCGCCGCCTCGAAGACAAACAGCGCCGGGTCGAGTTCCGTCACATGGCAGATCTCGGTGAGCACCATTTGACCAATCCCCTGTCCCATGCAGGAGGCGGAAGTACGGATGTGGATCTTGCCCTGCTCCACGCTCAGCAGCACCCGGCCGATATCCTTTTTCCCCATGCCGGTGCCGGAGTTTTTGAAGCCGCAGGCAATACCGGCATAGGGATGCGAATAGTAGATGTCTTTCACAGCATCCAGACAGGCAGCCATATTGGTGTTGGGATTGGCGGTCTGACCGTTAGGCAGCACATCGCCGGGCTTGATGGCATTGCGTTGGCGGAATTCCCACGGATCAATGCCCACCATTTCGGCCAGGAGATTGATATTCATCTCTGTGGCAAAGCAGCTCTGCGTCACGCCGAAGCCGCGGAATGCGCCGGAAACAACGTTGTTGGTATAGACTGACATACCGAAAATGTCGATATTCTGATAGTTATAGGGGCCAGCGGCATGGGTGCAGGCACGGTGCAGAACAGGACCGCCGAGCGAAGCGTAAGCCCCGGTATCAGCGATAATGATCCCCTTCATACCGGTGAGGATGCCGTTTTCGTCGCAAGCGGTGGTGAACTCCATTTCCATGGGGTGACGCTTGACGTGATAGTCCAATGACTCCTGACGGCTGTACTTCACCTTGACGGGCTTTTTCGTCGCCCACGCCATCAGCGCGGCATACTGCTGCACGGACATATCCTCCTTGCCGCCGAAGCCCCCGCCGACAAGCGGCGCGCGGCAATGCACCTTTTCCTTTGGGATCTGTAGCATTTGGGCGCACTCCCGCTGCACATCGTAAACCGATTGGCTGGTCGTGTAGATCAGCAGACCGTCTGCTCCCTCCGGCATGGCTACACAGCATTCCGGCTCCATGAAGCCGTGCTCCTGCCAGCCTGTTTTATACTTGCGGGTAACCACATATTTCGAATTTTTGATGGCCTCGTCCGCATTGCCCCGTACCAGATTGGCGCGGCTCATCACATTGCCGTCCGGATGGATGAGGGGCGCGTCGCCGCGCAGTGCATCGAAGGGATTTGTCACAGCGGGCAATTCGGTGTAATCCACCTCTACCAGCGCAGCGATCTCGTCGAGCTTTTCTTTCTTATCTGTGGCAATGACGGCGAGCACATTCCCCACATACCGGGTGATATCGCCCTCGCCCATCATCACATCCCAGTCCTGCTTGATATGCCCGATCTTATTGCAGGGAACATCCGCCTTTGTCAGCACCCGCACACAGTCCGGGTGTGCCTCCGCGCGGCTGATGTCGATGCGATTGATACGGGCGCGGGGATAGCGGGAGTAGACGCAGCGGGCATAGAGCATTCCGTCCACCGCAATGTCATCGGCGAATATACCGCTGCCGTTGACCTTTTCTGCCGCGTCAATGCGTTTGGCGTGCTCGTCCATGTGCAGCGTCTTCGGCGCGGGAGGAATCGGCTTTTTCTCGCGGAAAAACTCTGCCGCCATTAAGATCGCATCCTCGATTTTTTTGTAACCGGTGCAGCGGCAGAGATTGCCCTTGATGGCCTGTTTTACATCAGAGCGGGTCGGGTTCAAATTCTTGTCCAGAAGACTCTTGGCAGAGATGATCATGCCCGGAATGCAGAAGCCGCACTGCACAGCACCCGCTTCGGCAAAGCAATGCTCATAAACGCGCATTTCTTCGGCTGGAATGCCCTCGACGGTTAGGATCCGCTTCCCCTCAAGCTTACTGAGAGAAAGCACACACGCCTTCATTTTCTGGCCGTCCACCAAAACCGTGCAGGTGCCGCACACACCCTCGCTGCATCCGTCCTTCGCAGCGGTCAGGTGCAGGTCGTCGCGCAGGAAAGACAGCAGCTTTTTGTCCTTTTCTGCCGTATACGTTTTTCCGTTGATAAAAAGTTTGTACATAGATTGCTCCTTATCCTTGTTTCGAAGAAGGCGCTCCTGCAAGGAGCGCCTTTTTGCTCTTTTCCATTCAGATGCCCTTTCCCGTCAGAAAATCGCCCAGCAGATTCATACAAACAGTCTTGCGGTATTCCGCGCTGACGCGGCCTCGGGTCAGCACCAGCTTTTCGGAATAGGCTTTCAGTACGTCCGCCTTGGCGGCCTTCGCCTGCTCCACGGTCTTGCCGATGAGCATGGCCTCCAGCTCACGATAGTGCAACACCGTGTCAGCCACCGCACCGAAGGCGGCGGAAAAGCGCGTGATGACGCCGTTTTCCACGCTGAGAATGCCTGCAAACGAAACACGGGAGATAGCCAGCGCATTGCGTCCGCCCACTTTCTTGTAATAGTAGTCGTCGATACCGGCCTTTGGCAGCAGGATCTCCGCGATGATCTCGTCTGCCGCCAAATCCAACTTCTTGCGGCCAAGATAGAACTTTTCCACGTCCACCATGCGCTCACCCCGGACAGACAGCAGCCGCAGCTTGGCCCCGGTGACGAATTCGATGAGCACGGAATCCGCCTTGGCAGAGCCGTTGCCCAGATTGCCGCCGAAGGTGCCGGCATTGCGGATAGCGGGGGCGGCGATGCGGGAGATGGCCTCCTTCATCAGCTGCGGCACCATGGGGCTGGAGAGTGCCTCGGTGTAGGTGACTGCCGCGCCAATGCGGACAAACTCCGCGTCCTCAGAGATGCCCTTCAGCTCCTTAAGCTTTCCGAGAAACAGGTAGCTGACGTTCGGGCGGTTCTCCACCATCAGGTCGGTGCCGCCTGCGTAGGGAACGAGATCATATTTGCTGCGAAGCTCCAGCGCCTCGGCCAGCGTTTTCGGTGCGTATCCGTTTACCATAGTCCGTTACCCTCCTTTGCCGCATTCATGATGGCGTTTACAATGGCGTTATAGCCGGTGCAGCGGCAGAGATTGCCGGACATCCCCTCCCGGACGTCCTCCTCGGCGGGGTGCGGATTGGCGGACAGGATACTCTCCGCCGCCAGCACCATGCCGGGGATGCAGAAGCCGCACTGCACAGCGGAAACCTCGGCGAACGCCTTGTCCAGCGCCGCGAAGCGCTCCGTCTCGCGATAGTCCTCCAGCGTTACCACAGTGCTGCCCTCCACAGCGCCCATAGCCACGCAGCAGGAGTTGATGAGCTTGCCGTCCAGCAGGACGGAGCAGGCGCCGCACTCGCCCTCCTTGCAGCCGCACTTGACGGAGGTGCAGCGGAAGGTGTCCCGCAGCACGTCCAGCAGGCGATCCGCCGCGCTGCCGGCGTAGGAAACGGCCTTGCCGTTCAGGGTGAATTGAATATCGTTCATTACGCTTCCTCCTTTGCCAGAGCCTTGATGGTGTCCTCGGCGGTGAACGGCGCGTGGTGCAGACGGATGTCGCCGCCCAGCGCCTGCTCGATGGCCTCCACATACGCAGGAGCCGCACCCACCAGAGGCAGCTCGCCTGCGCCCTTGGCGCCATACGGCCCGAAGGGATACTCCTCCACATGGAGCTGGCAGTTCAGCACCGGCACGTCCACGGCGGTGGGGATCAGGTAATCCGAGAAGGAGTTATTGCGGATGCGGCCCTTGTTGTCATAGTTCATGAACTCCGTGGAGGCGTAGCCGATGCCCTGCAGGAAACCGCCCTCCATCTGACCCATGACGATGTTGTAGTCCATGGGCGTACCAACGTCGAAGGAGGCATAGGCGCCCAAAATCTTGGCAAGACCGGTGTAGGTATCCACCTCCACCTCGATGGCCTGTGCGCCCCACGCGTAGGTGGGGTAGGCGTCGCCCCGGAACTTATCCAGATAGAAGGGGATCATGAAGTCCGGCTCGACGAACTTTTCCTCGACGATCTGATCCTCGCCGTCCTTCCACTCCGTGCGCAGCTTGATGGCGGCGCGGCGCAGCAGCTCGCCCACAGTCATCAGAGAGCGGGACGCAACGGTCGGGCCGGAATCCGGCACGCGGGAGGTATCGGGATGGTCGTAAAAGACCTTCTCAAAAGGTAAATTCAGCTCATGCGCCACGATCTTGGGGAACGTGGTGCGCAGGCCCTGCCCGATCTCGCCGTTGGAGGCCAAAATCTCCACGGTGCCGTCCTTATACTTGTGCAGCCGCGCCACGGCCTTGATGAGGTCACGCTCACCGGAGCCGGTGAAGCCCGCGCCGTGGAAGTGCATGGAAAAGCCGATGCCCCGGCGGTAGCGTCCGGTCTGCGGCTTGGCGTACTCCTTGTGCTTGCGGCGCAGGTCGCAGGCCTTGTCCACCTCGTCCACCATGGCGGGCAGAGGGACCGGGAAGTGATATTTGCCGGAGGTAGAGGTAGCGTCGCCCTGCTTGACAAGGTGCGCTTCTTTGAATTCAAGTGTATCCACGCCGAGGTCCTTGGCGATGTGATCCATCATCATCTCCACGGCGAAGAAGGTCTGCGGCGCGCCGAAGCCGCGATAAGCGCCGCAGGGTGTGGTGTTGGTCTTGAGCGCCCGGCCATGAACATGAAGGTTTTCAATGTTGTACACGCCGTCGGCACAGATGATGCCGCGCTGCAAAACGACAGCCGAAAGCGTCGTATACGCACCGCCGTTGAACTTCACGTCAATGTCCATGGCGGTGACCTTGCCGTCCTTTACCGCAACCTTGTAAGTACACAGCGACGGATGGCGCTTGGAGGTGAACTCCAGATCCTCCCGCCGGTCAAAGACGCAGCGGACGGGCTTGCCGCACTTTTTGGCGGCCACGGCCACCTGACAGCCCAGAATGGAGGGAAACGCCTCCTTGCCGCCGAAACCGCCGCCGGTCACATCCTGATGGATGTGGACATCAGCCGGGCCGCAGTTCAGCGCTCGCATCACCGCGCCGTGAACGTAGTAGGCACACTGCATGGAGCCGTGGACGAACATCCGCCCGTCTTCCTCCGGCTCGGCCATCATGCCCTGCGTCTCAAGATACGTCTGATCCTGATAGCCAGTCTCAAATTCCTCTTCATAGACCTTGTCGGCCTCGGCAAAGGCCTTGTCGATATCGCCCTTTTCGTACTCGTAGTTGAAGAATACTTCGTCGGCCTTGCGCAGATCCAGCATGGGCTCCAGCTCTTCGTATTCCACCTCGATACGGCGGAGAATGTCCTCGCAGACCGCCTCGTCGGGGCCGCAGACCATGCCGATGGGTTCGCCGATGTACTCAACGGTCTCCCGGGCATAGACCGGCGTGTCGTCCATGACGATGTTCACATTGTTGTCGCCGGGTACGTCGTTGCGATCAACGTAGTAGTAGCCATCCGGCAGCTCCGGCACCTTGACGGACAGCAGCTTCGCCCGCGCGTACTTGGAGCGGAGCATTTTGCCGCAGAGAACGCCATGCTTGTCGATGTCGCAGACGTAAACAGAACGTCCCTCCATCTTAGGTGCATGATCCTTCTTCACGACAGAGTTGGAAATGGTATGCAATGCAGATTCCTCCTTTTTGATGTTATCCCTGATACCGCTGCACACAGCGGGAATATTGCGCGAATGTATCGAGATCCGTCCAGCAGCCCACATCGTCTACCGGCACAGTGACAATGGCGTCCTCGTGGACTTTCCAAAACCCCCGCAGCCCCTCCTGCCCCTCATAGCGCAGGATCTCCGGGATGAAGCGGCTGTCGATCAGCGGCGGGTGCTTACGATAGCCCTCCAGCGTAGGAAAAGCGATGGCAGGTACGCTTTCCGGCATGGCGCGGTACACTGCCAGGAAAGTCTCCTTGGCCACCACCGGCATATCTCCCGGCAGCAGAAAAAAGGCGTCGCATTCCGGCATGGCAGCAAGGCCGATCTTTACAGACGCCAGCATATCGGTGGCAGCAAAATCATCGTTGCGGGCCAGCGTCAGCGTGTCCCCCAGATACCTGCTTTTCAGAATGGCCTCCATATCCTGCCGCCGGTGTCCCAGTACCACCACGATGGGGTCAACACCGCACAGCAGCAGAGAGTCGATGCTGTTCTCGATCAGCGTCTTGCCCCGCAGAGGCATCAGCGGCTTAAAATCCCCCATCCGGCTGGAAAGTCCCGCGGCTAAAATCAGCCCTCCGATGCGGCGGCTCACTGTGCCGCCTCCCAGCAGAGCGTGCAGCCATAGCCGGTACACCATACGGTCAGCGCAGCCAGCACAGCCGGCAGCGGCAAAGCCCGTGCCTGCATGGCAGCCAGAAATGCATCGGTTCCGTCCTCAGCAGGCACACAGAACTGCCGGTTCTCCATCCGGACGATCAGCACGCCGTTCTCCTCGGAGCAGGAGGCATAGGGTGTCAGCATCCCGACGGGCGCAATCAGTTCCGTCAGCTCCCGCAGGGATTCCTCTGCCGCGGATACCACCATGCAGAGCAGCAGCCTGTCATGGGCGGTCTGCTCCATGCCGAACTCCCGGGCGCTGATGATATCCACAAAATCCGGATGATCGTACAACTCCTGCAAAGTCAGATCGTCAATATCCATGGTCACCGGTACAAATACCGGCGCGGCGTAAACGACAGCAGACAGACAGCCATCTACCGCGAAAGTGCTGGCGTAGCGGGCAACGCCTCGTTTCTCCTGCATGGGCATCGTACTCCTTTATGTAGAATAACGTTGATTTTATTGTAAACGCCCTTTTCCGTGCGTTCAAATACTTCCTGAAAAGTACACGCCGAAAAAGGGCATTTCCGTTTTGTGCAGTTATCCTATCAGACCGGTTTCGCGGAACAGCGCGTCAAACCGCTGCTGGGCAAAACCGCGTACCTCGTTCTCATAGTGCTGAAAAGCGTACATCAGCTGCCGTCCCCTGTCCGTCAGGCAGGTGTTGCCGCCGTTTTTTCCGCCATGCTGCCGGGTGACCACGGCGTAGCCCAGCTCCCGCTCCAACTGGTTGATCATGTCCCACGCCTTCTGGTAGGAAAGGCCCATGTGCAGGCACGCCTGCCGCACGGAGCAAAGGTCGGCGATGAGAAACAGCAGCAGCTTCAGACGGGAGTTGAGAAACATATTCTCTTTGTCGATACTGATCTTCACCGACGGCGTGAGCAGCGAGGCGTTGTGCTCCTGCAAATGCTGACGCAGCTGCGGCTCGTTGTGTACGCTCATCAGCACACCGGCATCCGGAACGGCAATGCGCTGCCTGCGGCCATCGCACTGCCGCACCGCGCCCCGCAGGCCGTCCGAGCCACTGTACGCAAGAATCTGCGGCAATATTTTGCTGCTCAGCACAATGGGATGTCCGCCCCGCCCGTCATAGGTTGGTGTGATGATATCAGCATCGCAAGAAAGTAGCGTTTGCAGCGTCTGGGCAAAGAACATGGGTGCGTTCACCGGCGTGAACACCACGCGATCGCACTTACCCTGCAAGTACGAAAGGCCCAGCTTGACGGAAGAGAAAAGCTCCGGCTTTTCACACTCCGTATTCTTGATAAACACCACACCCAGCGGTGCCACCTGCCGCGTAACCTCCAGTTCCTCCGTTCCGGTCACCACCACGATGGGGAACGCACCTGCCTGCTGCAGGGTCAGCACGATCCTCCGCACGATGGGAATACTGCCGACCTTCAGCAGCGGCACAGCATCTTTTTTGCTTGCCGCTGCGATCACCGCACCCACTGAGCCGAATTTCATGACGGACACCTCCTCTTCGTTATCTTTTTGATAATATCACGATGCCTATAGGCGGGCAAGTTCTTCCGGAAAATATATCGCCTTGCTTCAAAGAGCGTATGCCGCATCGCTGAAGATCTCATGAATGCGGGCAAGTCTCGTCATCTCGCACAAGAAGCGCTCGGATCATTTCTGCTCCTCCCACCACGTTCTCTGCGGCGTTGTGTACTGCCCGGAATTTGCTTCGGATTCCGCTTTGGCCGCACGGATCGCTCTCTGCGTGGAAAGCCACTGTCCATATGCGCCGGAATACAGATTTTTTCTCAGCTTCCGAAGTGCGGCCTTGTACGCCTTCTCCGCTCCGCTGGGGCCGTTGTAGTTGAGATAGATCGCCAGCTCCTGAAAGGTCATGCCAGCCTCACCCGCCTGGCCGATGCCGAGGTAGCTCCGCACCAGATTTAGCTCTCTGGGCGTCAGCACCTCCTCCATCCGCTGCATCAGCAGCGTTCGGCGCATGAGGCGGTCATAGGCCACGGCGGGATCGCCGCCGCAGCTGACGGAGAACACATCGTCACCTAACTGCCGGACGCAAAACAGCGTCCGTTATTCTTTTATCAACGCCCCAGCTACCTTGACAGATATATTCAGTTCTCCGCGCACCACCTTGACCAACTCAGCATCAGATGAGTCCCATCCCTCGGCGCAGAGGTATGCCACCCTGCGCAGTTGATTGTACCGGCTGATGGGGATGGACAGAGCGGAAGAATACTGTGCGGCGTAGTCGGACAGCGCCGCTTCTATCGCTGGCGTCGCATAGGTCAGAAGCTTTGTTCCGTAGGCGGGATCAAAGTGCCTCGCCGCGTCCAGCAGTGCCAGCGCCGCCTCCTGCTTCAAGTCCTCCAGTTCACACCACGGTGTGTACACCTGCGCCAGTTCGGTGAGGCAGCCCTCGTTCTGTGAGATAAGCCGCTCCGCGGCGTTTTTGTCTCCGGCTTGTATCCGCAAAGCCAGATCTTCGTTGCAGGGGCCGTTCCCGGCAACGGTATACATATTTTTCGGCACAGGAACGC
>ONZY01001674.1_pt1 | contig 15084 bp, 10 predicted proteins | sample 1671451 | NCBI WGS metagenome assembly ONZY01 (sample SAMN06348158, study PRJEB24527) | human gut metagenome | biome: human gut; feature: ankylosing spondylitis patient; material: feces | host: Homo sapiens | place: China | collected 2015-10 | reverse complement strand
GCGTAATATTCTTTCAATTCATCTTTTGTAAAAGTTGGTATATAGTCTCGAATTTCATACCCCAAATTTTCTAATTCATGAGTCAAATCATCCACTGATGAACCAGAATTATCAACCTGATTTGCCATAACAGTCCTGTTTGATAACACTAGCTTATCACGATTGCAAACCTTCCAATGATTCATCAAAATATCATCAGGAAAAAGATCTTTACCACCATGAAATTCATCAAAAATACGTTGAGCTATTTTGGGGTCATGTTTAAATCGCATCATTTGTAGTCGTGGAAAGGTGTTAAAATCCTGTCCCTTTGTTAACTTATAAAGAAAACCATACTGTTTACCACTACGTGGAAAAACCTGTAATCCTATTGTTGTAAGTGGAACTTCCTTGAAGTCAGTATCAATATCCAACGAATAATAATATAGAATACCAGCCACGTGCTCCTCATCTAAAATGGGCGAATATGTATCCGTCTTCCAATCGTAATCGGTGGTTGCAAAAAACGCTGCCACTTGTGGACTACTAGTCATGTCCAGAAAACATGTTTTATTGTAATAATGTTGAGTCAAACCAAACAAATTCATCTCAAAGCGAAATAGTTGTCCATTCAATTCAACACCAAGGTCTAGTAGCTGAACTAAAGGATGTGACAACATTAAGAGCTCCATTTCCTGCCCAATTGCCAATTCTTCAATATATTGTTTCTGTTTATTTTTGCGAAACAGGCTTGGAGTACAAGGAGAATGAAACTCTGTCTCACCACGAAACAGATATTTTCTTTCACGCAGATTAGGCTTCAACGAATATCTCCCCGATGCCAATCGAGACATAACGAAACTTTCTGATGGTGCATTATTGAAATATCCGCTATAAGGATAATCTAAACTGTCCACCGAAATCAGTTTTGGTATCATTCCAGGCTTCAAAAAAGATGAAGTCGGCTGTTCTGGCACACAAGGAGCAACTTGTCTCTTCCTGTCTGAAGCCAATGCTTTTTGTTCATTCTTTAACACATATTCTAGTGCATCATCTATATTCGGAAATATATATTCGTTTCCTGTTACCATAACACATTTAGTTGCCTATTGTTTCTCCCCTATCGGTTCCACATACCCGACCGGCATATCCGCACAAGCACACCCCAGCATATTTAACCGGACAGCAATCTTACTCCTGCCATCCACCATAACAAGCTCTCCTACAAGACCAGTCAAAGGACCTTTGACAACACGTACTTTTTCACCACGTGATAAAGGAGCGCTATTCATACAGATTGCCTCTTCGGAATAATCGAGCATAAAACGGAAACGGGCCATTTGTTCATCAGGAATGATAGTCGGACTGCTCTCACCGCGCATTACCATATAACGACTAACGGTAGAAAAGGAAAGAACCTCTTTGCGTTCCTTAGGATCAGCATGTACAAAAACCATCATGGGAAGCAACACGGATTCAACCACTTTACGGCGGTCGCTCCATTGATGTACTTCTTGCTGGACCGGTACAAAATTTTCAATCCCCATTTTGTCTAAACGTTCGGCTACCTTCTTCTCATGATGCATACGAACCAGAGCGACATACCAGCGTTTAGAGTGTGCTACGCCTTCCCCTGTCCCAATTTTAGGCCCAGCACTTAAAGTTTCTTTCGTTAGAATCATACTTTTTTACCCCTTAAGTTTCCGTTACTTCTTAGGTAACGGAAATTATAGAGTACTGGACACCTACCACAAAAAGAAGAAGAAATACGTACGAACAAGGGAGTTTAGATACATTTTGCCTGATATACAGAGATATTTGAAAAGTATAGGCAGTCGAATTCATAGAACATGAAATAGGAATGTTTCATGTCCCGATACATTTTTACTGTATATTTAAATAAAAAGAGAAAAAAAAGGAATTTTGCTTGTATGTTATTAACAAATTTGTCTATATTTGCACCGAATAATTTCCGTTACCTAAGAAGTAACAGCTGCGTATTTAGACTGGTTATCAAAGACTTAATATACTTTTCAAAGAATTCCCCTATAATTCCTGACGTAAGAATAATTCAGTCGATTTACTTTGGTACGCTCATTCAATTCAAAGCCTTTCAAGTAAATTTGTGTTGTCTTAATAGATTTATGCCCCAATGATTCGCTAATCATTTCGATAGGTACTCCCCTGTATTTAGCGGTAGTTGCCCAGGAATGACGAAATGTATAAGAAGTCACGGATGAATGGATACGTAATTTTTTAGCTAAACTCTTCAAATCATTATTAAAACGACGCAGTGTGGATTGATATTCTCTATATGCCGCTTCCTCATCCCGTTTATTTTTTCCACTTAATATATAAAAAAGATAATCCGGATGCTCGGGGAGAACAGCAGAATGCGTATTACGAAGTCGGGAAACAATACATGAAGCCGATTCTAAGATTTCTATACTCATTGGGGTTCCAGTCTTGATACGGTTGTACTTCAATATATTCCCCTCCAAATTCGACTTTTCCAGATGAGCAAGATCGGCGAAAGGCATTCCGCAAAATAAAAATAACAAATTAGCGATGGCTTGCGTCCGGCGAAGTTTTTCGGACTGCGGATCTTTATAAAGCAGCGTGTGTAATTCGTTTATAGGGATTGCTTTTTTCTGACGAGTATCTACTCCGGTAAAGACATCACGAAACAAGCGATGAATATAAGGAGCCTGATGAGTATCTACTCCCTTATTGTATATGCAACGTAACATTCGCATATAGGTGGAAATCGTGTTCAACTTCAAGCGGCAGGACATCAGATAACTGCTATACCGCTTCAAGTTCTCACGAGTAATCAAACTGAATGACACACACTCTGTTCCACAAAATATGGTGAAAGAGCGAAGTGCATTCTCATAAACATGTGCTGTGGCATAACGCCCTTCCTGACGCAAACAATTTATATAATTATTTGCACATACGGTAAATCCGTCTTTTCTCATAATTTACTTTCTATATTAATTGATTAAAATAAGTTTGATATTACGAGAAATAGAACGAATTTACAACAAAGAAGGTGATTTACGGTCGTTTTCTTATAAAGTTTTTAGTAACCTATACGATTTAATACTAAATTTGGCTATTTATCAGAAAGTGATAGTGCAAGAACTTCCCCATTGGATACTGGTTTTGTTTTCCGTATTCCACAAACATTCACGAGCCGTTAACAAGCATTGATCCACATCCATGGTAACTACAATAAAGGAAAGTAGACGTTCGTCAGCAGAAGAATACTCACCTTTCATAGGGGAGTCCACCCGGAAAACAGGTAAATCAATTGTTCCATTTACCCCATTCCAGGTATAAAATTCATTGTAATTCTTATCTCCATGAAAGTAAGCCTTAATCATAGAATGAGAATGGATAAACTGCTCCAGCTTTTCCCAATTCTTTGTGGCTTTCTTTTTGACATCAGTCACCAGACAGGTATCTGCTAACAAATTCTGAAACTTATCTACTGAATTGATCGTATGCTTACCGTTCGGATTCGTAAAATGCTTGGTATCGGCAATGGGAGGATCGTGGGTAAATAAAATAACAGGAATAATCGTATCGGTTCCTATTTCCTGATCGAACCATTGACGCATATATGCATCAGGCCACATTCCCATAAAAACAAACCGTACCCCGTCCTTTACAAAGGAATAATGCACCTTATCCGTTTGATAATTAAAAGTCTCCGCCGTACGTTCCACCGCAGGGCGCATCATCCGGTTGAAAATACCGGCAGCACTGGATGCATCTTTTTCTGGAGATAAAACCTTGGAATAACCTATCGCATTAGAAATATCGTGATTACCCGGTACCAGATACAAAGGAGAACTTATCGATGAATCCCAATCACTGCAAAATTGACTCCATGATATAGTAGCAGATTGAACTCCTTCTTCCATCCGATTGGCAATATCACCCGTACAAACAACAAAATCAGGAGAACCGAATTTTATTCCTGCGCCCACCCCACTATCTTCCGGCAGCCGAGTTTCAGAAAGCAATTTGAAGGTTGCCAACATAGCACGACTTACCTCATCACTTCCCACTTCTTTTCCCCGAAATTCATGTTCAAGACCATAATGTACGTCTGAACAATATATAAAACGAAGAATTCTTCCTTCGTCTGCTCCGGCAGCGGTGCAGCTAAAAAGAAGAATTCCCGTAAATAATAAAAGGATTAGCTTTCTCATTCCTTACAATTATAATCTTACCATTCTATTTTTGTACTTAGTCCGGCAGTGGTGCTATTACTCTCACCTTGAGTGGCTTTCATCATATACCATTCAGCACCGTTATCCTTACGGGCATACGCCATTCCCTCTGTTTCTCCATTGTATTTAGGTGTTTCTCCCCAAACCTCTTCACCGGCATCCGTTAGATTCTTGAATACGTCTATGGCAGTTTCTTCCGGTGAAAGAAGCTCAATCTTCACAGATTTTTTAGCGGAGAGTCCACTTGTAAAGCCTGTAGAATAATCTGCTTGATCCGAAAGAAGCACTAAAAAACCATGAGACTGTATTTTAGTCCCTTCGGGAGCTATATAAACAATATCCCCATCATCTTTTTTAATCTTTACTCCGGTTATATCCAGTTCACGACCTGTACTATTATACAACTCAATATATTTGGGTTTATTACCGTTCAACTCATTCAGCACCAATCCAGTATAATCAATACCGGAAGGTCCTTCAGGTTCCGTAATTTTATTAGCTGTTCCTTTAGTAGCTTTCAATACAACAGTCCATTCTCCCGTACCGTCGGGAATACGTGAATAACTTCCTCCCACTTCATGTTTACCTCCATCACCAAATTCCGCATCCTTATCAAATTTGTCTATATCTTTACCAGAGGGCATTTGCAAAGTGATAGAAACAGATTTAGTATTTGAGATTCCTTGAGTAAAATCAACGCCTTTGACTTTCAGCAAATATGCTTTACCGGCAATGGCTGCCCCTTCCCCAAATGTATAAATAATCTCCGAAACACCTTCTTCATCAGTTTTCACCAGTTTAACGCCATTGAGATTAATTGTTGTATTGGAAGTATTATAAATCTCAATCCAATCTTCTTCACTTGCATTCCCATCGTTTCCACAAATTTCATTCAATACCAATCCTGAATAATCAATATCAGTAGGAATTTCCGGTTCCGAGTCATCTTTACACCCAACCAAAGCCAAAGCACAAAGTGTGCTCATCAGCAAAAACTTTTTCATAATCATCTTTTTTTAATTTATATCGTTATTCGCGTTTAAAAAGAAATCATTGTACGCAACTGAAATACATTAAAATCGATTCCTGAAGGCATTACTTCACTTAAAGGTTTACCTCCCTTGGTAATTTGTCCTTTAGAGTCGGCATATTTATCATTATTCATATAAATGTAATTCAGTCCAATCACCACATTACGTACAGGATACCAGTTCAACGAAGCAGAATAGCTGGTTGCCTTACCTCCTGTAATATACGCAGCCGGATCATGGAAATCATTCATATTTATATTACTGATACGAGCCGCAACTTCCAAATTCCCCCCTTTACGACGCATTTTCATTGGACCAAATTCCGCCTCATCCGGGGAGTATTGACGGTTTTCTCCCAATATCATATAAGATGCCGTAGCATACCAACCATTAAATACTGCATTTTTCAAATCAGTCTTTTGATTATTAGCACCATAGGTATAGCGGGATATGTTGTTATAAATATATTCTCCATAAGTCAGCAACTTACGATAACGGAATCCCAGTTCGAAGCCTGTAGTATAATAATGATTGACATTCGAAATCTCGGCTTGCACAAATCGGCGACGGTCTACCCTGCTCTCCGGGAAAGTCCGGAAAAGAACCGTCTTATCCTCCAGCCCTGAACCGGAAGGTGTCTGATAGTTAAAGTATCCGCCGACATGAATCGTCATATCTTCATTGTAAATAGGCGACACTGCTACACGGGTAGCCAGAGCATAACCGTCATTCCCTCTATTACGCTCTTTCTGAATGATATCCACTTCCCTACCAAATACTCCAGCGGAAGCCCACCAATGTTTTCCCCAACCAGTTCCGGCAAGTCCCAGACGGCGCCCGTCAGCAAAAGCTTCCACTGCCATCGGACGTTCCGAAGCCATCAGATATTTAGAACTCGTTGTACGTTCCATACTCATCGGAACTTTAAAATTTCCCGCCTTTACAAAGAAATGATTATTAAATTTATAGCCCAGATACATATCTTTTATTTCCACTTCATTGTAAGCGAAATCCAGATCCAGTTCTGCAAACCATTTTTTGTATAAAGTGGCTTTCACACCGAAACGTGCACGACGAATACTCACCCCGTTGCTAAAACGGAATTGATTGTCATCGTCCTCCAGATCCTTGTTCGTTTTGGATGTCAGATCATCCACATTCGATGTGGGCGAATAAACCGCTGCATCCAAATAAATTCGATTATCAAACCATAAATGAAAGTTTTCATTTTTAGAAGCAAAGTGAAGTTTTCCACTCTCAAAATAAGCCTTTACAGGTATCTTACCCGATTCATCTTCCCAACCGGAAGTCGTGTTTTGTCCCCACACTGAAGTAAATGCCAACAGACCGGCAACCAGAATCATGTTTCTTTTTCTCATATCGTATCTCTATCGTTTTGCAGGTGCAAAGTAAACGACATAGAAATACAAATGAATGACAGAGTTATTACATTTCTACAACAACAAAGGCCGCTCCCGAATAACAGGAACGGCCTTACCATTTTCATTTCAATGTGATGTCAGCCTCTTTTCAAAAAGATGACATTCTGCTTATTTATACTCTGCCCAGCTCTTGATAGCTATATCATCCACACTCATCGTACAGAAGGCATTGATAAATGCACTAGCCAGACGGGCATTCGTAATCAACGGTATATTCAAGTCAATGGCAGCACGACGGATTTTATACCCATTACTTAATTCTCCGGCTGTCAGATTCTTCGGGATATTGACTACCATATCGATTTCCTTGCGATGAAGCATCTCCAATGCTTGCGGATGCCCCTCCTCACTCGGCCAATAGACATGAGTACTTTCAATTCCATTCTCTGCAAGCGTTTTGTGTGTACCACCCGTTGCAAAGAGTTTGTATCCCTTATTCACCAACATACGGGCCGCATCCATCATATCCGCTTTTTGCTTCATGGTACCTGTAGAAAGCAGGATATTCTTCTGCGGAATACGATAGCCTACAGAAAGCATAGCCTTCAATACAGCACATGAAGTATCCATACCGATACAACCTACTTCACCGGTAGAAGCCATATCTACTCCCAACACCGGATCGGCCTTCTGCAAGCGGTTGAAGGAAAATTGGGAGGCCTTGATTCCGACATAATCCAGTTCGAAGAGATTCTTTTCCGGTTTCTCCACAGGCAGACCGAGCATCACTTTCGTTGCCAGCTCGATAAAGTTGATCTTCAACACTTTGCTGACAAACGGGAAAGAACGACTGGCACGCAGATTACATTCAATCACCTTGATATCGTTGTCTTTCGCCAGATACTGAATATTAAACGGACCGGAGATATTCAAAGCCTTGGCAATCTCACGGCTGATACGCTTAATACGGCGAACAGTTTCTACATACAGCTTTTGCGGCGGGAACTGAATCGTTGCGTCGCCGGAATGTACTCCCGCAAATTCGATATGCTCACTTATAGCGTATGCTACAATTTCTCCATTCTGCGCCACCGCATCCATTTCCACTTCCTTGGCGTGTTCGATAAACTGGCTTACTACCACCGGATGTTTCTTCGATACATTAGCTGCCAGTTTCAAGAAACGTTCCAATTCTTCCTGGTTGGAACAAACATTCATCGCAGCTCCCGAAAGCACATAAGACGGACGAACAAGTACGGGGAAACCTACCTCTTCAACGAACTCCTGAATGTCATCCATAGAAGTCAACTCACGCCAACGAGGCTGATCCACACCGATACGGTCAAGCATGGCAGAGAATTTCTCACGATCTTCGGCATTGTCAATACTCTTGGCACTCGTACCTAGAATATTAATCTTCTGTGCATCCAGACGCAAAGCAAGGTTATTTGGAATCTGGCCGCCGGTAGATACAATTACCCCATGCGGATTCTCCAGTTCCAGAATATCCATCACACGTTCAAAAGTCAATTCATCAAAGTACAAACGGTCGCACATATCGTAATCCGTAGATACGGTTTCAGGATTATAGTTAATCATGACACTGCGCCATCCCTCTTTTCGAATGGTATTCAAAGCCTGTACGCCACACCAGTCGAATTCTACGGAAGAACCGATACGATAAGCACCGGAACCCAATACGACGATGGATTTATGGTCGCCCAGATAACGCACATCATTTGCTACACCGCTATAAGTAAGATACAGATAATTGGTTTGTGCCGGGTATTCGGCTGCCAACGTATCGATCTGTTTCACTACCGGAAGAATGCCTGCCTCTTTACGGTGTTTGCGGATATAAAGAATTCCATCTTCCATATCACCTTCGTAACCGATGGCACGGGCAATCTGGAAATCGGAGAAACCTTGAACCTTAGCTTTACGGAGCAATTCGTTCGGCAGATCGGCAATCTGTTTGTGATTGTTTCCCCAACTATGCAGTTCTTCGGAAGTCTTCATAATATTCATTAACTTCTGCAAGAACCATTTATCAATCTTAGTCAATTCGTGCACCTGATCGATGGTGTAGCCGGCGCGAAACGCTTTCGAGATCACGAAAATACGTTTATCGGTCGGTTCGCGCAAGGCTTTATCAATGTCGGAAATAACCAATTCTTTGTTCTCCACAAAACCATGCATTCCCTGTCCGATCATACGAAGACCTTTCTGGATAGCTTCTTCAAAAGTGCGTCCGATAGCCATCACTTCACCCACAGATTTCATAGAAGAACCCAACTCTCTATCTACACCGTGGAATTTACCTAAATCCCAACGAGGAATCTTACATACGACATAATCCAGTGCCGGTTCAAAGAAAGCGGAAGTAGTCTTGGTTACAGAATTCTTCAGGTCGAAGAGTCCATAACCCAATCCCAATTTGGCAGCAACGAAAGCCAGCGGATAACCGGTTGCCTTAGATGCTAAAGCCGATGAACGGGAAAGGCGGGCATTTACTTCGATCACCCGGTAATCTTCGGATTCGGGATCGAAGGCATATTGTACGTTACATTCACCCACGATACCGATATGGCGGATGATACGTATTGCCAATTCCCGAAGTTTATGATACTCTTTATTGGTAAGCGTCTGTGAAGGAGCAATAACGATAGACTCACCGGTATGGATACCCAGCGGATCGAAGTTTTCCATATTACAAACGGTGATACAGTTATCGAAGCGGTCACGTACCACTTCATATTCCACTTCTTTCCAGCCGCGTAGTGATTTCTCCACCAATACCTGTGGGGAGAAAGAGAATGCTTTTTCTACCAGCACATCCAGTTGTTGTTCATTATCACAGAAACCGGACCCCAAGCCTCCTAACGCATAAGCAGCACGAACAATCACCGGATAGCCCAGTTCTTTTGCTGCGCGACGTGCATCTTCCGCATTTTCTACGGCTTCACTCTTGATGGTTTTTACATTGATCTCATTCAATTTCTGAACAAAAAGTTCACGGTCCTCGGTATCCATAATGGCCTGTACCGGAGTACCCAGCACTTTTACATTATATTTTTCAAGAATACCTTCTTTATACAATGCTACTCCACAGTTCAGAGCCGTCTGACCACCGAACGCCAGCATAATACCTTCCGGTTTTTCTTTCTGGATCACTTTCTCTACGAAGTACGGAGTCACCGGAAGAAAGTAAATTTGATCTGCCACTCCTTCGGAAGTCTGCACCGTAGCAATATTCGGATTGATAAGAATGGTTTCAATCCCCTCTTCTTTCAAGGCTTTAAGTGCCTGTGAACCGGAATAGTCAAATTCACCAGCCTCACCGATTTTCAGGGCACCTGAACCTAATAGCAATACTTTCTTTATATTTTCTTTCATTGTTACAATAGTTTTACAAATTCGTCGAACAGGAATTCCGTATCCGTAGGTCCACTCGCAGCTTCCGGGTGGAATTGCGCAGAGAACCAGGGATTCTTTTTATGTTTGATTCCCTCGTTGGACCCATCGTTCATATTGATAAACAACGGTTCCCACTCTGCACTCAACGTATTATTGTCTACGGCATAACCATGATTTTGTGAAGTAATGAAACAACGTTCCGTACCTACCATACGCACCGGCTGATTGTGGCTACGATGTCCGTATTTCAATTTATAAATCTTGGCTCCGCCCGCTTTTGAAAGCAACTGGTTACCCATACAGATGCCGAAGATAGGCAGTTTCTCATTTACCATCGCCTTCCGTATATTCTGTACCGCAGCATCACAAGTATCCGGGTCACCCGGTCCGTTGGAGATAAACAACCCGTCAAATTCGAGTCCGCTATAATCATAATCCCAAGGTACACGGATCACTTCTACATTACGTTTCAGCAGACAACGAATAATATTTGTCTTTACACCGCAATCTACCAGGATAACCTTCTTAAATTGAGAATTGAAAGTTGAGAATTGAGAATTAAGCTGCGCATAGGAACTATTTACGGAGAAAGTTTGTGAAGTTCCGGCAGGAAGATAGCAAATAATCTCTTTGCAAGATACACGATCTACATAATTGACGCCTGCGTATACTGCTTCAGGCACATTATCCGGTTCATCATCGAAAACGATTTTTCCCATCATTACTCCATGTTCACGAAGAACCTTAGTCAGCTCGCGCGTATCAATGCCTGTGATACCGGGAATCTGCTCGCGTTTCAACCAGTCACCGAGACTTTCCACCGCATTCCAGTGGCTGTATTCATAAGAATAGTCACTTACGATAATCGCTTCCGCATGGATTTTCTCACTTTCCATGAAAGTGGCAAGTCCATTCGGTTCGATGGTAAAAGGAGGAACACCGTAGTTGCCTACCAGAGGATAGGTAAGCGTCATCAACTGTCCGGCGTATGAAGGGTCAGTAAGGCTCTCCGGGTATCCGGTCATGGCAGTATTAAAAACTACTTCGCCTGCCACCGGCTTCTCGTAGCCAAACGACTTACCGGAAAACCGGCTCCCGTCGTCAAGGATTAATGTCACATTTCTCATTCTTATTATTGAATCGTTGTATGGTTGTTAGAATTGATACATTTGTTCTATATAGTCGATGAACGCCCGGTTCACCATTTTCACACCTCCCGGTGTAGGGTAGTTACCGCTAAAATACCAGTCGCCTTTATGACGCGGACAAGCCTCGTGCAATCCCTCCAACGGTTGATAGACAATTTCCACTTTCGCCTTTGTTCCCTTGGGAGTCAGCAGTTCCACCATCTTGCCAGAGATTTCCTCATCGGTGAACGGAGCATAGATATCCTTCACATAGTTTATCATCTGCTCTTTCGGCAGTCCCACCTGATCTTTCGATTTACGGTAGGCAGCCGCAATCACATCTTTCATATCCCGCTCCTTTAAAAGTTCGACAGCAGCTCGGAAAGCGATAAACTCACTCATCTTTGCCATATCGATACCGTAATAGTCAGGATAACGCACTTGCGGAGAAGAAGATACTATCACAATCTTCTTCGGACCGAGACGGTCGAGAATACCGATAATACTTTGTTTCAACGTAGTACCACGCACAATGCTGTCGTCAATAATCACCAGATTATCAACACCGGGTACCAGACTTCCGTATGTAATGTCATACACATGGGCTGCCAGATCATTACGACTGTTTCCTTCGGCAATAAACGTACGGAGTTTGATATCCTTGATCGCCACCTTTTCGCTACGGATACGGCGGGAAAGAATGACTTCCAGTTCCTCCATATCCGGATGATGCCCTAATGCAGCAATTTGCTGCACTTTCTCCTCATTCAAGTAATCGTCCAGTCCCTGCAACATTCCGTAGAAAGCCACCTCCGCAGTATTGGGAATAAAAGAAAAAACCGTATGATCGATGTCATTATTGATAGCTTTCAATATTCTCGGAACCAACTTTTCACCCAACCGTTTCCTTTCCTTATAAATATCGACATCACTCCCACGGGAGAAATAGATACGTTCGAAAGAACAGGCATGATTTTCGCGCGGCTTGTTAATTTGCGAAGTACGGATTTTACCTTCTTTGCTGATTAACAATGCTTGCCCCGGTTGCAATTCTTTGATTTCCTCAAACGGAACATTCAAAGCCGTCTGGATCACCGGACGTTCGGAAGCAAGAACAGCTATCTCATCATCCTGATACCAGAATGCAGGCCGGATTCCCCACGGGTCGCGGATGGCGAAGGACTCGCCGCTCCCGGTCAATCCGCAGATCACGTATCCCCCATCCCATTCGCGGCTGGAAGTGCGCAACACGTTTGCCAAATCAATATATTCTTCTATATAATGAGTGATTCCCATGCCCGTAAGCCCCTCGGCTTCGGCAAGATTGAATACACGCTCCACTTCACGGTCAAGACGGTGTCCCACCTGCTCCAACATGATATATGTATCGGCATATTTACGCGGATGCTGACCAATGGCAGTGATACGGGCAAATATCTCGTCTACATTCGTCATATTGAAATTTCCGCAGAGAGCCAGATTCTTGGCGCGCCAGTTATTTCTTCTTAAAAATGGATGCACATAAGAGATTCCGGATTTTCCCGTCGTGGAATAACGAAGATGTCCCATATATACTTCACCGGCAAAAGGCAAAGTTCGTTTGGCATACGCTGCATCGTGCAACTGTTCGGGAGTGAGATCCTTAAAATTGTTTTGAACGTTTTCAAAGATTTCCGTAATGGCTCCGGAACCTAAAGCGCGTTCACGAAACATATATTCTTCGCCCGGATTTGCTTCCAGTTTCACACACGCCAGTCCCGCACCTTCCTGTCCACGATTATGCTGCTTCTCCATCAACAGGTAGAGTTTATTAAGACCATACATCCATGTCCCGTACTTTTTCTCGTAATACTCTAACGGTTTGAGCAAGCGTATCATGGCAACGCCACATTCATGTTTCAATTGTTCCATCTCTCTATATACTAGTTACTACTTAAAGTTACTCTACTGTTACCGACTTCGCCAGATTTCTCGGCTGATCCACATCCATCCCTTTGCATACCGCAATGTGGTAAGCAAGAAGTTGCAGAGGTACCGTAGTAATTAACGGATCGAGACATTCGATTGTTTCAGGAAGTTCGATACTACAGTCAGCGATTTTGCTGATAACGGTATCTCCTTTCGTCACAAATGCAATCACTTTTCCTTTCCGTGCCTTAATCTCCTGAATATTACTTACTACTTTCTCATACAACCCATTCTGCGTAGCAATCACCACTACCGGCATTTCCGCATCGATCAGGGCAATCGGTCCATGCTTCATCTCCGCAGCCGGATAACCTTCGGCGTGAATATACGATATTTCTTTCAATTTCAATGCACCTTCCAGAGCAACGGGATAACTATATCCGCGTCCCAGGTAAATAAAATTATGCGCATAAGTGAAAGTTTTCGATAACTCCGCCAAAGTATCATTCAATTCCAACACCTCTTTCATTTTTTCCGGAATATGATTTAACTCCTGTACGATTGAAAGATAATGCTGTTCGTCAATGGTTCCTTTCGCTTTGGCAAGTGTCAATGCCAACATCGCCAATACAGTGACCTGTCCGGTAAATGCTTTGGTAGAAGCCACCCCGATTTCTGGACCCACATGAATATATGAACCGGTATGAGTGGCACGGGGAATAGAAGAGCCGATCGCATTGCAAATACCATATATAAATGCCCCGCGGCTTTTCGCCAATTCCACAGCAGCCAATGTATCTGCCGTCTCGCCACTCTGGGAAATTGCTATCACCACATCCTGCCCGTCAATCACCGGATCACGGTAGCGGAATTCGGAAGCATACTCCACTTCCACCGGTATGCGGCAAAAACTCTCAATCAGATGCTTACCGATCAGTCCGGCATGCCAGGAAGTTCCGCAAGCAACAATAATAAACCGTTTGGCATTCAGCAGCTTTTCCCGGTGATCTATCACAGCAGAAAGCACCACATTATCAGCTTCCACATTGATACGTCCGCGCATGCAATCACGAATACAATCGGGCTGTTCGAAAATCTCTTTCAACATAAAGTGCGGATATCCCCCTTTTTCCAACTGACCGAGGTTGAGTTCCACCTTCTTTATTTCAGGTATCATTTCGACATTGTTCAAGTTGACTACCTTCAACTCCTTCCCCAGATTCAAAACAGCTATTTCCCCGTCTTCCAGATAAACCACTTTATCAGTATATTCTACAATCGGAGTAGCATCTGAAGCAAGAAAGAACTCATTCTCTCCAATCCCCACTACCAATGGACTGCTCTTACGGGCAGCAATAATCTCATCGGGATGCTCCTTATCAAGAATCGCAATCGCATAAGCACCAATTACCTCCCCTAACGCCAACTGAACAGCCGTCAACAGACTGACCTGATTAGTGACTTTCATGTATTCTATTAATTGAACGAGGACTTCGGTATCTGTACTACTTTTAAAAATATAGCCTTTGGCTTGAAGTTTTTCTTTGAGAACGGCGTAGTTTTCAATAATACCGTTATGAATGAGAGCGAGCTTTTCGGAAGAAGAGTAATGAGGGTGGGCGTTAACAGAACAAGGTTCCCCGTGAGTAGCCCAACGGGTATGGGCAATTCCGATTGTACCGGAAATATCTTTCTGTGTGACGAAATTTTCAAGATCAGAGACTTTTCCTTTCGTCTTATACACATTTAACTGTTGGTCATCACTAATGATTGCTACCCCCGCGCTGTCATATCCACGATACTCCAGTCGCTTCAGCCCTTTGATAAGGATAGGGTAGGCTTTTCGTTTACCAATATAGCCTACTATTCCACACATATTATGATATTTTTATTTCGCCTGCAAATATACACATTACAAATAACATAAAGACAACAAAAAGCATATTTATTTGACAGAAACGCATAAAAAAGTTGCAAACACATCAAAAAGTTAAAT
>ONZY01001672.1_pt1 | contig 15109 bp, 12 predicted proteins | sample 1671451 | NCBI WGS metagenome assembly ONZY01 (sample SAMN06348158, study PRJEB24527) | human gut metagenome | biome: human gut; feature: ankylosing spondylitis patient; material: feces | host: Homo sapiens | place: China | collected 2015-10 | reverse complement strand
AACGCTGCCGCCGTGCCAGGGCCGCCGACCAGAGCGATGGAGCCGCAGCCGATACCGAGCAGCGGATCGCGCCCGAAGAGCGCCATCACGCCGCCGCCAAGGAAGTTTTGCAGCGGGATCATCACAATGGAGATGGCAAGGCACAGGATGACAGCCTTGCCGCCCTTGAGCAGCGCGGGGATACTGACAGTGAAGCCGACGGTGGTGAAGAACATGATCATAAAAACGGTTTGCAGCGTCGCGTCGAAGTTGATGGACGCGATGCCCCTGGAATAGAGAATGCAGTTGAGGATGGAAAAGCAGAGTCCGCCGACCAGCGGAGCGGGGATGCAGTAGCGGCTGAGCAGCGAGACCTTGTCGGTGATGACGCTGCCCAGCCAGAACAGGAAAGCGCCCAGAGCAACGGCGTGGTACATGTTGAGTTCGATCGTCAGCATAATGATTCCTCCTTTTTATGTGTCCGGTTCGGCGCGCGGCAGCCACACACCACTCTGCCGCGCACCCTTTCTATCAGCAGTCTAATCCGGAATCGCGAAAAGGAGTTGTCAAATTCTGTCGAATGAGATAATTTCCACATTTCAATCGATAAAAATGTTATGAAAATGGATGATTTGACCGTTTAAATTACATAAATATCAATAAAAAGTTTAGAAAATGCTCTAGAGCTGTAAAAGAGAAAATAAAACCAAACAAAAAATTGATACACTGCACCGGCATGAAACACATCTGCTTTTATACGAACGAAGTTCACGGCAACAAAAAACAAAATAAGGAGCGCGGCTGCACAGCCGTTGGAAGCGCTCGGGCGGAATTGACCGCCGTTTTCGAGATTCGATAGAATTTGCACGTGCCGTTTTCGAATCTTTATACAGTCCGCCATGAGATCGCGCTTGCAGAACCGTGGGGAACGCTGTAGAATAATAGACAATATCGGTCAATTATCGACAAGGAGTATTCATTATGCAGCAAAATGCAAAATTCATCCGTAAACTGCCCATCCCGATGGACATTAAAAAAGAGTTCCCCGTCACGGAAGAGGTCGCCAAGGTGCGTGAGGCGCGCGTGGAAGAGATGCGCGCGATCCTCGACGGGCGTGACAGCCGCCTGATGCTCATCATCGGCCCCTGCTCTGCCGACCGCGAGGACAGCGTGATGGACTATGTCTGCCGCCTCGTCCCCCTGCAGGAAAAGGTCAAGGATAAGATCCTGATCGTCCCGCGCATCTACACGAACAAGCCGCGCACCAACGGCTCGGGCTACAAGGGCATGCTCCACCAGCCCGACCCGAGCAAAAAGCCCGACATGCTCGAGGGCATCATCGCCATCCGCCGTCTCCACACCCGCGCGGTGCAGGAGACCGGCTTTGCCTGTGCCGACGAGATGCTCTATCCCGAAAACTACCGCTATCTGTCTGATATTCTGGGCTATGTCGCCGTCGGCGCGCGCTCAGTCGAGAACCAGCAGCACCGCCTCGTCGCGAGCGGTATTGATGTGCCCGTCGGCATGAAGAACCCCACGGGCGGCGACTTGAGCGTGATGATGAACTCCATCTATGCGGCGATGGGCGACCACACGTTCCTCTACCGCGGCTGGGAGGTCGAGACCGCGGGCAACCCCTATGCCCACGCCATCATGCGCGGCTATGTGAACGAAAAGGGCGACAGCCGACCCAACTACCACTATGAAGACCTGGAGCAGCTGCACAAGCTGTACGCGGAAAAGAGCATCAAGAACCCCGCCTGCATCGTCGACTGCAACCACGCCAACTCCGGCAAGCAGTATTTGGAGCAGATCCGCATCGCGAAGGAGGTCCTGCACTCCAAGCGCCACTCGAATGACATCAACGCGCTCGTCAAGGGCCTGATGATCGAGAGCTACATCGAGGACGGCAACCAGAAGATCAGCGAGGGCACCTACGGCAAGAGCATCACCGACGCCTGCCTCGGCTGGGAAAAGAGCGAAAAGCTCGTGCTGGAGCTGGCCGATTTGCTGTAAATCAGCGTACGATAAAATGGAAAAACTCCCACGGTTCCGGTATTACCGGAACCGTGGGAGCTTTTATGTCAACTGCAGGACGAAACTTATTTCGCCTGCTTCATGGAGAGGCTGATGCGCTTTTTCTTCTCGTCGACTTCCAGCACGACGACCTTGACAACGTCGCCGACGGACACGACCTCGGACGGGTGCTTGATGAACTTGTTCGACACCTGCGAGATGTGGACAAGTCCATCCTGATGCACGCCGATGTCCACGAACACGCCGAAGTCGATGACGTTGCGCACCGTGCCGGTCAACACCATGCCGGGCTTTAGGTCTTTCATTTCAAGAACGTCGGTGCGCAGGATGGGCTTTGGCAGCTCGTCGCGCACGTCGCGGCCGGGCTTTAAGAGCTCCGAGACGATATCGCGCAGCGTGGGAACGCCGACGCCGATCTCACCCGCGGCCTTGTCCTCGCCGTAGGCCTTGACGCGATCGGGCAGATCGGCGAGCCTGCCGCCCTTCACGTCGGCGAGCGTGTGGCCGGTCAGGTCGAGCAGCACCTTCGCGGCGTCATAGCTCTCGGGGTGGACGGCGGTGTTGTCGAGAACGCTCCTGCTCTCCGGCACGCGCAGGAAGCCTGCGCACTGCTGGAAGGCCTTGGGGCCGAGCTTTGGCACTTTCTTGATCTGCGCGCGTGAGGTGAACGCGCCATTTTCCTCGCGGTACGCGACGACGTTTTTCGCCGTCGTGCCGTTCAATCCCGCCACGCGCTGCAAGAGCGACGGCGACGCCGTGTTGATATCCACGCCGACGGCGTTGACGCAGTCCTCGACCACACCGTTCAGCGCGTCGTCGAGCTGCTTTTGCGGCATGTCGTGCTGATACTGCCCCACGCCGATGGCCTTGGGGTCGATCTTCACGAGCTCGGCAAGCGGGTCCTGTAATCTCCGCGCGATGGACACGGCGGAGCGGAGGTTCACGTCGTACTGCGGGAATTCCTCGGCGGCGAGCTTGCTCGCCGAGTACACGGACGCGCCCGCCTCAGAGACGATCATGTAGCTCACGTGCGCACCGCCCTCGTTCACCTGACGGATGAGCTCGACGGCCATCTGTTCGGTCTCGCGGCTGGCCGTGCCGTTGCCGATGGCGATGTGCTCCACACCGTGCTTTTTAATGAGCGTTGCCAGCGCGGCGATGGCTTCATTTTTCTGCCGCTCGCCGTAGGTCGGGTAGACCACGGCGGTATCGAGCACCTTGCCCGTGCCGTCCACGACGGCGACCTTGCAGCCCATGCGGTAACCGGGATCAAGGCCCATCGTGACCTTACCCTTGACCGGCGGCTGCATCAAAAGCGGCTTTAAGTTGAGCGCAAACTGGCCGATGGCACCCTCGTCTGCCTGCTCAGTGAGCTGATTCCGCACCTCGCGCTCGAGCGAGGGGAAGATGAGACGGTCGTAGGCGTCCTCGGCGGCGGACTTGACGAATTCCATGGCGGCGGAGCCGGGCTTCACGACTGCACGGCGCAGCAGCGGGAGCGCCTGCTCGCGGTCGAGCGTGATGGAGACCTTCAAAATGCCTTCTTTTTCACCGCGATTGATGGCGAGCACCTGATGCCCCTGCAAGCGGGCGACAGACTGCGTAAAATCGTAGTATAGGCGATAGACGCTGTCGTCCTCGGTCGCGGCCCTGCTCACAAGCTGGCCCTGACGGGAAATGAGCGCGCGAAGGCTCTTGCGGATGGCGGCGTCGTCAGAGATCTGCTCAGCGATGATGTCGCTCGCGCCCTGCAGGGCGTCCTCGACCGTCTCGACGCCCTGTTCGGGGTCGACAAAGTCGCGCGCGGCCTCCTCGGGCCGCGGGCAGTCACGCTCCTGCGCGAAGAGCAGCGCGGCGAGCGGTTCAAGGCCCTTTTCCTTCGCCATCGTGGCGCGGGTGCGGCGCTTTTGCTTGTAAGGGCGGTAGAGGTCTTCGACCTCGGCGAGCGTTTTGGCGCTGTCGATGGCGGCAGCGAGCTCATCGGTCAGCTTGCCCTGCTCGTCAATGGACTTTTTCACCGCCTCGCGGCGCTCTTCGAGGCCACGGAGGTATTGCAGCCGCTCTTCGAGCGTGCGCAGAGACGTGTCGTCCATCGCGCCGTGGAGCTCCTTGCGGTAGCGGGCGATAAAGGGGATGGTGTTGCCCTCGTCGAGCAAGCGCACGACGTTTTCAACGTGTCGGGGGTCTTTGCCGAGTTCGGCGGCAAGGGCCTGAATGAGATCCATAAAATGTTCCTTTCGTATATCGGGCGCCGAAGCGGCGCGGTCAAGTGAATCAGCAATGTCCGCCCGAAAGCGGGCGGAACGCAAAATTTATTATACCGCATCGCGCGGCGATGCGCAAAGCCTTTTGCACGGAAAAAAGGCGGAGGATCGGCGCGACGGCTGGGGCTTTACATTTTGCCGCTTTGACGGTAAAATACGACGCAGCGTTCAAAGGCATCGAATGCTTCGCTTTGCCGCTCAAAGGCGGCATTTTTCAGCAAGAGAAGGAGAAAGCAAAATGCAGAAGAAAAACAACAAAGGCGTCATCGCCCTCATCATCGTGCTTGTGCTGGCGGCTGCCGCGCTCGTCATTTGTCAGATAAACAAGCCGGAGACGCAGCAGGGCGGTAAGGAGATCACTGTCAACGTCGACCACTTGAACGGCGACGACACGACCTTCACCATCCACACCGACGAAGAGTACCTGCGCGGCGCGCTCGAGCAGGAAGACCTCATCGAGGGCACAGAGAGCGAGTACGGCCTCTATGTGCTGACTGTGGACGGCGAGACCGCCGACGAGAGCGAGCAGCAGTGGTGGGGCTACAGCGTGAACGGCACGTTTGCCGAGCTCGGCGTGGACAGCCAGCCCGTCGCGGACGGCGATGTGTACGACTTTGTGCTGAATGTCGGCTGGTAAGTCCGCAAGACTCAGCATCCGCGAGATCGCGGAGCTGTCGCTTTTCTGCGCGCTGATGGTCGCGGGCAAGGAGTGCCTGCGCCTTATTCCGAACGTGCATCCGGTCACGCTGCTGCTGCTTTTGGCCACGGCGGTGTACGGGGCGAAGGCGCTTTATCCGGCGTTCGGCTTTGCCCTGCTCGAGATCGCGCTCTACGGCGCGGGGCTTTGGAACCTGATGTATCTCTACGTCTGGCCGATCGTCGTGCTTGCCGCGCTGCCGTTTCGCAGAAGTGAGAGCCGCGCGCTCTGGGCGGCCATCGCGGGGCTGCACGGGCTGTGCTTCGGCGCGCTGTGCGCCATTCCGTATTTTTTTATCGGCGGATGGCAGATGGCGTTTTCGTGGTGGGTCTCGGGCATCCCGTATGACGTCATCCACTGCGTGTCAAATACGGTCCTCGTCTTCGTGCTCTTCCCGCCGCTGCGGCGCGCACTGGAGCGCGCGAAGAAAACGTCGGGCGGAAGAGAATAGCAAAAAGCACCTGCCTTCAAGGCAGGTGCTTTTTGTCTGGTCGTGTCGCTTTTCAGCGTATAAGTGTCAGAACAGCGTTTCCTCGTCCTCGGAGAACAGCCGGTCGTTGACGGCGAAAAGGTCCATGCCATGCAGCAGCCCGTAAATGATGATCGCGTCGCGCCGGACCTTTGGATAGAGCTCGGCGAGGCCGCACAGGCGCAGAAGCTCCTGCGTCTCCTCGAGCGAGGCGCTCAATCCAAAGCACAGGCACAGCATGCGGCTGCGCGAGGGATTGCGCCGTCCCGCAAAAATCTGGTGCAAGTATATTTCGCTCATGCCGGACTGCTTGGCGAGCGCGGCCTTGGAAAGACCCTTCTTTTCAAGCATTTCGTTGAGTCGCGCCACGGCGCTTGCCGAGGAGAAGTTGTCCTCGTTTGCCGCAAGAAATGTCGTCAGATCAGGGGCGTCCATCAGCTCGCTGCGCAGATCGTCAGTGTTTCTTCGTTCCATCTTCGTCTTCATCCATCTTCCGCCTTTACAAAAATTCAAGTCCCCAGTATAATACTTCGTGTTTATTTTACCGTTTTCAACAGGCGAAAACAATATGCTGGCTGCATAGGGTGTGAAATTTATGACGCTGTACGAGAGCTTTTTGGAGGCTGTGACAACCGAATACGACACGCTCCGCGTGCTGAAGCAGAGCCCGCGCGGGACGGTCTCCGTCGTGCGGCATAAGAAAAGCGGCACGCGCTATGTCTTCCGCCGCTACAGCGGCAGCGGCGAGGTCTATCGCCGTCTGCTGCCGGTGCTGTGCCCGCATCTGCCGCAGATCATGGAAGCGGCGGAGCAGGATGGCCAAACCGCCGTGCTGGAGGAATACGTGCAGGGCGATACGCTCGCAGAGCTTCTGATGGGGGCACGGCTCACGGAGAGGGAAGCGCGGCAGGTCACGATGCAGCTCTGCCAAGCGCTGCATGTGCTGCACTCGATGGGCACGGTGCACCGCGACGTCAAACCGGAAAACGTCATCCTGCGCGGCAGCGACGCCGTGCTCATCGACTTTGACGCCGCGCGCATCTACAAGGACGAGTCCGAGAGCGACACGCAGGTGCTCGGCACGACGGGCTTTGCCGCGCCCGAGCAGTACGGCATCTTCCAGTCCGACGAGCGGGCGGACATTTTTTCGCTCGGCGTGCTGCTCAATATCATGCTTACGGGCAAGCACCCCTCGCGCGAGATGGCGGCGGGGAAAATGGGCCGCATCGTGCGCAAATGCACGATGACCGCGCCGGAGCAGCGATATCAGAGCACGCGAGCGCTGATGGAGGTGCTGTGAGATGAATTTTGAGGAAAAGCACTGTCCGCATTGCGGCGTGCTGCTTGTCGAAAACGCTTCGTTCTGCCCCTACTGTGAAAGCGTGCTGATCGAAAAGCGCCCTGCGGAAATGCTAAAGCCGAAACGCCGCAGGCGCATCACCGCGGCGATCCTGCTAACGGCGGTGTTGTTGGTGACATTAACGGCGGTTGGATTTGCCAACCGAGGAAAGGTCATCGACGCGCAGGGCACGGAGCTCACCTACGAAACGGACGGGCAGACATTCCATCTGGTGCTGAGCTTTGAATCGCAGGGAGGCGCGCCGTTTTTCGGCCAGCCGCTTTTCACCGTAGAGGTCCGCGAGGATCAGGTGCGCGGCCAGGTGTCGAGCTCCCGCGTTTTTGTCGACAATGGCGGCGGCGTGGACAAGAAGAATGAATTTCTCGCCCTTGTGGATCACTACGAGGTGACGACCACGCCGTGCGATGGCATCACTCTTTTGCAGATCGATGAGACATGCATCCCGACGAACTCCAACGCGGCGATCGAGGCTATCCCGAGCTTCCACACCGAGCAGCTCAAAGAGGGGGAGGGCAACGTCATCTGGACGATCTACCTCAAAAACGGCGACACGCTGCGCCTGCGCCACACAGTCAAGATCACGCGCGTCCCGGTCGTGACGCTGACCGAAAATGACTACCCGATGGCGACGGTCGACGATCTGAACGCGCTGCTCGACACCCTCGCGCACGAGGCGGATCGAAAGTCGGTCTACATTTTGCAGCTGCCCGCGGTGACATACGAGGGTGGACTGACGATGAAAAATTTCTGCTGCGACCTGGTCGGCAGCGAGGGCGGCACGACCTTCACCGGCACGGTGACGATCGCGACGCGCGGCATTCACCCCTCAAACATCACGAACGTCCGCTTTATGGGCGACGGCACGGGCATCGGCCTTTCGGCGAGCGAGGGAGCATTCCTGCACCGCTGCACGTTTGAAAACTGGGAGATCGGCGCTTACGGCGGCCTCGGCAGCTGGGTCAACGCCACGGGCTGCACGTTCCGCGGCAACGGCGTGGGGCTGTGGCTCGATAACCGCGGCGGCGCGACGTGCTCGGGCAGCTACTATGGCGACAGCGTGTACGAAGATAACGGTACCGCCGTGCGCATCGCCGCGATGCCGGGCACAGAGACGCTGGATTTCAATAACTGCGTGTTCCGAGGCAACGGGGTAAATGTCGAAAACGCGGCAGGATACGCCGTCGACCTCTCGCAGATCGTAACGGTGGACAATTAAAGAGAAAAAGGAGGAAACGCGACGTTTCCTCCTTTTTTTGCAAAGGGTATGCTCCCAGCATATTGTTTTCCCGCACGGAAGCGTGTATGCTGATAAAGAATGCACAGACCCCGGAAATTTGTAGGAAATGAGGAGAACACACATGAAGCATAGAGCACTGAGCATGCTGTTAGCGCTGTTGATGGTAGTAAGCCTATTACCTATCGCCGCGGTAGCGGGGAATGAGGAAGCTAACTTTACAATGCGCTTACAAGGGGGCACTTATAATGCATCGTATAGCCTGTTTGCTGACACATATGAAGGCGTCAGATTTGATGCCTATGATGAGAGCAAAAATGTTACCCGTTCATTGAGCGGGAACGATACGCTTACATACGATGGGAAGGTAGTAACCAGTGTCGTATATGATTCGAATAATGATTCAGATAATACCTGGAGAGTTACCATTGCAGAACCGGAGAGCGGAGAGCAGTCGGGATGGATTGAGTACAGTGGAAAGAGAATATCGATTGATCTTCGCTTGAAGCACGGCGAAAAGGTGGAGAGCTTTGTTGGAAAGACAGCCGATGAGAAACTGGCAACTCCGTTTGAGTGGAATGGTCAAACCTACTACCTCGGCGTTAGCGACGGGGAAGACGTTAGGCCTTTTGGTTCGGGGAGCTGCGAACTGCAAAATGAAAATAGCCGTGACGGTTTTATGTTCAAGGCGCAGGTATTTACACTGAATGACGAGAATAACTATGTGCGGGTCGATGACGAGGTTCGTGCAGAGATAGATAAAAATTACGATATTTTTGTAAAGGTATGGCCGACAAAGAGCTGTGAGGGTTATTATTATCCACTTAAGGAAACGTTGAAAGATGGCTCGCTGAACTGCCAGTTTACAACGGCATCGCTGGGCACTTGGCTTATTGAAGTCACGGCTATACCGCGTGAAGGTAAAAGCGGATTTACGCACTATTCGCAGCTGACGGTTTCGTATAGAGAAACACAAGCAAACGGCGTCCTTGGGATGAGCTATGACGGCAGCGGCTTTGTGAAAAGCTATGAGCTTTTCGCCGGTATCCACCGCAATATTGAATTTAAGGTCGGCAATGAGCCCTTGAATTTTAGTGCGATCAAAGAAGATGCCCCTGCGAATGAAAAACTGACGTATGGAGGGCTGATCAACAAGCTTGGCTATATGGGTGAGGGGTGCTGGACGATCGAACTTGCCGAGCCGCAGGGCGAGCAGACGACCGGCTGGATCCAGTACGGCACGGACGAAAGCAACCGCGTGACCATCACCGTCAAGCCCTCGCACGGCGGTGCGGTGGGCCCTGAAACGACGATTTACAAGGATGGCAGTTACGAGTTCGATTGGGCGAGCTGGGACACGGTCATGCCTTTTGAGTGGAAAGGGGCAACCTATTACCTCGGCACGGCAGAGTGGAAACCGACCGTCAATGAGATGGCAAGCCCATATGCGGGACAACGCGGCGTGAATGAGGCCGAGGCATTTTACGCGGCGTGTGTATTTGAACTCAAGTCCGGTGAAGCGGGCAATGGGAACGCGACCTATGCACTGCGCGAGGATATCCGCAAGGAGATGATGGCCGAGAAGTATCAGTTCCAGTTGACCCTTGTGCCGACGGATATCGGCTGTAAGTACTATCCTATCATAGAAAAGGTGCAGAAAACTGTTACCTGGGATAAAAACAGCGGGGAAAACGGAAGCCTGACGTCTGAATGGCAGGGACAGAAATTCTCAAAGGCGTCCGTCGGCCTTTGGGTCTACGATGCGCGTATCATTGACCCGGACGGAAAGCAGTACCAGCAAAATTTGAACAACTGCATGTACACCTACACCACGGAAACCGAAGTGTGGCTGGATGATGGCGATGTGGATAGTATCAACCAGCAGATCAAAGACGTGATCGGAGACAGCTCCGGTCAGGCAGGAAACGGCCTTTACAACGGTATGGTCACATTCATTCTGCCGAGCGGAAAAATTGAGGGACAGATCATGATCCCAGAGACGGACTATATGATCAGTGTGTTCGGCAACGGCTTGGAAAACGGCAGCATCACAACTACGATCAAAGGTGGCATCCGCTTTGACAACGATAACACCAACCATGTCGGCTATATCCACTTTATCGGCGCGGGAAGAGATAACCCGTGGGCAAATGAGGAAAAGACTGTCCGCAATGAGGCAATCAATGGTATCGGTCAGGGCGCGCCCGAGAACTGCGTCTTTGAAGAATACGATATCGCGATCCATAGTTCGACCCGTCCGTCGTGGGGCAGCCGAAATTCGATCTATCTGAACAACAACGTGGCTATCTGCCAGAACAGCAAAAACGGCGGGCAGCCGTTTATGCAGAACAACTGGTTTGTCGGCAATACGATGGCGGTGATGCTGAAAGAAGTCTTTGCGGTGGGCAGCCTGCGGACGTTCCAAAACCGCTTTGTCAACAACGGAACGGATTTTGGCAATGAAACGGGAAAGCCCTACGACAGTAAGACGGGGAGTATCCTGTGGGTGTCGGAGAATTTCTTCTACCATAACAGAAGCTGGCAGCCCCAAAAGTCTGATTTGTGGAGCGAAGAGAATGGTGTGATTTACCTGCACTATAACGGGGAAGGAATGCTGCTCGTTCCTAATGCGCCGTCCTTTGACGAAACGGGCGATTATAAGGACGATATAGAGGCCTACAAGGTATTCCTGCCGCGCTTTAGCGGCTGGACGCCGGTATATGCCTATCCGCTTGCCAGAACGCAGTTCTGCGATACGTTCTTCTATCCCAATCTCCGCGACCCGAGCTATTGCCCGCAGTGGTGGTCGGCTGATGACCCGTACTATCCCTCTTATGTGCGGCAGGGGAGCACGATCAGCACGTCTGAACTGGACGGTCTGCGCTTCAGCTCCTACGACAGCGAGACTGACACGGCGGTCGGCACGTTTGAGTTCAGCGCTTCGGCCGCTGAGACGGAAAATTGAGGAGGCGGCACATGAAAAAGTTACTTTCTTTCCTTCTGGCGCTGACGCTGTCGTTGAGCCTTGCGACCTTCGCGTTGGCGGATGATGACGGCGGCAGTTCCGCGCAGTTCGACCCTGAGGTGACCGTGGAGGAAAACGGCAGTACGATGACCGTTACATTGAGCAGTGAGGGTGCAAACGATGAAATTCTGGCATCGAAACGACCCACGCTGACGGTGGCCTGCGACTACGCGCGCGCAGTCGTTACCGATCCGAGCGGTGCTCGGATCGAATCCACCCTCTCAGGCGGAAAGATCAGCTTCACCGTCACGACGGGCGGCGAGTATACGATCACGAGGATCGGCACGTCCGCGCCCTCGTCCAAGCCCGCGGAGGACGGCAAGACCGACGAGCCGCAGCCAGATGATGGAAGTTATGTCAACCGATATCCCGATGTGCAGGAGGGTGACTGGTACAACGGGGCCGTGCAGTTCGTCACCGAGGAAAAGCTGATGAGCGGCACGGGCAAGGGCTTTGAGCCGAACGCCGCCACGACCCGCGCGATGCTCTGGACGATTTTGACCCGCATGGACGGCGCGGACACGAACAGCACGGGTGCGTGGTATGTCGCCGCGCAGGATTGGGCGGTCAAGCATGGCGTATCCGACGGCACGAGCCCGGACGGCAAGATCTCGCGCGAGCAGCTCGCGACGATGCTCTACCGCTACGCGCAAAGCCGCGGCTTGGTCAAGGCCGATGTGCAGGGTGATCTGAGCGCGTTTACTGACAGCGCGAGCGTCAGCCCCTACGCGGTCGAGGCGATGCGCTGGGCCGTCAGGGCGGGCATCATCAACGGTATGGACGGCAAGCTGAACCCGCAGGGGGAGGCGACCCGCGCGCAGATGGCGACGATGCTGATGCGCTACGCAAAGCTCGCTGCATAAAGCGAGAACAAAATGAAAAAGGAGTTCCTCTTGAAGGTAAGAGGAACTCCTTTTTTGCAAAATTCAGATATTCAGCACGAAGTGCTCTTTATGATAGTCCAGAAGCCCTTCCTTTTTCATTTTTCCAAGCTCGAGCGACAATCCGCTGCGCTCGACGGCGAGAAAGTCCGCTAACTGCTGGCGGGAGAACGGGATGTCAAACTCGACTACGCCGCGCCGCTGCGCCTCGGCGGAGAGATAGGACATGAGCTTGGCGCGCGTCGTGCGCTGGGCGATGTGCGTGAGCTTTTCATTGAGCAGCAGGTTTTTTCCCGCAAGGTCGCTCAGAAGGTTTCGGATGATGCGGCTGTGGTGCGCGCAGGCGGAGGGACAGACCGTCAAAAGGCGCTTGACGTTCAAAAACAGCACCGTTGTCGGCGTTTCGGTCACGACGCTCACATTGGAGACACTGTTTGGCGCGCAGGCGAAGGCCGCGGCATACGTCTGCCCCGGTGCGGTGCGGGAGAGAATGTTGCGGTTGCCCCAGATATCCTCCTGCACGACGAGCGCGCAGCCGGAGAGCACCATACCGATCTCCTTGACCTTGTCACCGGGATAAAGGAGAAACACGTCCTTGGGGAATTGCTCGGTCTTCGCCGCAAGGCAGGTGAGCATCGCATCGAGCTCGTCCTCTGTGACGCCGGAAAAGAGCGGAGAGGCGGCGAGAATGGAAAAAAATTCTTTCATTAAAAACGCCTTTCGTTGAAAAATCAACCGACTTGCTGGCCGCATTCTACTATAATACGCTTGAAAACGCAAGGAGGTATTGCAATGAAACGGAGAATCATTGAGATCGATCAAAATAAATGCAACGGCTGCGGCGCCTGCGCTGCGGCGTGCCACGAGGGTGCTATTGCCATGGTAAACGGCAAGGCGCAGCTGATGCGCGACGACTACTGCGACGGCCTGGGCGACTGCCTGCCGACCTGCCCGACCGGCGCGATTTCCTTTGTCGAGCGCGAGGCCGCGGCCTACGACGAGCAGGCGGTGCTTGAAAACAAGCAGAAGAAAATGCAGAAGGAGGGGATGACACTGCACCACAGCTGTCCCGGCATGCAGCTCAAGACCTTTGCGCACAAGGCGACGAGCGAAGCGGTGGTTCCTGCCGCGCAGGAGAGCCAGCTCTCCCAGTGGCCGGTGCAGATCAAGCTCGTGCCCGTGAACGCGCCGTACTTCTCCGGCGCAAAGCTGCTCATCGCGGCGGACTGCACGGCGTACGCCTACGCGGCTTTCCACGAGAAATTCATCAAAGGCCACATTACGCTCGTCGGCTGCCCGAAGCTCGACAGCGTGGATTACAGCGAAAAGCTGACCGAGATCATCGCAAAAAATGACATCAAGAGCGTGACGGTCGTGCGAATGGAGGTCCCGTGCTGCGGCGGGCTCGAGCACGCGGCAAAGACTGCGCTGCAAAATAGCGGTAAATTCATCCCTTGGCAGGTCGTGACGATCTCGACGGACGGGAGAATACTGGATACGATTTGAGTCATCCTATGATCGATAAGACCACAGAATGAGGAGGATTTTTTCGGTGGACAACAAGATGTTTTGTTTTCAGTGCGAGCAGGCGGCGCACTGCACGGGCTGCACCGGCAGCGCGGGTGTGTGCGGAAAGAGCGCTGAGACGGCAAATTTGCAGGACGAGCTGACCGGCGCGCTCATCGGCCTTGCCCGCGCGACGGACGGCAGCCCCGGCGTGAACGAGGGCACATGGAGCCTCATCATCGAGGCGCTTTTCACCACGCTCACGAATGTGAACTTTGACGCGGCGGCCATCCGCGATGTGACTGCACGCGTGAAGGCGGAGAAGAGCCGTCTTGTGCCGGACTGCGCGTCCTGCATGTCGCCCTGCGGGCACAACAATGACTACGATGTCTCGCGGCTCTGGACGGCGGACGAGGACATCCGCAGTCTCAAGTCGCTCATCCTGTTCGGTATCCGCGGCATGGCGGCGTACGCCTACCACGCGATGGTGCTGGGCTATACGGACGGCGAGGTCAACCGCTTTTTTGCCAAGGCATTGTTTGCCATCGGCGAGGACTGGGGCATGGATGACCTGCTCCCCCTTGTGCTGGAGGTCGGCGAGAAAAACTACCGCTGCATGGCGCTGCTCGACAAGGCCAACACGGAGACCTACGGCACGCCAGAGCCGACCACCGTGCCGCTGACGGTGGAAAAGGGACCGTTCATCGTGGTTTCCGGCCACGACCTGCACGACTTGAAGCGCCTGCTCGAGCAGACGGAGGGCAAGGGCATCAACATCTATACGCACAGCGAGATGCTGCCCGCGCACGGCTACCCGGGCCTTAAAAAGTATGCCCATCTCAAGGGCAATTTCGGCACGGCGTGGCAGAACCAGCAAAAGGAATTTGCCGACATCCCCGCACCTGTGCTGTTCACCACGAACTGCCTGATGCCGCCGAAAGCGAGCTATGCCGATAGGGTTTTCACCACGGCGGCGGTCTCGTATCCGGAGCTCAAGCATATCGGCGCGGATAAGGACTTCACGCCGGTCATCGAAAAGGCGCTGGAACTGGGCGGCTATGCCGAGGACAAGGCGTTCACCGGCATCAACGGCGGCAGCACGGTCACGACGGGCTTTGCCCGCGGCGCGGTGCTGGGTGTGGCCGACAAGGTGGTCGAGGCCGTCAACTCCGGCCGGATCCGTCACTTTTTCTTAGTCGGCGGCTGCGACGGTGCGCGCCCCGGCAGGAACTACTACACGGAATTCGTCAAGCAGACGCCGCCCGACTCCATCGTGCTGACGCTGGCCTGCGGCAAGTTCCGCTTCAATGACTTAGATCTTGGCACGGTGGCGGGACTGCCGCGCATCCTGGACATCGGCCAGTGCAACGACGCTTACAGCGCCATCCAGATCGCGCTGGCGCTCGCCGACGCCTTTGGCTGCGGTGTGAACGAGCTGCCGCTTTCGATGGTGCTCTCGTGGTACGAGCAGAAGGCGGTGTGCATCCTGCTGACGCTGCTGTATCTCGGCATCAAGGACATCCGCCTCGGTCCGACGCTGCCGGCGTTCCTCTCGCCGAACGTGCTCGACTACCTTGTCAAGAACTTTGGCATCGCGCCCATTACGACGCCAGAGGAGGACCTGAAGGCCATTCTGGGGTAAAACTGAAACGTACCG
>ONZY01001657.1_pt1 | contig 15256 bp, 11 predicted proteins | sample 1671451 | NCBI WGS metagenome assembly ONZY01 (sample SAMN06348158, study PRJEB24527) | human gut metagenome | biome: human gut; feature: ankylosing spondylitis patient; material: feces | host: Homo sapiens | place: China | collected 2015-10 | reverse complement strand
CGCCCACTCGGTCATCGTCGTTACCATCCTGCCCATCTTCTTTGACTCGGTGGCCAGCTGCACGGCGGACAGCGTTTCCAGTATGTCCACCTGGGGCTATGCCACCAGCATTGCCATGGCCATCGTCGCCCTGGCCGCGCCGTTTTTGGGCGTGTTTGGCGACATCCGCGGCATGCGCAAAAAGCTGTTTACTGCCTTTTTACTGCTGGGCGTTGTCTCGGTGGCGGGCCTGGCCTTTACGCCGCTGATGGACTTTGCCTCCTCCACCGCTGCCGCCGGTAAGGTGGCCATGCTGGTGCTGGTGCTGTACATTTTAAGCACCATCGGCTTTGACGCCTCCTGCATTTATTACGACGCCTTTTTGACTGACGTTACCACCGAGGACCGCATGGATTCCGTCTCCACGCTTGGCTACGGCCTGGGCTACATCGGCGGCTCCACCATCCCGCTGCTGATCTTCCTCATCATGAACGCTGTCGGCGTGCCGATGCTGACGAGTTTGGCCATCATCTTTGCCATCACCGCCGTATGGTGGCTGGTGTTCAGCCTGCCGCTGCTGAAAAACTGCGAGCAGACCACCGGCAAACCCTACGAGAAGGGCGACATCGGCGCCAGCATCAAAAACGTGTTCACCACCATGAAGGAGATCGGCGCGGATAAGCCCATGTTGGTGTACATACTGTCGTACTTTTTCTACATCGACGGCGTGCATACCATCATCAGCATGTCCACAAGCTACGGCACCAACCTGGGGCTGGATTCTGCCGGTATGCTGCTGGCTCTGCTGCTGGTGCAGGTGCTGGGCCTGCCCTTCTGCCTGCTGTACATGAAGCTGGCCGCCAGGTTCGGCGCGCGCACCATGGTGGGCGTGGGCATCTGCGTGTACATGTTTATCTGCATCTTTGCGTACTTTATGAACAACTTGTGGCAGTTCTGGATGCTGGCCGTGCTTTGCGCCACCAGCCAGGGCGGCATCCAGGCGCTTTCCCGCTCGATGTTCGGCAAGCTCATCCCGGACAAGGCCCGCAGCGGCGAGTTCTTCGGTTTCTTTGATATTTTCGGTAAGTTTTCCTCCATCCTCGGCCCCACGCTGGTGGGTGCCGTCAGCGCCTTTGCTGCCAGCAAAATGATGGCCGCCCAGGGCTTGACTGCCGTGACCGCCACGGCTGAGCAGGTAGACGCCATCAACAAGGCTGCCAGCCCCTACGGCATTTTGTCGGTCATCATCATCATCATCGCGGGTGCGGTGCTCTACTTTGCCGTGCTGCCCCGCACCCTGAAAGGCGACCAGCGCAAGATTTGACAAAGCGCGCCTGAAAGCTTACAATAGTTTGCATGCTGAACAACAGGAAGTGAACCATCATGCCGGAAGGCTATACCCATGTGCGCACGGCGCAAAAGGCCGCGACGGCCATCCATTATAAGGTGCAGTGCCCCGCTGCCTTTGCGGCAGGTGCCAACGGGCCGGACAGTTTCTTTTGCTATGAGGTGTGGAAAAAGCGCGCCAAGCGCCACTTTGACCTGCCCAACCTAGGCAACCGCATGCACGAGGAAAAGACCGGCGAATTTCTGCGCAGCCTGTGCCGCCACGTAAAAAGCCGCCCCCAGGTGGAGTATGCCCTGGGCTTTTTAAGCCACTACGCCGCCGACACGGTGGTGCATCCCTTCGTGTACGCCATGTGCCAGCCCGGCCAGCCCTACGCGGGCCCCGGCGGGCACGGCTACCTGGAGATCGCGCTGGACTCCACCCTGCACGAGGAGGACACCGGCAGTGCGCTGGTGCCCGTCAACGATGTCAGCCCCCTGCCCACCGGTGAGGAACTGGCCGACATCACGGCGCTGCTGCACACATGCCTGCTGGAAGTCTACGGTGTGGATGTCTCGGTGGAGTACCTGGCCGATGCGTTCTACCACACCAAGGTGCTGCGCGGGCTGTTCCCCACAAAAAATCCGCTGAAGCGCGGGTTCTTCTGGCTGGTGGAGCCGCTCTTCGGCGGGCGCGGGTTCATAACGGGGCATATCTCGCCCCGCAAGCTGGCCCCCGACATGCCGGACGCCTGGACCGACCCCTTTACCGGCACCGAGCATACCGGCGGCGTGTTTGCCCTGCTGCCCAAGGCCGAGCGCCGCAGCGAGGAGTTTATGGGCGCAGCCCTGCTGCTTTGGCTGGACAAGTACACCGAAGCCGAATTTGCTGAGAAAATCGGCAGTATGAGTTATACCGAGGGTTGCGTGACACCCGCCAGCGACCCCGCCAACGAAAAGGAGACAACAACATGATCCGTATCACGATGCAGAACGGCAAGACCATCGACATTGAGCTGGACCCCAAGGCAGCTCCCATCACCTGCGAAAACTTTGAGAAGCTGGTCAAGCAGGGCTTTTACAACGGCCTGACCTTCCACCGCGTCATCCCCGGCTTTATGATCCAGGGCGGCTGCCCGCTGGGCAACGGCACCGGCGGCCCCGGCTGGAGCATCAAGGGTGAGTTTGCTGCCAATGGCGTCAACAACCCGATCAAGCACACCCGCGGCGTCATCAGCATGGCCCGCAGCATGAGCCCGAACAGCGCCGGCAGCCAGTTCTTCATCATGCACCAGGATGCCCCCCATCTGGACGGCCAGTATGCCGCATTCGGCAAGGTCGTGGCCGGTATGGACGTGGTGGACAAGATCGCTGCAGTCGCCACCGACTGGAACGACAAGCCCAAGACCCCGGTCCGGATGAAGACCGTCGAGCTCATCGAGGGCTGAATCACGATCTGAAAAAGAGCTTTCCGCCGCAGGGCGAACTTCACCCCATGTGTTAGACAGTATACTGTCTAACACATGGGGTGTTTTGTATGCCGAAAGGGCACCGCAAGTACAATGGAACATGGATCAGATTTTTGTCAATCCCGGCTGTCCGCCTCCAGCAGCGCGCGCTTCACGCTGATGAGGCTCTGCGGGCTCACGGAGAAGCTGCGCAGGCCGAGTTTCAGGTACTGCACGGTGTTGGCCGGGTTGCCGACGGCCAGACCGCAGATGGTCACGGGGATCTGGCCTGCGTCCGCTGCCTCCACAACCATGGCGATGAGCTTTTTCATCGCGTGGCTGGCCGGGCGGTAGTAGCGCTCAGCGATGGAGAGGTCGCGGTCCACGGCATGGGTGTACTGGATGAGGTCGTTCGTCTCAATGACGAAGAACTCACACCCGTGGGCCACAAATTCTTCCGCCGTCAGGCAGGCCGACGGTACGCTGAGCATGACGCCGAAGGGCATCTTCTCGTTGAAGCGCTCCCCCCGCTCCCGCAGGTGCTGGCGGCAGTGCTCCACCAGCTTCATGGCTTCGTCCCAGTCTTCCAGATTGGTCACCATCGGGAACATCACCCGCAGCGGGCCGTCTGCCGCCGCACGGAACAGCGCACAGATCTGGGTCTCGAACTGATGGGGGCGGCGCAGGCTGCTGCGGATGCCCCGCAGGCCCAGCTTGGAGGACTCCGGCCCCTGATGGGCGTCGGCCATGGTGCGGTCTGCGCCGAAATCAAAGGTGCGCACCGTGACCACCCCGCCCTTTGCCGCCGCCAGGCAGGAGTGATAGAACACATACTGCTCCTGCTCGTCCACCGGGCGGCCCGGCAGCATCATGTAACCGCTGCGCAGCAGACCCACGCCGGACGCGCCGGACTGCCGCGCCGTTTCGATGTCCTCCTGCCCGAAGCAGTTGGCCAGCAGCTCAAAGGGCTGGCCGTCCTTCGTCCGGCACGGCAAGGCGCAGACGCGGTTCATCTCCTCGTTCTCCCACTGCTTCTCGCAGATGCGGGACATCGCCTGCTGGCGGGTGACGGCATCCGGGTCGAGGATGCACTCGCCGTTGTCGGCGTCCAGGATGGCCGTGCGGCCGTCGCAGTCGTTCAGAAAATCGCTGCCCACCTGCACGATACCAGGGATGTGCATGGCCCGCGCAATGATGGCCGCATGGCTCTGCTTGTTGCCTTCTGCCGTGATGATGCCCAGGATCATTCCGGCGGGCACACTGAACAGGTCGCTCGGCATGAGCACCTCTGCCGCCAGGATGACGGGGTGGTCCAGCGCCAGCCAGACGCGGGGGCGGTTGGTCAGGATGTTCACCACGCGGCGGGCAGCGTCAAGGATGTCCACGCTGCGCAGCTGCATATAGGCGTTGCCTTCCATCTGGGCCAGCTGGTCGGCATAGCGGCGGCCGGCCCGGTCTACGGCTTCGGCTGCGCCGACGCCCGCCTTGATCTGGAACCGGACTTCGTTCATGAAGCCCTCGTCCTCCAGCATCATGCTCTGGAACAGGAAGATGGCCTGTTCGGTGGGGCCGCTGCGCTCAGCCATCGAGTCCAGCTCGGCCTGTGCCGTCTTGACAGCCCGGTCCAGCAGCCGCTGCTCCCGGTCCGGGTTGAACGGCCCTGTGCCGAAGCTCTCGGTCCTGCGCTCCACACGGCTCACCTGCCCCAGCACCAGGCCGGACGAGGCGGCATATCCCTGATAGACTTTCATTCCTCCGTCACCTCCGTCGGGGCAGGCGTGGTCAGTGTGCGGCAGACCAGCGCCTGCAGGAATGTATTGGGCAGCAGCGCTGCCCATGCGGCCTGCGCCGCGTTTCCGCTGCCCTCGAACAGCGGTTCAAACCCCTCGATGCGGGTGCGGTCACAGGTCTCCAGAAACGCCTTTGCCAGCGTCTCCACGGTGTAATACCGGGTAGGGTCCACGCCCACATCCTCGGCGGCCGCTTCCAGCGGGGCCAGCTCTGCGTCCTGCATGTTGGCCAGCTTGAGCGCCAGGTCTGCCGTCAGTGTCACTGGGTACTTTGCCTTCACCGCCTTCTGCACAGCGTCGAACCGCTGCCGGAATGCGGCCGCGTCCTGTGCGGTCTGCTCGTTCTTCGCCACCGCATAGGCACAGCCGCGCAGCCGCCCGAAGGCCCGCAGGGTGTCGTAATAGCCCAGCTCGATGTTCCGTCTGGCGGTGTCCGGGTCAAAGTGGAGGATATCGCCCAGCTCCCAATAGCTGCGCACCATGGTGGTAGGCAGGCCGGTGCGGTTGGGCAGGGTGATGCCCACCCCTTCCAGATCGACACAGACCAGCTCCTCGGCCCCCATTTTCTGGGCCAGCCCTGTGGGCATGTTGTCGCGGTAGCCGCCGTCCAGAAACTGCACTCCGTCGATCTGTTTGGCCCGCAGCGCCGGGAAGCAGGCAGCCGAAGCCAGCAGGTAATCCTTCACCTTGCCTTTCGGGATCTCTTCCAGCGGCAGCTCACGGGGCTTCAGGCCCCGCTTTTCCACCGTGACGAGCCCGAACCGGATGGGCGAGGCGCGCAGCGCGTCCTCGTCCAGCACCCGCTCCACGATCTCTTCCAGCGGGGTGACATCCATGCCGCCCGCGCGCACCACGTCCCGCAGGAACTGGTGCAGCTCCGTCAGGTTCCGGGTCTCCTCCGGCAGCTCCATCACGTCCTGGCTGCGGATGCTGGTCCACATATCCCGTGCGGTCTCGTACAGGTCCAGCGCGAACATCGCGCCGTTCAGGCTGCCCACACTGGTGCCGGTGATGATCTGCGGGTTCCAGCCGAGTTCGGTCAGGGCACGCCAGACGCCCACCTGATAGCTGCCGCGGGCCCCGCCGCCGGCAAGCACCAGCGCCTTTCTGGGGGTATCGTTCTGCGCCATCCAATACGCCTCCTTGTCGTCCGATTCAAACCTGCAAAAAGTATACCATATTTTCGGAAAAATTTCTCCCTGTTTTTGGAACAAAAAGCGTGGTATAATTTAGTAAATTATGACTGTGAGGAGGACTGCATGAACTGCAACCAATGGATCTTTGATATGGACGGCACCCTGACCGACAGCATGACTGCGGTGTGGGAGAACGCCCCGCTGGCGCTGCTGCGCCGCTACGGCCGCACCCCAAGGGCCGACCTGCGCTCCACGCTCCTGAGCATGGGCATGGCGGACGGGGCGCAGTACCTCATCCGCGAATACGCGCTGCCCCTGCGGCCGGAGGACTATTTCGGCGTGATGCGCTCGGTCATCGCCGAGCTGTACGAGACCGTGGAGCTCAAGCCCGGTGTGCGGGAGCTGCTGGCCCGCCTCAAGGCCGAGGGTGCCCGGATGTGCATCTGCTCCAACACCTGGAGCGACCAGTGCAAAACGGTGCTCACCCGCCTGGGTGTGGACGACTGCTTCGAGTTCTACATCGAAGCCCAGGGCCCCCTGCACAAGAGCCGCCCGGACGTCTTTTTCGCAGCCTTACAGCGCCTCGGCGGCACCGACCCGCACCGCTGCGCCGTCTGCGAGGATTCCCTCTACGCGGCCCGCACCGCCCACGACGCAGGATTTTACGTCATCGGCATCGCCGACGCCGCCAGCGCCGCCGATGAACCCGCCCTCCTCCGCGTCAGCGACCAGTTCCTGACCCGGTGGGCGGAGTTGAAATTCTGACAAAAAGAGGCCTTGCCTGTTGGACAAGACCTCTTTTCTATCGTTTATCGTTCCAAAAACTTCCGGAAGGCTGCCCTCACGGCGGCTTCGCGGCCGCGGGGGATGGGGACGCGGGCACCGCTGCGCATCCACAGCTCCCCCACGGACAGCTGCGATGCCGCCGCCAGGTTGACCACGTAGGAGCGGTGGGGCTGCAAAAAGCGCCGGTCGGCCAGCAGCGGCTTTGCCACTTCGGAAAAGGGCACCCGCAACGAGAGCGAGGCCACATCCTCGCCGCTGGCAAGGTGGAAATGCACCACATGGTGGGTGCATTCCAGATACTCGATGTCCGCAAAGGGGAGGGCCCGCAGGCCGGTCGCCGTCGTCACCGGGATGACGGGGCCGTACTCCGGCTCGGTGGCGCGGTCCAGCAGGGCCGTGAGCTGTTCGGGCCGGAAGGGGATCTGCAAATACTGCATCGCATCCACCCGGAACGCCTCGTAGGCGTAGGCGGGCGTGTGGGCCAGAAAGGCCAGCGGTGCCCGCACCCCGCGCTGCCGCAGCTGTGCCGCCGCCTGCAGACCTGCCGCCGGGTTTGCCGCTGTCAGCTCGATGAGGTACAGCTCAAACCGGCTGCCCGCATCCTCTTTCCGGAGCAGTGCCCCCGCGTCCTCCAGCTGTTCCACGATGCAGGCGTCTGCCCGGCGGGCATAATATTCAAGGCAGTGCCGCTGCACCCGCCCCCGCAGCACCGCATCCGGGCTGCAGACCGCAATGTGAAAGATCATTTTTTTAATTCCTTCCTCCTGCCCGGCCTTCCGGGCGCTTGCATTTTGCGCCGCACGGGAGTATAGTTACTATAAAATCAGAAAAGGAGACGCCGCCATGAATCAGCCCCTTGTCAGCATCATCCTGCCCGTGTACAACGCCCAGAACCATCTGGCCCGCTGCGTGGGCAGCATCTGCGCACAGACCTATTCCAACATCGAGATCATCATCCTGAACGACGGTTCCAAGGACCAGAGCCTGCCCGTCTGCGAAGAGTTCCGCACCAAAGACCCCCGCATCGTGCTGGTGGACAAGGAAAACTCCGGCGTAGCGGACACCCGCAACCTGGGCCTGAAGCTGGCCGGCGGCAAGTATGTGCAGTTCGTGGACAGCGACGACTATCTCGACCCGGACTTCACAGCCGCTCTCGTGGCCGCGGCCGAGGAGCACACCGCCGACCTCGTCATCGCACCCTACAAGATGGTCATCCCGGCGGGCGCTTCCAAGCCCGAACAGGTGCTCGATAAGATCCAGGACGAGCTGGGCGTCATGAGCGTCGCCCGGCCCCCGGAGATGCGGGAGTACGGCTTCCTGCCCGCAGGCATTTACGACAAGGACACCTTCGCCCTCCGCCTGATGGACAAGCCCGCCTCCTATTTTTACAGCGTGCTCTGGAACAAGCTCTACCGCCGCGACCTCCTGACCCGGAACGACATCCAGTTCGTCAGCGAGATGCACTGGGCCGAAGACCTCGTCTTCAACCTGCGGTATATCCAGTACGCCGAGACCTTCGTTTCCATCGGCAAGGCCGGTTATTACTACGTCCAGAACCCGCAGAGCATCTGCCACACCCAGGTCCACGTATCCACCGTGGTGCAGAACAAGCTGCAGGTGTTCCGCTATTACAAAGACCTCTACACCCGTCTGGGCATGTATGAGGAGGTGCGCCCCCAGCTGTACAAGTTTCTGGTGGACATCGCCGAGAGCACCTACCCCTCCGGCCCGTTCAAAAAGGCCATTGATGAGGCAAAAGCCTACTGGAAAGAGCACAAACCGGAACAGGAATCATAACAAAAAATCGAGAGGCCGATGGCCTCTCGATTTTCGTTATGAGAGGTTACGCTCCGATGGCGGCGCACTTCTTGGCCAGCCAGTCGCGCTCCTCCTCGGTCAGGCGGGGAGCGAGCTTGGTGAAGACCTCGCGGTGGTAGGCATTCAGCCACTCGATCTCGTCCTTGGTCAGGATGCCGGGCACCACAGGCGAGGTGGCGATGGGCACAAAGGTCAGCGGGCGGAAGGCCAGGAAGGTGCCGTACTGGTTGTCGGCCTTGTGGTAGCACTCCAGCTCGTTCTCGATGCGGATGCCGACGACGCCGCTCTCATAGACGCCCGGCTCGTCGGTGACGATCATGCCCGGCTTGAAAACGGTGGTGTTGCGGCCGTTCAGGGCGTGGGGGCCTTCGTGGACGTTGCCCACATGGCTGACGCTGTGGCCGGTGCCGCAGCGGTAGTTGATGAGGTGGCGCCACAGCGGCTCACGGGCGATGGTGTCCAGCATATGGCCGTCGCAGTAGTCCAGCCAGACAGCCCGGGCGATGTCGATATGGCACTGTAAAGTCCAGGTGTAGAACAGGCGCTCGTCCTCCGTCAGCTCACCCAGCGGGTAGGTGCGGGTGATGTCGGTGGTGCCGTCCATATAGGTCGCGCCGCTGTCCACCAGCAAAAAGCCCTTCTTCTCGAGCTTTGCGTGGTCTTCCTCAGTGGCGTGATAGTGCATCATGGCGGCGTTGGGGCCGTAAGCTGCAATGGTGCCGAAGCTCTCAGTCAGGAACTTGTCCTGTGCGCTGCGGTACTTGTGGAGGATCTCGTCGATGGTCAGCTCGGTCAGCTCTTCGCCGGCAGCCAGACGGTTCTCCAGCTCGATCTGGAAGCGCACCATAGCCACGCCGTCGCGGATGTGAGCTTCGCGGGTGTGAGCCAGCTCGACTTCGTTCTTGACGCCCTTCATGGGCAGCAGGGGGTCGGCCTCGTCCTTGACGGTCAGAGCCGGGTTGGCCTGCAGGGTCTGGTAAACAGCGTAGTTGACGGAAACGGGGTCGGCCAGAACGGTCTGCTCTTCGGTCTGGGCGGCGAGGAAGGTAAGCACATCGTCGTACTCAGCCAGCTCCACGCCGTTTTCCTTCAGCTCCGCAGCAGCCTCAGCGCTGACGCGGGCGGTGTTGATGAAGAGCGTCGCCTTATCGGGGGTCACATAGCAATAGGCCATGGCATAAGGGGTGCATTGAATGTCCATGGCGCGGAGGTTGAGCAGCCATGCCAGATTGTCCAGCTTGCCTACCAGCTGTGCGGTGCAGCCCAGCTCAGAGAGCTTCGCACGCAGCTGGCCCAGCTTCTCGGCAGGGGAGAAGCCTGCGTACTCTTTCGGCAGGAGCCATGCCGGGGTAGCGGGCAGGGCGGGACGGCCCTCCGTCCACAGCTCGTCCTCGAGGTTCAGCAGCTTGATGGTGCCTTTCTTGGCGTCCAGTTCTTTCTGCAGGCTGCGCACCAGACCGCAGGAAGCAGTCAGGCCGCAGAGGCCCAGCTTGCCGCCCTCGGGCAGGACTTTGCCGCAGTACTGCTCGGCGGTCGGCACGCCCGGCTCGCCCATCCGCATCAGCTGGATCTCCGTGCCAGCGATCTCCTTCTCGGCCTGCACGAAGTAACGGCCATCGGCCCAGACAGCGCTCTCGGTCATGGTGACGACGAAGTTGGAGTTCTCGCCGTGGAAGCCGGAGAAGTAGGTCAGGGCAGTGTAGTGGTCGGGCATATACTCGCTGGCGTGCGGGTCTCCCACCGGGATGAGGTAGACGTCCACACCGTTTGCCTTCATGGCCTCGCGCAGGGCGGCCAGACGCTCGGGAACGGTATTCATGCTCATGTCAAAAAGCCTTCTTTCTTTATTCTGCCGGAAAAACGTCCGGCGGCGATGGTTTGCTGCTGCTATTGTATCATTCTGCGGGGAAGAATGCAATGCGGGGGCAAAACTCCCCCCAAAACGCCGTCAATTTGCAAAAAAAGTTACAATTTTTTCTTGAAAAAGGCCGGTTTTCCATTGACAGCCTTGTTATAATAGAGGTGTAGTATTTTTGGGTCAGCACTCTGCGGCCCTTTGCGCTAACAATTGCGAATATTGCGATAAAAAGAAAGAGGCATTTGGAACATGACTAAAATCGATATCTTCTCCGGCTTCCTTGGCGCCGGCAAAACCACTCTGATCAAAAAGCTGATCACCGAGGCCTTTGCAGGCCAGCAGGTGGTGCTGATCGAGAACGAATTCGGCGAGATCGGCATTGACGGCGGCTTTTTGAAGGAAAGCGGCATTCAGATCAACGAGCTGAACGCTGGCTGCATCTGCTGCTCTCTGGTGGGCGATTTCCGCACCGCTCTGCAGCAGGTGGTGGAGCAGTACCACCCCGACCGCATCGTTATCGAGCCGTCGGGCGTTGGCAAGCTGAGTGATGTGACCCGCGCCGTGGAGGGCGTGGCGGAGCATCTGGACGTGCAGCTGAACAGCTTTGTCACCGTGGCCGATGTGAACAAGGTCAAGATGTATATGAAGAACTTCGGCGAGTTCTACGATGACCAGATCAGCCATGCAAGCTGCATCCTGCTCAGCCGCACCCAGACCGCCAGCGAGGAAAAGATCGCCGCTGCCGTGGCAATGCTGCGGGAAAAGAACCCCACCGCCACTATCGTGACCACCGCATGGGATCACCTGACCGGTGAGCAGATCCTGAAGGCCATGTCCACCAAGGACGACTTCAAGGCTGAGCTGATCGCCATGGCTGCCAAGGCCAACGAAGAGCACGCCCACGAGGACGAGGAAGAAGAGCACGAGCATCACCATCATCACGACCATGAGAACGGTGTGTGCAGCTGCGGCCATCATCATGACCATGATGACGATGATGACGACGAGGATGAGCACGAGCATCATCACCACGACCACGACGAGCACGATCATGATGACCATTGCTGCTGCGGTCACCACCACGATCATGATGAAGATGACGACGAGCACGAGCATGAGCATCATCACCATGACCATGACGAGCATGACCACGACCACGATGAGCACGAGCATCACCACGACCATGACGGTCATTGCTGCTGCGGCCATCATCATCACGACCACCACGCCGATGAAGTGTTCACCAGCTGGGGCGTGGAGACGGCCCGCAAGTTCACCAAGGCCGAGGTGGAGCACGCCCTCACCGAGCTGGATACCGGCAATTACGGCATGATCCTGCGCAGCAAGGGCATCGTGGACGGCGGCGCAGACGGCTGGCTGGAGTTCGATTATGTGCCCGGCGAGTGGGAAGTGCGCAGCCGCAGCGCAGACGTGGGCGGCAAGCTGGTGGTCATCGGCTCCAAGCTGAACGAGACCGCCATCGCTCAGCTGTTCGGCTGCTGAGAACCCCATTATTGAGAGAAGGAGCAACCATTTATTATGGCAAAAGAGATCCCGGTCTACCTGTTTGTGGGCTTTCTGGAAAGCGGCAAGACCAAGTTTATTCAGGAGACCTTTGAAGACCCCAATTTCGACTCCGGCGACAAGACCCTGCTGCTGGTCTGCGAGGAGGGCGAAGAGGAATACAACGAGAAAAAGTTCGCCTTCCCCGGCGTGACCGTGAAGGTGCTGGAGGATAAGTCTGAACTGAACCCCCAGAACCTTGCAAAGCTGGGCAAGGAAGCGGACGCAGGCCGCGTGGTCATCGAGTACAACGGCATGTGGCTGCTGCAGGATTTAGCGGATGCCCTGCCCGAGAACTGGCTGGTGTACCAGTGCATCGCCACTGCCGACGGCACCACCGCCCTGACCTACGCCCGCGATAACTCCATGCGCAGTCTGATGCTGGACAAGATCGCCCGCAGCGAGCTGATCGTATTCAACCGCGCCGAAGCCGTGAACAACGATGACGCCCGGCAGGAGCTGCACAAGCTGGTGCGGCAGGCCTCCCGCAAGTGCGATATCGCCTACGAGTTCAAGGACGGCAGCGTAGCCTACGATGATATCCCCGACCCGCTGCCCTTTGATATCAACGCCGACCCCATCGACATCCCGGATGACGATTTCGGCATCTGGTACATGGATTGTCAGGACGAGCCCCAGAAGTACACCGGCAAGACGGTGCGCTTTCTGGCACAGGTCTGCCAGACCAACCGCGCCGGCAAAAACAGCTTTGTGCCCGGCCGCTTTGCCATGACCTGCTGCGTGCAGGACATCCAGTTTGTGGGCTTCCCCTGCAGCTACGATGGCTACAAGGCACTGGAGCAGCGCGCTTGGGTGCGGGTGACCGCCAAGGTGGGCTACAAGTTCCACAACATCTACCGGGGCAAGGGTCCGGTGCTGACCGCCGTGTCGGTAGAGCCTGCCGAAAAGCCCCTGGAAGAGGTCGTAACGTTCTCTTAACGTTTCTGTATTACAAGGAGGTTCTGGTATGAAAACTCTGTTCCGTATTCTTGGCACGGCTGCTGCCGTGGCCGTCACCGGCGCTGCCATCGTGGTGCTGGACAAGATCCTGAACCAGAAAGACCCGCTCCATGTGGAGGAGGTCGAGTTCCCAGAGGACGCCGAAAAGGACGCCGAAGAGGCCGAAAAGACCGCTGAGGCCTACGCGGAAGCCGAGGCCAAGGAAGAGGCAAAGGCTGCCGATGCCGCCGCAGAAGCTGCCGAAGAAGCCGCACCGGAGGCTCCCGCCCCTGCCGAGGACGCACCCCAGACCCAGCCGGAGACCGCCGAAGAGCGCCCTGTGTACGACCCCGAAGCTCCGAACGCCAACCCCGTAGAGGCCGGCCCCGCCGTTGCCCCCAAGGATGAGAACGGCAAGATCGACGTCACTAAGATCGCCGATGCCAACGATTTCGGCGACTGGGAAGAGCAGGGCTGCAAGGGCTGAGAAAACAGCATGATCCCCGCATAGACGCGGATATCAGCTCCCCCGAAAGGGGGAGCTTTTTTTGCGCTTGCAAAATGCTGCGCAGTTCACTATACTGGAAGAAAAAACACCGATGGAGGGCAGCACCATGGCATACACCGATGATTGGGAAAGCTTGATGAACGGCGTGTTCGGCGCGGGCGGCAAACTGAAGTTCGGCGGCGCGCAGCCGCAGCCGGAAAAGCCGCAGCCCGAAAAACCGGCGGGCAGCGGCCTGCCGGACCTGAACGCGGCGCTGCTGGAACAGCAAAAGCAGCTGGACGAATTGCTGAAACAGCAGAATGCCCGGCTGAAAGCGCAGGATGCAGGGGTGCAGACGGCGCTGGAGAACAGCCGCCAGATGCTGCGGGACATGGAAGCGGACGGGCTGCTGGCTAAGGGCACAGCAGACACAAAACCGGAGCAGCTGGGCAGCTTTGAAGGCCTTGCTGCCGAGGTGAAAAAGACCGTCCTCGGGCAGGACGCCTTTGTAGATAGCGTGGTGCGGGCCATGCGCCGCCCCTTTGTGCTGGGCACCGAGGGCGCAGCCGCCCGCAATGTGATCCTGCTGTGGGGTGCACCGGGCACGGGGCGGCACTTTGCACTGGCTGAGACCGCCCGCATCATGGCGGCGCGGGGGCTTTTGCAGAGCGACCGGATGGCAGTGATGGACTTGGCGCTCTATCCCGACCCCGGCGCGGAAAAGCTGTTTTTGCAGGACCTTTACGCCGCCCTGCACGCCCCGGGCGAGATCGTGGTGTTCGAGCACTACGAGAGCTGCCACCCCGGCTTTTTGCGCATCCTCTCCGACCTTGCGGTCAAGGGCAGTGCGCCCCTGTCCAGCCGGTATCTGGTGAACAAAGAGGGCATTCTGGTGGAAGCCGGTACAGCGCTTGCCCCCGGCGCAGTGAGCCGCATCGACCCCTGCGGCAAGTACCTGATCTTCTTCTCCCGCAAGGGACGGGAGGCGCTGGCGGATAAATTCGGCGCGTCCTTTGTGGCGGCGGTAGGGGATGTGTGCCAGACCGCCCCCTTTACCCCGGAAGCATTGGCTGCGCTGGCGGCGCAGCAGCTGAACGCGCTGGCGCAGCGGGTGCACAGCCGCCTTGGCCTGACCCTCGCCGCCGGGGCAGAGGTGCGGGACTATGTGGCGGCGCAGTGTTCCAAGGAAAAGGGCGCAGAGGGGCTGGCAGACTGCTGCGAGCGGATCTTCCGGGCTCTGAGCGAGTACTGCTTACAGACCGATGCAAAACTGTCCGGCACGGTGGCGTTGACCGCCGCGCCCGAGGGGCTGCAATTTGCGCTGAACGGTGCCGCCCCGGCAGACCTGTTCAGCCTGCTTCCGGCGGCCTACACCGGCGCGGTGGAGCAGATCCGCGCCGAGCTGGATGCGCTGGTGGGGCTTGCCCCGGTCAAGGAGTATGTGTTCGGTCTGGCAGACAATTTACAGGTGCAGCAGCGCCGCGCAGCGGCGGGCTTCAAGACCGCAAGCCTGTCCATGCACATGATCTTTACCGGCAACCCCGGCACCGGCAAGACCACCATTGCCCGGCTGGTGGCAAAGTACCTCAAGGCCATCGGTGCACTCAAGGGCGGGCAGCTGGTGGAGGTGACCCGCGCCGACCTTGTGGGGCGCTACACCGGTCACACCGCCCCGCTGACCAACAGCGTCATCGAGAGCGCACTGGGGGGCGTTTTGTTCATTGACGAGGCGTACAGCCTGTACCGCGGCCAGCAGGACAGCTTTGGGCAGGAAGCCATCGACACCCTTGTAAAGGGCATGGAGGATCACCGGGACGAGCTGGTGGTCATCCTTGCGGGCTACACCAAGGAGATGGAGATGTTCCTCACCGCCAACAGCGGCCTTGCCAGCCGCTTTCCCAATAAAATCGAGTTCCCGGACTACACCGCAGACGAGCTGCTGGACATCACCGCCGTGCTGGCAAAGGGCAAGGGCTACCGTCTTGCCGAGAGCTGCACCTTCCCGCTGCTGGGCTACTATAAGCGCCGTCAGGCGCTGGACAGCCGCACCGCCGGCAATGGCCGTCTGGCGCGCAACACGCTGGAAAAGGCCATCTTCAACCAGAGCCGCCGCCTCGTGGCAGAGC
>ONZY01001650.1_pt1 | contig 15281 bp, 15 predicted proteins | sample 1671451 | NCBI WGS metagenome assembly ONZY01 (sample SAMN06348158, study PRJEB24527) | human gut metagenome | biome: human gut; feature: ankylosing spondylitis patient; material: feces | host: Homo sapiens | place: China | collected 2015-10 | reverse complement strand
GGAAGCATTTGCAGGAGATACATTTTCGCTGCCATCCTTATTGTAAGTAATATAAGGATTATAAAAGGGATTGATATCGATCGCCAGCCCCAATGCATGCTTGGAAAGGGAGGAAGTCCCCTCCACCGGGCGGTAATTGAAGCAGGAGGTATTGTTATCCTCCATGGACGCGAGGTCGTCCCCATCATATTCATCGATCAAAAGTACCTTTTCCAGCTGATATTCATTACAATACAGCTCATAGAAGATCTCTGTCAGGTCCTGCGCGATCGCCTTGTTACAGATCAATTCCCCTTCTGCAGGATTTCCTTCAAAATTATAATGCCGGATATGCACATATCTCAGATCGTCATAGCTGATTTCGACAGATTTCAACAGGTCTTGTGAGGCTTCTCCGGAGTTATCCACAGTAGCAGGATAAGAAACACCTGTTATATATCTCTGCAATTTCTCGGATAACGGCTCATAATAGAAGCCGTCGGACAGCGTGGTCCGCTGGTCGGTCAATAGCTCTCCGTTCAGGGAATATCCGGTCAAAACAGTAGTTTCTGCCATGGAAGATCCTTCCTGCAAGTTTTCTGTCGCATTTGCATTGGAATTGTCGACGGCCGGTGTAGGTTCCGGGGTAGGTGATGGCTCTGATGTCTGATAAGCCAGGGAAGGATTGTCCGTCGCATAATCCCCCAGAGTGTAGGAACTGTGCTGGGATACTCTTAGCAGTCCTCCGGCAACGACAGTGATGAGCGCAAGGATACCCACCATTTTCCATATTTTATTGCGATCGATCGGATTCATAGAATGCCTCCTCGTTTTATTTTCTGAAATGTTCTGCAATAGAAAGATACAACCATAACTATAAAGGTTTTTGGAAGGCAGTACAAGAGATTTTGAAAAAGTCAGGTCAGTTCCCTGTTAAGTGTTGTAAATCTGTGCATAATCTAGTAAAATAGGAGCGATATCTTGCAAAAGCAGAAGATAACAGATTCTCCGGCACTAAGCGAATATGGAATGGAGATTATTTATGGAGATCATTAAAGCAAATAATGTGGTATATGAATATATTCGTCGGGATGAAGAGGGAAATGTGGAAGGGATCACAAGAGCGGTGAATGATGTTTCTCTTGATATAGAGCAGGGACAGTTCATAGCCATCCTCGGACATAACGGTTCCGGCAAGTCTACTCTGGCAAAGCATATGAACGCCATCTTAAATCCGACAGAGGGAACGCTTTGGGTCGATGGTATGGACACGAAGGATGAGGACAACATCTGGAAGGTACGTCAGACAGCCGGCATGGTGTTTCAGAATCCGGATAACCAGATCATAGGACAGGTAGTGGAAGAAGATGTGGGATTTGGCCCGGAGAACATGGGGATCCCCACGGAGGAGATCTGGCAGCGTGTGGAAGAGAGCTTACGTGCGGTAGGTATGTACGAATATCGAAAGTATTCCCCGAATAAGCTGTCCGGTGGGCAGAAGCAGAGAGTGTCCATTGCCGGAGTACTGGCCATGCATCCCAAATGCATTGTATTAGATGAGCCAACTGCCATGCTGGATCCCAGTGGACGTAAGGAAGTCATCCGTGCAGTCCGTGGATTGAATCAGGTGGAAGGCGTTACGCTGATCCTGATCACCCATTATATGGAAGAGATCATTCATGCGGACAAGGTATTTGTCATGGATGAGGGAAAAATTGCCATGCAGGGTACCCCCCGGGAAATCTTTTCACAGGTGGAGCAGTTGAAAAAGCTACGGCTGGATGTGCCGCAGGTAACGCTGCTATCGTATGAATTGCAGAAACGCGGAATTCCGCTGCCGGATGGCATATTGACAAGAGAAGAGCTGGTCAGTGCACTGGGCTATGGAAAAACCGACAGGAAATAGTGGCGGGGATGGCAGCGAATGAAAGTACTCGGGAAAGGATCGAAAAAATGTCTATCATATTAGATCATGTGAATTATGTATACGGTGCAGATACACCGCTGGCAGTTCATGCCCTGAACGATGTCTGCCTGAAGATACCGGATGGACAGTTCATCGGTATCATTGGGCATACCGGTTCCGGTAAGTCCACGCTGATGCAGCATATGAACGGATTGATCCGTGCTACCGACGGACATATCTATTTTAACGGAGAAGATATCTACGACAAGGATTATGATATGAAGAAGCTCCGCAGCAAGGTAGGACTGGTGTTCCAGTATCCGGAGCATCAGCTGTTTGAAATCGATGTATTCAGCGATGTTTGTTTCGGACCGAAGAATCTGGGACTGGATAAAAAGGAAGTGGAACTTCGTGCATACGATGCTCTGAAAAAAGTAGGACTGCCGGATGAGCTTTTCTATCAATCACCCTTTGAACTGTCCGGTGGACAGAAGCGTCGTGTGGCGATCGCCGGAGTGCTGGCAATGAAGCCGGAAGTGCTGATCCTGGATGAGCCCACTGCCGGGCTGGATCCCAAGGGAAGAGACGAGATTTTACAGCAGATCAAAAAGCTGCAGACAGAGACAGGACTTACCATTCTGTTGGTATCCCACAGCATGGAGGATGTCGCGGAGTATGTGGATCGTATTATTGTCATGAATAAGGGAAGCGTTATGTATGACGATACTCCGAGAGAAGTGTTCAGACATTACAAAGAATTGGAAGAAGTAGGACTTGCGGCACCGCAGGTCACCTACATCATGCATGAACTGAAAGCGCGGGGCGCGGATGTGGATGTAGATGCCACAACGATCGAAGAAGCAGCGGAAGAAATTGCAAGAGTCTGGAAACAGAAAAATCAGAAGTAATGATTTGAACTGCAATGCTCAAATTGCAGCATGAGCAGAGAGAAGATACGAGTTCTGACCCGACAGGAGCCGGGCAGAAACTCTGGTGAGGAGCAATATGCTTAGAGATATTACATTAGGACAATATTATCAGACAGAATCCGTGATACACAGGATGGATCCCAGAGTCAAGCTGGGAGGCACCCTCCTGTTTATCATATCACTGTTCTTTTTTAAAAATTACGCAGGATATGTGATCGCAGCCCTGTTTTTGGGGATGGTGATCCGGCTGTCAAAGGTACCGTTCAAGTTCATGGTAAAAGGAATGAAGACTATCGTCATGCTGATGATGATCACAGTGGTATTCAATCTGTTTCTGACACAGGGAACACCGTTAGTGACGATCTGGAAGCTGACCATTACGCAGGAAGGACTGAAAATGGCCATTTCCATGGCTGTCCGGCTGACACTGCTGATCATCGGATCCTCCGTGATGACACTGACCACCACACCGAACAACCTGACGGATGGTATGGAGAAAATGATGGGACCCTTAAAAGTATTCAAGGTGCCCGTACATGAGGTGGCCATGATGATGTCCATTGCACTTCGTTTTATACCTATATTATTAGAAGAAACGGATAAGATCATGAAAGCACAGATCGCCAGAGGTGCGGATTTCGAGAGCGGCAATCTATTCAAACGCGCCAAGGCAATGGTGCCCCTTTTAGTACCGCTGTTTATCTCTGCATTCCGCAGAGCCAACGACCTTGCCATGGCAATGGAGGCCAGATGCTATCGCGGCGGAGAGGGCAGGACGAAGATGAAACCGCTGATCTATCATAAGAGAGATTACATTGCTTACGGCTGTATTGCCGCATATATGGTGATTAGCATTGTGGTAGGAAGGTTACCTTTTTTACCGTAAATTTTTACTGCAAAACAATAATGCCCATAACAGATAGTATATCGTCAAATACAGGAAAGAATGCCGGGGAACCTAAGACAGGTGGCAGGAGAGAAGGCGGGTGAAATGCAGTGGAATCGGAAATGACAATGGAACAGCTGTCAAAGCAGACAGAAAAAGAGAAAAAGCGTGTCCGCCTGACCGTGGCCTACGACGGAACGAATTACCATGGTTGGCAGATCCAGAATAACGGGATCACCATCGAAAGCGAATTGAACCGGTGTCTGACCGATCTGCTGCGAGAGCCTGTTGAGGTCATCGGTGCCAGCCGGACAGATTCCGGGGTGCATGCACTGGGGAATATCGCTGTGTTTGACACGACCAGCCGGATGCCTGCGGAGAAAATCTCCTACGCATTGAACCAGAGACTTCCCGAGGATATCCGTATCCAGAAGTCCGAACAGGTGGAAAATGACTGGCATCCCCGGAAATGCGACAGCCGCAAGACTTATGAGTACCGGATCTACCGGGCAGAATTTCCCATGCCGGTGAAACGGCTGTATTCGCTGTTCACCTATCATGAACTGGATGTGAGCCGGATGCAGGAAGCTGCGGCTTACCTGGAGGGAGAACATGATTTCAAAAGCTTCTGCCAGACCGGTGCCCAGGTAGAATCCACCGTGCGTACCATCTATTCCGTGGAAGTGGAAGAGCAGGGAGAAAATGATCTGGTGATCCGGGTCTGTGGTAATGGCTTTTTATATAATATGGTGAGGATCATTGCCGGAACCCTGTTAGATATCGGACAGGGCAAGCGGGATCCCATGGATATTTTCACGATCCTCGAGGCAAAAGACCGCAGTGCAGCGGGACCTACCGCACCGGCCCATGGACTGACGCTGATGAAATACGAGTTCCTGTGACCGTCATCCGCAATGCCGGGTTATTGTGTTTTCCGTCACTGCGTCACTATCTTAGCTCATATATAGGCATCTGGTTCATAGAATGTCAAAAAAAGTGCTTTGGGTGCAGTATCTAATCGTTGATGCGGTCGTTCTATGGCTGAACTGTAAAAAGTTTTAAAATTATCTTGACACTAATTGATTGGTGCCATATAATATATGACTGTGACAGTGTTTCAATATGCTGAGTCAAAGCCCCGACGAAGCATTGAGATAAAGTATTCAACCGTTTTGGGAAGAAGTAAAATGTAGCCGGACATCTGCAGATTACCATCGGACCAGAACACTGAAAAAGTCGATCACGAATCGGCGAAAGTAATATGGAGGGAACATAATGAAAACATTTATGGCTAGTCCAGCTACAATCGATAGAAAATGGTATGTAGTAGACGCTACTGACATGACCTTAGGCCGTCTGGCATCTGAGGTTGCTAAAGTGCTGAGAGGCAAGAATAAGCCTATCTTCACTCCTCACATCGACTGCGGTGACAACGTTATCGTTATCAATGCTGAGAAGATCAAAGTAACCGGTAAGAAGATGGATCAGAAGGTATATTATCATCATTCCGATTACGTTGGTGGCTTAAAAGAAGCTACCCTGAGAGAAAAGTTAGCAAAGAAGCCTGAGCAGGTTATCGAACTTGCAGTTAAGGGCATGCTTCCCAAGGGACCTTTAGGAAGACAGATGTTCACCAAGCTTCACGTATATGCAGGACCTGAGCACAAGCATGAGGCTCAGAAGCCTGAAGTACTGACATTCTAAAGGACTGAGAGGAGGAAAATAAATCATGGCTAAAACAGAAAGATACTACGGAACCGGTAGAAGAAAGAAATCCATCGCCAGAGTATATTTAGTACCCGGTAATGGTAATATTACAATCAATAAGAGAAGCATTGATGAGTACTTCGGTCTGGAGACTCTGAAGGTTATCGTTCGTCAGCCTCTGGCAGCTACTGAGACTGCTGAGAAGTTCGACGTTCTGGTTAACGTTCGCGGTGGCGGATACACCGGCCAGGCTGGTGCGATCAGACACGGTATTTCCAGAGCTCTGCTTCAGGTAGACGGTGATTTCAGACCCGTTCTGAAGAAGGCTGGATTCCTTACCAGAGACCCTCGTATGAAGGAAAGAAAGAAATACGGTCTCAAAGCAGCTCGTCGCGCTCCGCAGTTCAGCAAGCGATAATCGACTGCTCAGACTATATCAAAATGGTTCAAAAAGCCCGGAAAATCAAGTTTTTCCGGGCTTTTGCTATATCTAAACGGGCTGATATGGTTTGACCAAATTTGGCAAAACGAGAGCCGATTTCATCCAATTTTTAGTGGTCCGCAAGTGGTTAACTGGCCAAAAAGAGGGGGAAGTGGTTAACCGAGAGCCGATTTTTGGGGTGCTTTTCAGCCCTCCTTCCCCTCGTTTTTTTGGCTGTGGCAGTTTGGCATAGTTTGAGCTAATTTGAATAATTGAATATGAATTTGATGTAGCACACAGTATAAATGCTGGGTGCTTTTTTCATTTTACAAAGAGCAATGGTATCTGGAAAAGCGGAACGCCATCTGCATGACCTGCGGGCGCGTCAGCCCCTTGGCTACGCAGTCCAACTTTGAAGATTTAGCGGTGGATTTTGAAGGAACGACAGCCAGCGGTGCGGAGCGATTCTACCGGCGCACACTGGACAAGCTTCGGCTGAAGCTGCTGGAAAGCGGTGTAGTCCATACCGTGACGCGGAAACAGACTGAGCACCGCATGAAGAAAAAAAATAGCCGCCGCTGTCTACCAATATCAGGCGGACAACGACGGTGAATGGGGCGAAATTCGGTTCGATTTTGAAAACGGCACAGCGGAAATTATGAAGTTGGCAGATTGGGACACGATGAAGTCCAACATCTTTGCAAAAACGGCGATACGGTTTGTTCAGGGATTGCCGGAAGCGAGACTGCTGAAATCTGTGGTCGTGCCCTTTTGGAAAGGCCGGGCATGATTATCCACGAAGCATGACCTTTGCGCAGAACAGACCGTCCTGATAGGTAACCGTACTCACCCCGCCGGATTTTTCTGCGATGTGACGGACGGACTGAAGCCCGATACCGTCTCCTTTTCGCTTGGAGGACTGAAAGACACCGCCTTTTTCACGGATGACTCCGTCATAGGTGTTTTCAACCTGAATCAGCGCCAGGCTACCACTGTGCAGATAGGCAGTCAGCTTGATTTTACGACGGGCAGGCGCGGTGCGCAGGCTGGCTTCCAGCGCATTTTCCAGCAGATTCGAGAGAACCAGACACAGATTGATTTCGTCTACAGGAAGACATTCCGGCAGATCGAGCTGCACGGAAAATGGGATCTGCTCCCGCTTCGCAAGTGCGCAGTAATACCCGACCACGCCGTCTGCCGCCCGGTTTTCACAGAAATGCAGCTCCAGACTCGGAATTCTGGAAACTGCGCCGGAAAGATAGGCTTTGATCTTTTCAAGATTCCCTTCTTCTGCAAGGGCAGCGAGCTGACATAGCTGGTGGCGCAGATCGTGCCGCGCCTGCCGTGCTTCCTCAATGGCAGCTTTCAGGCTTTCGTAGCGCTGCTGCTGCATGGAAAGCAGCTGGTTCTCCTGCTGCAATCTCACATTCCGGTTGATGCTGATCGCCATCAGAAGGAAGATTGCGTTGAAGAAAAGCATCAAAAACAAAAGTGCGATGCTGATCACAAAATACCCCTGCAAAACACGCCCGGTATAGAGCGTGTCCGCATACTTGGGGATCATAAACAGATTCAGCGCAATGAACACCAGCGGCAGCACCCAGAACACATACCAGGTCTGCGCAAAATTTTCATCCTCGACCATCCTCCGCACGCTGTGCGTCGCAGGATAATAGGCGATGGCGGCAAACAGCCAGCAGATCGCATGATAGCAAATCACGGCCCGCAGACAGAACCATGGCGCAGCCTGCGCCTGCGGCAAACCGGCCAGCATAGCGGCGTTGATCGCCCGGCAAAGGCTGTTGATACAGGCAAATACCGCACAGACGGACAACGCAATCGTTCCGGATTTCCAAAGCGAAATCCGGAGCGTTTTTATGTAGATCACGACTGCGAGCAAGGTCAGCCCCGCAAGCACCGGCGCAGTCGGCATGCGGCGCGCATAGCACACCACGCCTCCGGCGGCACAAAGCAGCGCAAGCAGCGGGGCAAGCCACAAAACAAGCTTTGACAGCGGCTGCTTTAAGCTGGATTTTACCGGGAAGTAGGCAAGCAGCATGCCGGGAATCACCACGCCGAGCTCCAGAATTGGACGCAGCAGCTCCATTATGCCATCCGCCCCCTTTGAAGCAGGAACTCCATAAACGCCTGTCGGGCACTTTTCAGAAGGTCCTGACTGACAAACACGCGGCTTCCGTCCGCCATGCGGAAGGCGGCGCCTTCCAGATCCTCCGCGTGTTCCAGATTCACGATCACGCCGCGCCCGCACACAAAAAAGCGTGTGTCATCCTTTAGTGGGGCGATGAACGTCTTGAAGGGTTGGCGTGTGGCAAGCGTCTTTTGAACCGTCGTATGGACGTAGATCAAGTGGGCGAAGTGTTCTGCGTAGACGATGTCCTGATAGCGCAGATGGATCTCGCTTCCCTCCACCTTTAGCTCCATATATTTATCCGGCTGCGGTACGCGGGCAAGCAGCTCGTCCGTCAGCGCGTCGATGTCCGCTTCGGTAAAGGGCTTGACCAGATAGTGCAGCGCCCGTACCTGAAAGCCCTCCAGCGCATGGTCGGTCGAGGTCGTGGTAAAAACCAGCAGGCAGTCCGTGTTGGTTTTCCGCAGCTTCTTTGCCGCCTCCATGCCCGTCATGCCATCCATATAAATATCCAGAAATGCGGCAGTAAAGGGCGCTTTCCTTGCCGCTTCCAGAAATGTCTCGCCGCTTTCGTATTCCAGAATATCCGCCTGCACATTTCTCCGGTGAAGCTGCTGCTCCAGCCGGTCTTTCAGCAGTGCACGTTCCGCAGCAAGATCATCCACAATCGCAATTCTCATGCAGGGTTCTCTCCTTGTGCTTGAATTCCAAGATAATTATATCACAGCGTGTCGAGGATGACAAAGAACCGCTGTCGGAATTCGTGCCAAAATCGCCCCTTTCGTGCTACGGCGCTTGAAAAAACCGAATGGCCTTTTTATACTGAGCGCAAGCAAAATGCCAAATCGGATGAAGGAAGGAGGGAAATCTGTGTATCGTATTGCCGTGCTGGCAGAACAGGAAGCAGAGCGGCAGCGCTACGCCGAGCAAATTACCCGGTTTTGTGAAGCGAAGGGGCTGTTTCCGCAGGTCATGCAATATGACGACCAGGAACGCTTTTTTGAAACGGCGCAGAAAGAGGCTCCAACCAATGCCGTCATTGCACTTTCCGGAGTGGCAGGACTGAATGCAGCGGAGCATCTTCGCTCCTTATGCCCCGCGTGCCGGATGATCTGGTGCAGTGACCTGGATTTCTCTCTTCACGCCTTCCGGCTGCGGGCCGACTATTTCCTGATGAAGCCGGTTTCCGAAGAAGCATTCCAGCAAGGACTGAATGCCTGGATTGAATAAACGGGCATCGAACCAAACCGAGACAACAAGCACAAAAATGGAGGAAATCAATGAAAAAGAAAAAGTTACAATGTTCTGTACCAACCCTTCTGTTGGCCGGTGTGTTGTGCCTGACATTGGCGGCCTGCGGTGCGAAGCAGTCTTCCGACATGCCTGCATCGGATACAGACTCCGCGGTAAGCGCTGCCCTGCCGGTAAAGGCCATGAATGCCAAACGTGTTGACGAAAACCCTTATATGGCAAAGAGCGACGCCAACATTCACCACGACGGCTACAATACCGACTCTACGGATGAAGTCCTGCCGCTTGGCATCTATCCGGAGATCAATGTTTCCTATGAAAGAACCAACGCGAACGCTTCGCCTGCCATTTACTTTGACAGCTACGGCCACGCAGTCGTTCCGCTGCTCGGCGGCATCGCCATCCGCGATCTGAACGCGGAGGAAACCACGACGCTGGGCTATTTCTCCCCAAAGCAGCATGACGGCGGCGGTTACGTCATCCAGAGCTCCTATACGTTCCTGGACTCGGAAAACCGCATCGTCTGCCCCACCAGCAACAACCATGTGCTGATGCTGCGGGCAACCGATGAAGCAGGAAACGTCCTGCCTGAATTTGAAAAGGTACTGGACATTGACATCAAGGCGGCAGCCGAAGCTGCGCTCGGCAAGGAGCTGACGCAGAATCTTCTGTCCGTGGTCTTTGACTACGACGGCAACCTCTGGTTTGCCACCGGCGGCTTCCGCATCTACCCGGAGCGCCAGCAGCAGGGCGTGATGGGCTACATCGCCCACTCGGCGATCGAGGCGATCCTAAACGGAGAGCAGGCTGACCTTTCGAAGGCTGTCTTCGTCTACGGGCTGGCGCTCGGCGAAGGCGCGGAAAACGGGATTGCCGCCTCTAAGGACGGCGCGGTCATCCTGACAAACCAGAACTGCTATCTGCTGCGCGCCAATAACGGTGTCGAGGCTGTCTGGTGCACACCGTATGAGAGCGTCGGCGCGAAGGTCAGCGGCGAAAACGACAAGACCACCGGCGGCGGTCTTGCCTGGGGCGGCGGCTGCTCCCCGTCGCTGACGCCGGATCTTGTGATGTTCACCGACAACGCGGATCCAGTCAAGCTGCTGGCGCTCGATATGAAGACCGGTGAGATCGTTGCAAGCATGCCGGTGCTGGATGATCTGCCCGAGGGCTATCAGGTGGCGATTGAAAACTCTGCCATCGTCTATGACGACAGTGAGGGCACCGCCAGCACTATCGTGTGCAACTGGTTCGGCGCAGGCAGCGCAGGCCTTGCCGATCCCAACAGTGACTCTTCCATCCAGAGCTATGCCAACATCTATGACACAAACTGGCTGACAAAGGGCAACTGCATGATCGCGCCCGGCGTCGAGCGCGTGGACACCGTGAAAACCGATAGCGGCTATGAGATGAAGAGCATCTGGTCTCGAAATGACCTGAGCGATACATCGATTCTCAAGCTCTCCACCGCGACGGGCTATATCTACGGCTATGTGCAGGATCTGGAAAGCGGCATGTGGCAGTACATCATTCTGGACTTTGCCACCGGCGAGACGGTATTCACCATGGACGTCTCCAACAAATATGGCTACAATAACATGGCTATCGGTATGTATGCCGGAAACAGCGGCAACGCGCTCTACTGCCCGACGGGCTATCTGGAGCTGCTCAGATTACAGGATCGCTTCGCCTATCTGCCCGAAATGCCGTACCGAGAGGTCGATCTCGATAAGGCCGCGCGGAACGTACTGACACAGGAACAGTTTGAGCAGGACGGCGGTGTCGGCACGGTCGCCAACTGGCGCAACACCGTGACACTCGAAAACGTCCACCCCAACACGACGGTCTCGTTCCGGATGAACAATCTTTCCGGAAGCGCCGCTGATTTGAAGCTCTATGCCTACGGTGCGGACGGAAAGCTGGCGGAGGTCAGCAAAGAGCTGTGGACGATCACGGATGAAGCCGGGACTGGCGTGGATACCCTGACTGACGGCACACTGTATGAACTGCGTGTCAGCGTCGCAGACGGCGGTGCGTTCGACCTGAGCGAGGCGGAAAAGGAGATCAAAATTTCCGTTGTACTTGCGAAGTAAGACTCAAGGAAGGCTCCGGTGCCAAAAGCGCCGGAGCCTTCCTCAGCCTGTCAAAAAACCACAAAATCACCCCCGCTTCTGGTATAATGAAAGAAACGGGGTGTAAAGCTGGATCTTTTACCCGACGCACATCGGGCTGCTTTATATCCTTGCTGCACTTGCCGCCTGAAAAAATGACACAAAATATGCAGGAAACGCTATCGACGTCGGCTACCGCCGATCGATATTGCCCAGGCCTACGGCAACGGGGAGGGTGTCGGCGCTGCCATGGCCGAATCCGGCCTGTCGATGGGCCGCGACGCCACGCCGCTGTGGCTGACCAAGGTGCAGCAGTATGCCAGCGGCGCAGTCTGGCTGTGCTTACAGCACGGCCCCGCGTAAGGCTGGGCAACAAGCACAAAAGCGGCTCGGGATAGCGCACATTTTTGTAACATGTGCAGCTGTTTTGTCAAAAGACTTGCAAAATGCACGATTTTGTGTTATTATTTCAAGCCGAAACGCAAAGCAAGAAATCCTGTACTACGCTGTCCCGCGCGGCAGCAAATAACCAGCATTTCCGGCGTCGGTCCTTTGCGGGGCCGGCGCTTTTTTGTGCAAAAGGAGCCCTTATGCCTTTATCCGTAAAAACAAAAGAGCATTTCCGCCGCCGCATGGCGCTGGCTGGCCCTAAGTGGGGCGCACTGATGGGCGGCGCGGCGGCACTAACGGGCGTGATCATGTTCACGACCTCTGCCCTGCATTTTGTCACCGTTACCGACACACACGGCGGCAGCACCCGCATCCTGACGGTCAACCAGACCGAGGCCGCTGTGCTGGCCCAGGCGGGCGTGGCCCCGCTGGGGGAAAACGACCGCATCGTCACCTCGGAGACACCGGACGGTGAGCTGATGCAGGTGCTGCGGGCCTACACTGTGCCGGTCACAGCGGACGGCCAGACCCAAGAGATCATCACTACCGGCGCGACCACCCGCGACCTGCTGACCCAGGCGGGCCTGACCTACACCGAGGAGGACTACCTGACCCCCGCCGCCGACGAGACCGTCCCCGAGGGCAGCAGCGTCACCCTGCAGCGCGTCAGCTACGTGGAGTACACCGAGGACGAGACCGTCCCCAGCGAGGTGGAGGAGATCCCCACCAGCCTGTATTACCGCAAACAGGACAAAGTGCAGGTGGTCCAGCAGGGGACAGATGGCCTGGACACTGTAACCTACCGCGAGACCTGGGTGGACGGCCAGCAGGTCGACACCGAGGAGATCGGCCGCGAGACCCAGATCGGCATGATCCCCACCATCCAGAAAGTCTATGGAGAACAGGCGTCTGTCTCCGGCTTCGTGGGCCCTGAGGTCGAGGATGGCGTGCCCGTGGAAGGTGTCGCTGCCGTCTACACCAGCCAGCGCGCCACGGCCTACTCGGCCAGTGGCAGTGCCAAGGGGGCCAGCGGCCGCCGCCTGACCTACGGCACTGTGGCCATCAACCCCAGCATCATTCCGTATGGTTCCCTGATGTACATCACCAGCGACGACGGAAAATTCGTCTATGGCTATGCCTACGCTGCGGATACCGGCACGGCTATGATGACCGGCCATGCGTTCATCGATCTGTACTATGAGACCTATGATGAGTCGGTGGATAACGCTGTCATCCCGGTGACGGTCTATGTGCTGGACGACGAGACCGCCGCAAAGTACAAAGAACAAAATGATGCGATTTTGGAAGCTGATACCACGGTTGGACGATAAAACACAAAAAAACAGCCTCTGCCTTTTCGGGCAGAGGCTGTTGCTGTTTAGGGGGCAGGTATCAATACGCCATGGGCTTCTCTTCTCCGGTCATCACGCGCAGGGCGCCCTGGCACAGGGCCAGCAGCTCATCCTCGCCGGGATAAACGGTGATGGGAGCGATGAAGCCGAGGTACTCTTTCAGGTACTTCTCGGTGTTGGGGTTGTAAGCAATGCCGCCGGTCAGGATGATCTGATCGACCTGGCCGTGCAGGACAGCGGCCATAGCGCCGGCATCCTTGGCGATCTGGTAGAAGAAGGCATCCCAGACCAGCTTGGCCTCGGCGTTGCCTTCGTCGGCCATCTTGCCCACGGTGCGGGCATCGTTGGTGTGCAGGTAACCGTTGAAGCCGCCGTTGCCGCAGATCTTCTTGTAAACTTCCTGCTGGGTGTACTTGCCGCTGAAGCACATCTTGACCAGGTCGCCAACGGGTACGGTGCCGCTGCGCTCGGGGCTGAAGCAGCCTTCGCCGTCCAGAATGTTGTTGACATCGACGACTTTGCCGTGATTGTGGGCACCGACGGAAACGCCGCCGCCCATGTGGATGACGATAAGGTTCAGATCCTCGTAGCGCTTGCCGTTCTCCTTGGCAAAGCGGCGGGCCACGGCCTTCTGGTTCAGGGCGTGGAAGATGGAGCGGCGGGGCAGTTCCGGCATGCCGGAGATGCGGGCCTTGTTGGTCAGCTCGTCGACAACGACGGGGTCAACGATGTAGCTGGGGATGCCCAGGCTGTCGCCGATCTCGCGGGCCAGGATGCCGCCCAAGTTGGAAGCGTGCTGGCCCTGGACACCGGCCTTCAGGTCAGCCAGCAGAGCGTCGCTGACGGGGTAGGTGCCGCCGGGGATGGGTTTGAGCAGGCCGCCGCGGCCGACGATGACGTTCAAGCTCTCGGGGGCGCAGTTCTTCTCTTTCAAAAAGTCCAGGATGATGGCCTTGCGGAAATCCTTCTGGTCGATGACACTGGCGTACTTGGCGATCTCCTCCGTGGGATGGCGCAGGGTTTCCTCAAACAGCAGGGTCTCGTCCTCGAAAACACCAACCTTGGTCGAGGTAGAACCCGGGTTGATGACCAGCGTTTTAATAGACATTTGAAACGTCTCCTTTTATTTCTTATTCAGCCAAGCCGGCGGCCACAACGGCGGCCAGGGCGATGGAGTTGACCTTCGTCTGGAAGGAGTCAGAGCGGCTGGTCAGGATGGCGGGCACCTTGGTGCCGGTCAGGATGCAGCCGTTCTTGCAATCGGCGGTGTGGACCAGCGTCTTGTAGACGAGGTTGCCGGCCTGGATGTCGGGGAACAGCAGGATGTCGGCATGGCCGGCAGCCGGGCGGTCCTGGGCACCCTTGTGGTGGGCGGCTTCGGGATCGATGGCGATGTCCATGGACAGGGGGCCGTCGACGACGCAGCCGGTGATCTTGCCCTCGGCGTTCATCTTGCGCAGCTCGTCGGCATCCACGGTGCAGGGCATCTTGGGGTTGACGACCTCAACGGCGGCCAGGGGAGCGACCTTCGGGCACTCGACGCCGCAGGCATGGGCCACGGCGACGGTGTTCTCGATGATATGTACTTTATCTTCCAGGGTGGGATAGGTCATAAAGGCAACGTCGGTCAGGAACAGCAGCTGCTCAATGCCCTTGACCTCGAACACGGCGACATGGGACAGGGTGTGGCCGGTGCGCAGGCCGACTTCCTTATCCAGCACGCTCTTCAGGAAGGTCTTGGTGTCCAGCAGGCCCTTCATGTACATGTTGGCCACACCGTCGTGGGCCAGCTTGACGGCCTTCAGCGAAGCCTGGACCTTATCGGGCTCGTTGATGATTTCGTAGTCGGACAGGTCGATGTTCAGCTCACCGGCGATCTTGCGGATGGCGGCTTCATCGCCCACCAGGATGGCATCGGCAATGCCCTGTTTATGGGCAGCGTCTACGGCCTCCAGAACGGCATCGTCCTCGGCGGCGGCAACGGCCAGCTTCTGCTTGCCGCAGGTCTTTACTTTAGCGATCAGGTCCTCAAAATTCATTTTACAGCACCTCGTTTACTCTACATCACAAAATGTGTGGGAGGGCACAAACCCTCGCATGTTAAAATAATAACATATAGTTGCCCCAGGGTCAAGGGGATAATGTGAAAGATTTGACGCTCGTTTGTCTTAAGGCACCACCGCACAATTCCCGCCTAACG
>ONZY01001645.1_pt1 | contig 15322 bp, 7 predicted proteins | sample 1671451 | NCBI WGS metagenome assembly ONZY01 (sample SAMN06348158, study PRJEB24527) | human gut metagenome | biome: human gut; feature: ankylosing spondylitis patient; material: feces | host: Homo sapiens | place: China | collected 2015-10 | reverse complement strand
CAGCGCATTCTGGAAGTCGCTCAGAAGCTTAACTACCAGCCCAATAACGCTGCCCGCACCCTGCGCAGCGGCAAGACGAACACCATCGGCGTCATCGTTTCGGACATCTCGAACAAGTTCTTCGCCGACATCGCCCGGTGCATCGAGAATCACGCATATAAACATAAGTACACCGTGCTGTTCGGCAGCACCGACGAGAATCCGCAGAAGTTGGAGAATCTGGTCGAGGTCTTCCGCAACAAGGGCATCGACGGCCTGATAGTCGTTCCGTGCGAGGGCGCGGACGAAATCATCCGCGACATCGCCCGCCAGAACATCCCGCTCGTGCTGCTCGACCGCGAGGTGCCCGACCTGGAGGTCAGCAGCATCGTGCTGAACAACCGCCGCGCCGGGTACGAAACGACCGAAGCGCTGATCCGGCGCGGGTTCACCCGTATCGAGATGATCTCCTACTCGATGGGGCTCTCGAACATCCGCGAACGCGAAGAGGGCTACCGCCGCTGCATGCAGGCAAACGAAATGGGTGAAAACGTCGTCATACACCACCTGCGCCATGACAAACTCGCCAAGATCGAGGATATCATCCGCGAGGCCCGGCAGCGCCGCGTCGAGGCTTTCCTCTTCGCCACCAACACCTTGGCAGGCCAGGGATTGAGCGCCATCTTCCGCAACGGCTGGCGGGTGCCCCAGGATATCGCCATCGCCTGCTTCGACACCAACGAAGCCTTCGACATCTATAAAACCGCCATCGCCTATGTCCGCCAGCCCATCGAACAGTTCGGGACCGAGGCCCTCGACCTGCTCATCAAAGGCATCGAACAACGCGACAAGCCCGGAAGCTGCACGCGCATCGTGCTGACGCCCGAAATCGTCGAGAGCCTTCCCGAAGAGGAACCGCGGAGCGCAGAAGAGGCGGTCGCGGAAGCTTAAAATATTTACCCCGAAGCTAAAACGATTTACAAGAAACCAACATAAAACCATGAACTCGGCAACCCATCTGCTTCACAGGGCAAGCGCCCTCGCCACCTGCAGCGCCGCACTGGCCGCCGCACTCCTCGTCACGACACCGGCATCGGCCCAGGCGTCACATACGGCCGATCGCAAGGGGGGGGGTGACGCCCCGTCCCAATCCGACCCGGACATCCTGCGATACAACAATCCGGACCTCACGGTCGACCTGGGGGTCGGACTGTGGGGTATTCCACTGCCCGTGGACTACGACGGCGACGGGCTGAAAGACCTGCTGGTCTCCTGCCCCGACCGACCGTACAAGGGACTCTATTTCTTTAAAAACATCGGCACGCCGCGCCATCCCCGTTTCGCCGCCGCCGAGCGCATCAGCGAGAAGGGGATGAACAACATCCGTCTCTCGGAGGTGGACGGAAAACCTTACGTCCTCTCGAAGAATTTCGAATATCCCGACTTTTTCAAAGCTCCCTACGCCAAAAAACGCCGCCTGCACTACGAAGGCGAGGAGCTCGGCGCCACCTACAACAAGTCGCGGAGCAATATGTGGAACTACGTCGACTGGGACGGCGACGGCGACAAGGACATCGTCGTGGGCATCGACACGTGGGACGACTACGGCTGGGACAACGCTTTCGACAGTCTCGGACGCTGGACCCGGGGTCCGCTGCACGGCTATGTCTACCTGCTGGAAAACACCGGCAAGGGATATGTCAACCGCGGCAAGGTGGAGGCCGCAGGCGCCCCGATCGACGTCTACGGAGCGCCCAATCCGTGTATCGCCGACTGGGACGGCGACGGCGATCTGGACCTGATCTGCGGCGAGTTCGTCGACGGGCTGACCTGGTTCGAGAACATCGGAACCCGCACGGAACCCCGCTTTGCGGCGGGACGTCCGCTTGCCAACAAACACGGGGAGATCCGCCTCCATCTGGAGATGATCGTCCCGGTGGTTTCGGATTTCGACGGCGACGGGCATCCCGACCTCATCGTCGGCGACGAAGACGGCCGCGTGGCCTGGGTGCGCCACACGGGGAAGGTCAAAAAAGGCATGCCGCAGTTCGAATCGCCCGTCTACTTCACCCAGCAGGCCGATCTGGTGAAATTCGGGGCCCTCTCGACCCCGTGCGCCTTCGACTGGGACGGCGACGGGAAACAGGACATCATTGCCGGCAATTCCGCCGGCGAGATCGCTTTCATCCGCAACCTCTCGGGCGGCGAAAACCCCGTGTGGGACGCTCCGCGCCTCTTCACCGTCAACGGCAAGCCCATCCGCATCCAGGCCGGGGAGAACGGCTCGATACAAGGTCCCGCCGAACGCAAATGGGGCTATACGGTGCTCTCCGTGGCCGACTGGGATGGCGACGGGCTTCCCGACATCATTGTCAACTCGATCTGGGGCAAGATCGAATGGTTCCGCAACCTCGGCAGCAAGGACGGGCTGAAACTCGCTCCGGCGCAGCCCGTGCGCGTGGCCTGGGAGGGAGAAACTCCCAAACCCGCCTGGAACTGGTGGACGCCGGAGCCCGGCACGCTCGTCACGCAATGGCGCACGACGCCCGTGGCAACGGACTGGAACGGCGACGGACTGACGGACCTCATCGTCCTCGACCAGGAGGGCTACCTCGCCTATTACGAACGTTTCCGCACCCCCGGCGGCGAATTGCTGCTCCGTCCCGGACGCCGCATCTTCCACGGCACGAACTGCTCGCTTTACAGCGCCAAAAAAGGGGTGGTGGAGACATCCGAAGGGCTCCTGCGCCTGAACGACGGCATCGGCGGGCAATCCGGACGCCGCAAGATCTGCTTCATCGACTGGGACGGCGACGGACGGCTCGACCTGATCGTCGACAGCCAGAACGCCGCCTGGTTCCGCAACGTCCGCGAGAAGAACGGCGAGGTGTGGTACGAATACATGGGCAACGTCAACGAGCGCATACTGGCCGGCCACACGACCTGCCCGACACCCATCGACTGGCGGGGCGACGGCACGCCGGAACTCCTGCTGGGGGCCGAGGACGGCCACTTCTACCGGATGGCAAATCAACAGGCGCGATGAAAACCTGCCTCACGACACTCTGCGCCCTATTGCTGGCCGTCGCCGTGTCGCAGGCGGCCGAGCCGCTGCGCGTCAAACTCTTCCCGGAGGGAACCCCGACGAAGAGCGGTCTGGAAGAGCAGCCCGAAGGCGTGAACGACAAGGGCTACTACATCCGGGTCAGCGACCCCGAATTGTTGGTATATCTCCCCGATCCGGCCCGCGCCACGGGACAGGCCATGCTGGTCGTGCCGGGCGGGAGTTACGAGAAAGTCTGCATCACACACGAAGGTTACAAGACCGCCGAGTGGCTCAACGAACACGGCATCGCCGCAATGATCCTCAAATACCGGATGCCGAACGGCCATCCCGGAATTCCGCTGGAGGACGGCGAGCAGGCAATGCGCGTCATCCGCCGGAACGCCGCACAATGGGGTGTCGATCCTCACAATGTGGGAATTATCGGCTTCTCGGCCGGAGGCCATTTCGCCTCGACGCTCATCACGGAATACACGAGCGGGGAGACGCGCCCCGACTTCGCCGTCCTGATCTACCCGGTCGTCTCGATGAAATATTCCAGCGTCCGGACCCGGGAGAACCTTCTCGGGGACCGCAGCGAAGAGGAGGCATTGCGCAAACGCCACTCGACCTCCGGGCAGGTGCACGAAGGAGTGCCCGAGACAATGCTCCTGCTGTGCAGCGACGACAAAGCGGTGGTTCCGGACAACTCCATCGCCTTCTGCCGGGCCCTCATCCGCCGCGGGGTGAAGGCCGAAATGCATATCTATCCCGAAGGGGGCCACGGCTTCTGGATGCGCGAACGCTACAAGTACGGCGACGAAACCTATCCGGCCGTCATCCGGTGGATCGAACAACACAAGACAACCAACTGATCAAACACAAAAACATAAAAAAATGAAGACTATCAAAGGGATCATTCCCCCGATGATTACCCCCTTGAAGGGAGACGACCAGATCGACCGCGAAGGCACCGTACGACTCACGGAGCACATCCTCGCCGGCGGCGTCCACGCCCTCTTCCTGCTCGGCACCACCGGCGAGGCGCAGAGCCTCTCCTACAAATGCCGTTACGACTTCGTCGAACTGGTATGCCGTCAGGTCGCCGGGCGCGTTCCCGTGCTGGTGGGCGTCACCGACACGTCGCTCGACGAGAGCGTCAAGCTGGCCGCCCACGCCGCGAAATGCGGCGCCGTGGCAGTCGTGGCCGCCGCGCCCTACTACTTCGCTCCCTCGCAGCAGGAGTTGATCGAATACTACACGGCGCTGGCCGACGCGCTGCCGCTGCCGCTCTTCCTCTACAACATGCCGTCGCACGTGAAGGTGTTCCTCGAACCCGCGACCGTCAAAACGCTGGCCGACCACCCGAACATCGTCGGGCTGAAGGACAGCTCGGCCAACATGACCTATTTCCAAACGCTGCTCTACCACCTGGGCGGCCGCGAGGATTTCGCCCTCTACGTGGGTCCCGAAGAGCTGACAGGCGAAAGCGTCGTGATGGGCGCCGACGGCGGCGTGAACGGCGGCGCCAACATCTTCCCCGAACTCTACGTGCAGATGTACTACGCCGCCTGCAACCACGACGTGAACACGATGCACGCGCTGCAACGGAAGATCATGCAGATCAGCACGTCGCTCTACACCGTCGGCAAATACGGGTCGAGCTACCTGAAAGGCGTCAAATGCGCGCTCTCGCTGCTGGGCATCTGCGACGACTACATGTCCTATCCCTACCGGAAATTCCGCACCGAGGAGCGTGCCCGCATCCGCAAGGCCCTCGAAGCCCTGGGAACCGAATGCGGCGAATAACACACAACCAAATCCCCCTAACCCGATAAAAAATGGAGATAACCATACTCGATTACCTCGTCTTCTTCATCTTCGTAGGCGGTGTCGCCCTCTTCGGATGCTCGTTCTATTTCCGCAGCCGTAAAGGCGCCGCGGCATTCACCGCCGCCGAAGGTTCGCTGCCCACGTGGGTCGTGGGCATGTCGATCTTCGCCACGTTCGTCAGCAGCATCAGCTTCCTCGGACTTCCCGGCGACGCCTACAAAGGCAACTGGAACCCCTTCGTATTCAGCCTCTCGATCCCCATCGCCACGTGGCTCGCGGCCAAGGTCTTCATCCCGCTCTACCGCGGAATCAACAGCGTCTCGGCCTACCACTACCTCGAAATGCGCTTCGGCTACTGGGCCCGCTGTTACGTGGCGGTCTGCTACCTGCTGACGCAGCTCGCCCGCGTGGGCTCGATTCTGCTGCTGCTGGCCCTGCCGCTGAACACGATGTTCGGCTGGGACATCCAGACCATCATCATCTGCACGGGCATTGCCACGCTGATCTACACCCTGCTGGGCGGCATCGCCGCCGTGGTCTGGACCGACGCCATCCAGGGCATCATCCTCATCGTCGGGGCCGTCGCCTGCGCCGCGATCCTCACCTTCACGATGCCCGAAGGTCCCGGACAGCTCTTCGCGATAGCCTCGGAACACGGCAAGTTCAGCCTCGGGAGCTTCGGCGCGAGCCTTACGGAACCGACCTTCTGGGTGGTGCTCATCTACGGACTGTTCGTCAACATGCAGAACTACGGCATCGACCAGAACTACGTGCAGCGCTACATGACGACCCGCTCGACGGCCGAAGCCGTGAAGTCGACCCTTTTCGGCGGTCTGCTCTACATCCCCGTGTCGCTGGTCTTCGTCTACATCGGCACGGCGCTCTTCTCCTACTACACGGCGCGTCCCGAACTGCTGCCCGCCGGCACGCCCTCGGACCAGGTCTTCCCGTGGTTCATCGTCCACGGACTGCCTACGGGCCTCACGGGTCTCGTGATCGCCTCGCTCTTCTCGGCCGGCATGTCGACCATCGCCACGAGCATCAACTCCTCGGCGACGATCGTGCTGACGGACTTCGCCAAGCGGCTCTCGAAAAAGGAACTCTCCGAGAAAAAGAGCATGCGGGTGCTCTACGCCACGTCGTTCGTCGTGGGAGCCCTGGGCATCATCATGGGACTGATGATGATGCGCATCGACGGCGTGCTGGACGCCTGGTGGAAGCTGGCGTCGATCTTCAGCGGCGGCATGCTGGGGCTGTTCCTGCTGGGCGTCGTCTGCAAGACCGTGCGCCGGGCCCATGCGGTCGTCGCCGTGATCCTCGGACTGCTGACCATCGCCTGGATGAGCCTCTCGCCGCTGATTAACGAAGGTTCGCCCTTCTACCGTTTCCACAGCCCGCTGCACACCTACCTCACCATCGTCTTCGGAACGACGGTCATCTTCCTCACGGGCTTCCTGCTCACGAAACTCACGAACCGCAAAGCCGAAAACGCATGAAAACCCGACTGAAAACCGGACTGCTGCTCTGCGGCGGCGTCCTGGGCGGCAGCGCCGCCGTGGCGGCCCAGAAACAGCCCAACATCCTGCTGGTGCTGAGCGACGACCAGAGCGCCTTCGCCGTCGGCTGTTACGGCAACGCCGACATCCGGACGCCGAATCTCGACCGTTTCGCCGCCGAGGGAGTGCGCTTCAACCGCGCCTACGCCACCTCGCCGCAGAGCGTGCCTTCACGCGCCTCAATCATGACGGGGCGTTCGCCCGTGGCGGTGAACATGACCCGCTTCAACGTGACGCTCGCCCGCCGCTTCCGCGCCTTTCCCGAATACCTGCGCGAAAACGGCTACTACACGGGCGTCGCCGGGCGCGGCTACCACCTCGACGGAGCCGTCAGCGGCCGGGTCGGAAAGATCAAAGAGGTCGAACTCTACTATGCGGAGCACGGCTACAAGACCTTCCCCGACCGGCTCGACACCTGCATGGTCGTCGCCGACGCCAGCAGGGGCAAGAACCACTGGAAGATCAACGCCCAGTTCCGGACCTTCATGGAGCGCCGCGACAAGGACAAGCCCTTCTTCCTGCAACTCTGCTATTCCGATCCCCACACGCCTTACGACGCCCCGAAGGTGCACGACCCCCGGTCGCTGACCCTCCCGCCGTTCTATCCCGACACACAACTGGTCCGCGAATACCTGGCGGCCTACTACGACGAAATACACCGGATGGACTCCGATTTCGGAGAGGTGCTGCGCTACCTCGACGAACACGGCCTGAGCGACGACACGATCGTCATCTTCATGGGCGACAACGGCGGAGCGCAGTTCATGGCCAAAGGCACGCTCTATGAAAACGGAATCCGGGTGCCGTTCATGATCCGCTGGCCCGGGCGCATCGCTCCGGCCGTGACGGACGCCGTGGTTTCCAACGTGGACATCGCCTCGACCTGCCTGGCGGCCGCCGGGCTGCCGGTTCCCGAAGAGATCGAGGGCGAGGACCTCCTGCCCCTCATGACACAGGGCGAAACCCCGGCCGAAAGGTGGGTCTACTCCGTGCGGAGCTGCCACGCGACCAATTCGCTGCCGGGCAAAACCTCGGTCTTCGACCAGATGCGCTGCATCGTCGGCGAACGGTACAAACTCATCTACAACCTGCTGCCCGGTCTGCCGTGGGTGCCCATCGACTTCTCCGGCACGGAGATGTTCGCCGAACTGAAACGCATGCACAGGAGCGGAGAGCTCGATGCACTTTCGAGCCGCCTCTATTTCTCGCCGACACGCCCGATGTTCGAGCTCTACGACCTGCGGAACGACCCCTGCGAACAGCGCAACCTGATCGACGATCCGGCGCTGAAAGAGATCCGCAACGACCTGATCCTGAAACTGACCTACAAGATGATCGAGGACGAAGATTTCGTGACGCTCCCTCATCCGAAAATTTACGAATAAGAACCGAAAAATCATCCGACCTATGACAAACCATCCTAAAATCGGTATCCGTCCGATCATCGACGGCCGCCGCGGCGGTATCCGCGAATCCCTCGAAGAGATGACGATGGGCATGGCCCTGAGCGTCGCAAAACTCTATGCCGCGAAGCTGCGCTATGCCGACGGCGCCCCCGTCGAATGCGTCATCGCCGACACGACGATCGGCGGCGTGGCCGAAGCGGCCGCCGCAACCGACAAATTCCGCGACAACAACGTCGGGGCCGTCCTCTCGGTGACGCCCTGCTGGTGCTACGGCTCCGAAACCATCGACATGGACCCGCTGATGCCCAAAGCCATCTGGGGCTTCAACAAGACCCAGCGTCCGGGAGCCGTCTATCTCGCCTCGGCGCTGGCCGGGCACAACCAGAAGGGACTGCCCGCATTCGGCATCTACGGCTCCGAAGTGCAGGAGCAGGACGACAATAGCATCACGCCCGACGTGGAGGAGAAGCTGCTGCGCTTCGGCCGCGCGGCCGTCGCCGTCATGGAGATGCGCGGCAAATCCTACCTCTCGATCGGTTCGGTGTCGATGGGCATTGCCGGTTCGATGCCCGATTCCGATTTCTTCCAGGAGTATCTGGGCATGCGCAACGAAGCCGTGGACTGCTCGGAGATCGCCCGCCGCATCGAACTGGGCATCTATGACAAGGAGGAGTTCGAACGGGCTATGGCCTGGGTCGAAAAGCACTGCAAGACACACGAAGGCGAGGACCTCAACCCGGAACACCTCCGCTATTCGCGCGAAAAGAAAGACGAGGTGTGGGAGTATGTGGTCAAAATGACGATGATCTTCCGCGACCTCATGGTGGGCAATCCGAAGCTCGCCGAAATGGGCTTCGAAGAGGAGGCCGCCGGACACAACGCCATCGCCGGCGGTTTCCAGGGCCAGCGCCAGTGGACCGACTTCCGCCCCGACGGCGACTTTTCGGAAGCCATCCTCAACACGTCGTTCGACTGGAACGGCATCCGCGAAGCCTACACCTTCGCCACCGAGAACGACACGCTCAACGGCGTCTCGATGCTCTTCATGCACCTGCTGACCAACCAGGCGCAGCTCTTCTCCGACGTGCGCTCCTATTGGAGCCCCGAGGCCGTAGAGCGCGCCACGGGCAGGAAACTGACGGGCAAGGCCGCGAACGGCATCATCCACCTCATCAACTCGGGAAGCAGCACGCTGGACGCCTCGGGCGCGATGTCCGACGCCGAGGGCAACCCCGTGATGAAACCCTTCTGGGAGATCACCGAACAGGAGGCCGAACGGTGCCTCGAAGCGACGACCTGGCACCCGGCCGGCCGCGAGTATATGCGCGGCGGCGGTTTCTCGTCGAAATTCTTCACGCGCGGCGACATGCCGGTCACGATGTGCCGCCTGAACCTGATAAAAGGGCAGGGCCCGGTCCTGCAGATCGCCGAAGGATGGGCCGTGAACGTCGACCGCGCGATCTTCGAGCACATCGACAAACGCACCGACCCCTCGTGGCCCACGACCTATTTCGCCCCCCGGCTGACGGGCAGGGGAGCTTTCAGGAGCGTCTATAACGTGATGAACAACTGGGGCGCCAACCACGGAGCCATCACCTACGGCCATGTGGGAGCCGACCTCATCACGCTCGCCGCGATGCTCCGCATTCCGGTCTGCATGCACAACGTCGACGAGGAGAAGATCTTCCGTCCTTCGGCCTGGGCCGCCTTCGGCTCCGACCCCGAAGGGAGCGATTTCCGCGCCTGCGACAACTACGGACCCGTCTATCGATAAAGCAAACCACCTAAACCACTACACAAATGAACAGAATTTTACAAACGATGTTTTTCGGCGCTTTATGGCTGGCAGTCTGCCTGCTTTTACCGGGAAACGTCCATGCGCAGGCCGCCGCCTCACCGACCGTCTCGGGTACGGTCGTCGATGCAAACAAGCAGCCCCTCGCGGGTGTAACCGTCCTCATCCGGGAAACGACACGCGGAACCGTAACCGACAAAAACGGCAAATACTCGATCCGTGCCGGCAAAAACGACGTGCTCGAATTCTCGCTGCTGGGATATACCTCCCAAACCGTCAGGGTCGGAACGCAAACCCGCATCGACATCTCTCTGGCGGAAGATGCCAAGCAGATCGACGCTGTCGTCGTCGAAGTCGGCTACGGATCGCAACTCAAACGCGATGTCAGCGGTTCGGTAGGCATCGTCAAGGTGGACGACATGGTCAAGGCCCCGGTAAGCTCTTTCGACCAGGCATTGCAGGGCCGCGTGGCGGGTGTCAACGTCACCTCGTCCGACGGCCAGCCGGGTACGGACTTCAACATTGTCATCCGCGGAGCGAACTCGCTCACGCAGGACAACTCCCCGCTCTATGTGATAGACGGATTTCCGATCGAGAACTTCTCCAACGCCGCGCTCAACCCTGATGACATTGCATCGCTGACTGTTCTCAAAGACGCCTCCGCAACAGCTATCTACGGCTCGCGCGGCGCCAACGGCGTCATCATCATCGAGACGAAAAAAGGCAAAGTCGGACGTCCTACGATTACCTACTCAGGCACATTCGGCGTGCAGAGCGTCACCAAAAAGATCGACATGATGAGCCCCTACGAGTTCGTAACTTATCAGATCGAACGGGACCCGTCCAGCGAAGGAACCTACCTCGCCAACGAGAACCGTACATTGGACGATTACCGCAACATGAAAGGCATCGACTGGCAGGATAAGATCTTCCGCACGGCCTTCGTCCATATGCACAACCTCTCGGTGCGCGGCGGCAACAACTCGACCAAGTACTCCGTCTCTGCCTCGCTGAACGATCAGGACGGAGTCATCCGCAATTCGGGATACAAAAAGTATCAGGGGCGAATCACGCTGGACCAAAAACTGAGCAAATACGTCAAATTCAATGCAAGCGTCAATTACACGCAGGACAAGGTGAGCGGGCAGACCTCTTCCGCGGCGCTCTCGACGACCAACTCCTATGCCACATACCTGATGTACCGCACCTGGGCCTACCGCCCCCTCTTACTCAAAAATCAGAACATCGCCGACATGTTCGACGACGATTCGGCCGCTACGGGCGTGATGAATCCCTACATCTCGACGATCAACGAAAACCGCCATGCCAAACGGGCAACGATGATGGCCAATGCCAAACTGGACTTCAAACTGGCCAAGGCACTGACTCTTACCATCCGGGGCGGATATACGAACTACAATTCGCTGACTACGGAATTCAACAACTCCGAATCCTTCAAAGGGTACCCGCGTCCAAGCAACAGTAAAGGTGTCAACGCTTCTGTTTCAGACTATACCCGCAACGACTGGATGAACGAAAACCTGCTGACTTACAAGCGTAAATACAGCGACCGTCACAACTTCGACGCAATGATCGGTTTCACGATGCAGGGAACCACCTCCCAGACCTACGGATTCGAAACGACGCACATTCCCAATCAGGGGCTCGGATTGAGCGGCATGGACGACGGCCTGCCCTACAACACGTCCGCCTCGCTGTCGGACAACACCCTGATGTCGATGCTGATGCGAGTTAATTATAACTACCGTTCGCGTTATATGTTCACGGCTTCGTTCCGCGCCGACGGCTCTTCGAAATTCATGCCGGGACACCGCTGGGGTTACTTCCCCTCGGGCGCTTTCGCCTGGCGTTTCGGCGAAGAACCGTGGTTGCGCAACGCCGAATGGCTCGACGATGCAAAACTGCGCGTCAGCGTCGGTGTAACAGGCAACAACCGGATCGGCAACTTTTCGGCCTATCCTTCGATCACGCTCGGCGACTATTATTCGTTCGACAACGGCACACCGCTCGAAGGTTACATCCCTTCGTCGCTGGGTAACCGCGACCTGACATGGGAGAGCACCACACAGTATAACATCGGTCTCGATTTGGCATTATTGAAAAACCGGATCAATTTCACCTTCGACATCTACCGCAAAAATACGAAAGACCTGCTGCTGAACTCCAATCTCCCGTACAGTTCGGGATACACCACCGTATTCAAAAATATCGGAGCTGTCCGCAATGACGGTATCGAATTGTCGTTCAGTACCGTGAACGTCAAGGCCCGTTACTTCACCTGGACCTCCGATTTCAACATCAGCTTCAACCGCAGCCGCGTCATGGCGCTTTCCGAAGGCGAGGAGTTCCTGCTCTCGAAGGTCAGCTTCACCAACGACTATAACAACTCCTACCTCTACATCGCCCGTATCGGCGATCCGATGGCACAGTTCTACGGATACGAATGGGACGGCGTATACGGCTACGAGGATTTCGCGTTCAATTCCGACGGCAGTTTCTCGCTTAAAAAAGGTGTGCCGACCAACGGCGATGAACGTGACAAGATCATGCCCGGAGATGTAAAGTATGTCGACCAAAACGGCGACGGCGTGGTCAACGCAAAGGACATGGTCGTAATCGGCCGAGGCGAACCGATCCATACGGGAGGTTTCAACAACAACTTTTCCTGGAAAGGTCTGAGTCTGAATATTTTCTTCCAATGGAGCTACGGTAACGACGTAATGAACGCTAACCGCATCATGTTCGAAGGTAATGCGCTCAACAAAAACATCAATCAATACCGTTCCTACGTCGACCGCTGGTCACCCGAGAACCAGGAAAGCCGCAATTTCCGTATCGGCGGTCAGGGCCCTTCGGGCATCTACACCTCACGGACGATCGAAGACGGTTCGTTCCTGCGTCTGAAGACCCTTCAACTGAGCTACACGCTGCCACGGACCTGGACGAACAAACTGCATCTGTCGCGTCTCGAAATATTCGTATCGGGACAAAACCTCTGGACCTGGACGAACTATTCGGGACTCGACCCTGAGGTTTCGACCCGCAATTCGGCCCTGACCCCCGGATTCGACTATTCGGCCTATGCTCGTAACCGAATCTTCACGGGCGGCATCAAATTAACCTTCTAATCAGCGAGTACCCATGAAAACGATAAAACGATATATGCTGATCGCTTTTTCAGCGTTGACGCTTCCCGCCTGCACACTGCTCGACACCGAACCGCAGGATTTCATCACCCCCGACAAATTCTACAATACGCAGGAAGAACTGGAAGCCGCGCTGCGGGGCGTTTACATGACGCTGGCAGACAACGGCCTTTACGGCATGAACATTCCCGCCCGGCTCGGCCTAAGCGCCGACATCGGTTACGAAACTTATGATTACGATTCGTCCAGCGTGGGATTCTACGACGTGTCGACCAACGACGCGATGGTACTCACCTACTGGCGCCTGTGCTATGCCGGCATCAACCGGGCGAATAAACTGCTGGAAAGCATCGACCGGCCGGCCATTGACGAAACCGTCCGGGCCCGGATCGAGTCCGAAGCACGTTTCCTGCGCGCTTATTTCCACTTTATGCTGGTCAACCGCTTCCAGAACATTCCCATTATGCTCAAATCTCCGAAAGATGGGTACAAAGAGAGCGTGCAGATCGCCCAAAGCGCCCCGCGCGACACGTATCGGATGATTATTTCCGAAATGGAAGCCTCCATCGCCGGACTGCCCGATGCCGAAACGCTCTCGGGCGGAGGCCATCTGAGCAAATCGGCAGCTTACGGTATTCTGGCCCGCGCAGCGCTCTATATGGCGGGACAGCCGCTCGAAGAAACAAGTATGTACGCCAAAGCCAAGGAGTATGCAGGCAAGGTGATTGAACTGGGCTTTCACCGGCTGAATCCCTCGTTCGAAGAGGTTTTCATCAACATGATCCAAGACAAGTACGACATCCGCGAAACCATTTTCGAGATCGAATTCTGGGGCAACAACCAGTCAACCTACACGGCAACTGCCGGACAGATCGGCCGTATCAACGGCATTCAGGCCTACACGGCATTGACGAAAATCGGTCCGAGCAACGGCGCATTGCGGGCTTCGAGCTATTTCTACACGCTCTACGAAGAGGGCGACCTGCGCCGCGACTGGACCATCGCTCCCTTCTATTACCAGAATTCCGAAAACGACAAAGGGATACCGCTCGATTACAAGCACGACTGCGGCACCAACTATTGGCGGCGGTGTTGCGGCAAATTCCGCCGGGAATATGAACTCTCCGATCCGAAGGATAACCAGTATACCCCGATCAATTTCCCAGTATTACGCTATTCCGACGTATTACTGATGTGGGCCGAAGCTGTGGCAGCCGATCCCGATTCGTCTGCGCAGGAATTGGACCAAGCTTATGAGTACGTTAACATGGTACGCCGCCGCGGTTTCGGAAAGGACCCGCTGGTCGCCGACGCCACGGTGGACCTCGAGCAGGAGAACAAACAGCAACTCCTCGAAAACATCAAGGACGAACGCGCGCGCGAACTGGGTTTCGAGGCGCTGCGTAAAGACGATCTGGTACGCTGGGGCGAACTTTACGACAGAATGGTGGCTGTCAGAGCCACAATTCCGCCTACCTACACCTCCAACTATTACGTCATGGGGCGCATCTATTACGGAAACATATCGCGCCGCGACGTGGTATGGCCCATTCCTTCGTATGAACTGGGTGTCAACCGAAAGTTGGTACAGAATACCGGATTCTAAACTTAAAAAAGTCAAACGATGAAAAACACAACGATATTGCTGCTCTCAATGCTGCTGCTTTCAGCTTGCGAGCGGGGCGAGGTCGAAACTCCGGAATTGGGAGTTACCGTTGCCTCGACGGTGGTCAAAGCCGGAGCGCCCGTCGATTTCTTCCTTTCGGGACAAAGCGACATGATCGCTTTCTATTCGGGTGAGGTCGGCAACGATTATGCACAACGCTTCGACGACCGGGTGGTCGAAACCGCAATCGCCATCTCATACAGTACCATTCTGTCAAACGGAACGAATCCGGGCTACATGCCGCTTCGTTACTCCAACGACCTGCAATGCTCGGATCCGGGCGGCATCTACACGCAGGCCGACATCGAGGCTGCCACATGGCACGACATTTCGCATCTGTTCAAACAGCCGACTACTCCCCAGGCGAGCGTGCACATTCCCGCCGGCGAGGTCGACATCACCGAATTCTTCGTGGACGGCGAAACGCCCCTCTACCTAAGCTACTACTACCATGTCGACCCGTCGATGCCGGGTAGCTGGACCCGTTCATACGTCAACATCCAGAGTTTCCTCATCTCCGGCATAACGCCTGTCGGAAAGGAGACGATCTACCGCTTTGCAGACTGCAACTGGCAGGCCGTCACCGACGACGAAAGCTACAGCGATTCGAAGAACTCGAAACCGGATGTCAATACGTCTCGCCTGTTGGGACGCTGTGCCAATGTCAAGACCGAAAAGAAAGCCTGGTTCGTGGGAGGACCCTTCTACAAGCAGGCCAGCGTCAACATGGGGCCCGATGTATCGACACCGATCAAGGCAAACTCCGACCCGATGCCCTCCTCCTATCAGCATACGTTCAGCGAACCGGGTGACTATACGGTGACATTCGTAGGCATCAACGCAAGCGTATATGGCCGCAAAGAGACCGTCCGAAGCA
>ONZY01001644.1_pt1 | contig 15329 bp, 8 predicted proteins | sample 1671451 | NCBI WGS metagenome assembly ONZY01 (sample SAMN06348158, study PRJEB24527) | human gut metagenome | biome: human gut; feature: ankylosing spondylitis patient; material: feces | host: Homo sapiens | place: China | collected 2015-10 | reverse complement strand
AGGCACGGCGGCACACAAGTACTCTCTCGTAAGCGCATAGCGAAGCTATTTAGAATCTGTTGAATTATGCTTCACAACCAGAAATGCACCGGCATGGACGCCGGGGCAAGGCGTTATGCGCCATGGACGGCGCATAAAAGCCGGTTTCGTCAAGCATAAAAAACCAAAAGGCATAATTCCTACAGATTCTTAATGGCGTAGCGTAGCGAACGAGAGAGTACTTGTGTGCCGCCGTGCCTGCAGCGTGCGGACCGTCATTATATCAATAATAACTCATCATATCCATAATGAGGCATCAATCCTCCTCTATGATGTGCATCTCGAGAAAATCAAAGTCGATGTCCTCCACAAAATTATCCTTCGTAAAGCGGGTCTTTCCATGCCTCTTGAAATCACTTACGTTGCTGTCAAGCCAGATAGGCTTTCCCAGGTCAAAAGCAAGGCAGGCATCCTCAAGAGCCTTAAAAATCTTGTGTGTACGTGTATCGTCACTGTCATTTTCTATTGTAATATCACGCATCAGGTGCGTGTCAGTATAAATCTTAAACCAAATACGCATATTATTCTCCCAAAAGTCTTCTCTGACGATTGCACTCATACATGAGCAAAGTGGCTGATATTGCGGCATTAAGCGACTCCACAGCTCCCTCCATAGGGATGCGGATATATGTGTCCGCCATGTCAGCTATCTCATCTGATAATCCATTGCCCTCATTTCCTATCATAAAGCCACAGGCTCCGGTGTAGTCCGGTCTGTCATAAGAGCACTTACCCTTTAAATGAGCTGCGTAGAGAGAAACTCCCTTTGACTTTGCATACTCTATAGTCTCCGGAAGGTCATCTGTGATGTAAAACGGCACACGGTAAAGTGAGCCCATGGTTGAGCGCACAGTCTTTGGATTAAAAATGTCCACTGTTGTGCGATTCATTATAATACCGCTTACACCTGCGCCCTCACCTGTACGGATCATAGTGCCTAAGTTTCCCGGATCCTGTATACTCTCAAGCACAAGAAGCTCTGTCTTGTCGCCCTTAAAAAGTTCATCTATCTCATAGTGCGGCATCTTTACTATAGCAAGCACACCCTGCGGAGTCTGCGTGTCAGACATGCTCTTAAACACCGGGTCACTCACTATTTCTGTTTTGTCAAGGAAACGCTTCTTCTCTTCCTTAAACCTGTCATCATTAAAAAATGACTCAGACATATATACGGCACTTACCCAGTCATATGGCGCCTCAAAGCTCATCTTTGGACCCTCAACCACGAATACGCCCTGCTTTTTCCGCTCCTTTGCCTTGCTTAAAAGAGCCTGCACATTTTTTATGCTTTTGTTTGATGCACTTGTAATCATTTTCTTCTCTTTCTATATTGATGATATGAGGGTCAAAAAGTATTTTGCCCCTCATTTATGATTAACATTCGTCTTTCTCCGAATGCATAAATGCCCCTGCACCGGCACATGCACGCAATTACCTGCATTTAATGTGCCGGATACAAGGGCATTCATATTTATTGTAAAGTAACTATATTAGATACTAAACCAGAGATTTAGAGATATCGTACATGTACTCGTCTACACTCTTCTTCATAGCAAGTGCCTCGTCGATATCGAAATCTACAAAATTGCCATCCTTGTGGGCAATAACTCTGTTTGACTTGCCCTCGCAGAGTAAATCAACTGCCATAGCGCCCATGATTGTAGCGTATACACGGTCCTTACATGAAGGGCTTCCACCTCTTTGCATATGTCCAAGGATAGTTGCTCGAGTCTCGATGCCTGTAGCAGCCTCGATTTCCTTAGCCATCTCCTGTGAATGTCCTACGCCCTCAGCATTGATGATGATGTAATGCTGCTTGCCGAGCTCTCTTGCATGAGCTACTCTCTCGATGAGTGCCTCAAGGTTGTTGTCATACTTCTCAGGAAGTAATATTTCCTCAGCGCCGTTTGCAAGACCACACCATAATGCAATGTATCCTGCTCCACGTCCCATAACCTCAATGATTGAGCATCTCTCGTGTGATGTAGATGTATCACGTACCTTGTCAATAGCCTCCATAGCTGTGTTGCAGGCTGTATCAAAACCGATTGTGTAATCTGTACATGCGATATCAAGGTCAATTGTGCCCGGAAGACCGATTGTATTGATGCCAAGTGCAGCAAGCTTCTGCGCACCCTGGAAAGATCCGTCACCACCGATAACTACGATAGCATCGATACCATGCTTCTTACAGATTTCAGCACCCTTCTGCTGTCCCTCTGCTGTAACGAACTCCTTACATCTGGCTGTCTGTAAGATTGTACCACCGCGTGAGATTGTGTCTGAAACGCTCTTTGAATCCATATCCACGATTTCTTCATTTAACAGACCTGCGTATCCTCTCTTGATTCCTTTAACCTTCTTGCCCTTTGAGAGAGCCTGACGAACAACGGCACGAATTGCTGCGTTCATTCCCGGTGCGTCACCACCACTTGTAAGTACACCTATTGTGTTAATCTCTTTTGCCATTGGTATAACCTCCATATGTTAAAAAATTATCATTTATTCTAATCCCAATCTATTGTACTTGTTTTAGCATATTTTTTCAATATTCTTTTCAACAATTTTCGCATTTTCTTTGTCTAAAAATTCCAAAAGCTGCTCCATGAGCTCATTATTTGCATTTACGGAATAATTTCTGCCAAGTTTTTTCATCTGCTTAGTATCTGCGATGTAAATTATGACTTCATCTCCTCCGTCAGATTCACGGATTGTCTCAAGAAGCCTGCTCTCATTTTTCTTATAGTCCTCCATCGTATCAAACCTGAGCCATAGCTGCTTCGGAAGCTCATCAAACGGTATGATTTTCTCGCAGATTATCTTGCCGTTCTGCTCATCCTCGACTGTCGCATGTCCGATAACAAATATTTTAGCATCGTCCTGTAAATATCTCTGGTAGCGCTCGTAATCTCTCGGAAAAATAATTACCTCAACAGTTCCTGTCAGGTCCTCTATCGTGATAAAAGCCATGGCCTGATTGTACTTGGTAAACTTAATCGTCTTTGTAGCTATCATGCCTCCGATTACCACGTGCGCATTGTCCTCTATCTTTACGGCACCGCTCTCCTCTTCAAGCACAAAATCTATCGCATTTGCTGTGATGTTTTTCTTTAGGGTAGCTGCATATTTTTCCAGAGGGTGTCCGCTTAAATAGATGCCAAGCACCTCTTTTTCATAGGCCAGGGCTTCCTCAGCGTCATATTCACCAACATTTGGATACTTAAGCTCAAATGACTGCCTATCCTCATCTGAGACCAGGTCAAACAGACTCATCTGCCCAGCCATTGTTGACTTTTTGTCATGCTGCACCCTGTCCACAATCGATGCATACACCATTGCCATCTGCTTTCTCGTGCCGTCGAGTGAATCGCAGGCTCCCGCCTTTATCAGATTCTCAATCGCACGCTTGTTGATAAGCTCCTTCTGGCAGGTTCTCTCGATAAAATCTGAGAGTGTGCGGTATCTGCCGCCACTTTCCCGCTCCTCGATTATCTGGTCTATTACCGGCCTGCCCAGAGATTTGATGGCGTACATGCCATATCTGACATGGTCACCCTCTGCGGTAAACTCGCCCTGTCCACAGTTGATATCCGGCGGAAGCACCTTAATACCCATATCACGACAGCTGTAAAGATACTGCGCCGCCTTGGCTGAATTGTCTATAACAGAAGTCATGAGCGCTGCCATAAATTCGACCGGATAGTAGTTTTTGAGCCATGCAGTCTGAACACTGATTTTCGCATACGCGGCTGCATGTGATTTGTTGAACGCATACTTAGCAAAATCAACCATCGAATCGTATATGCTGTTGGCAGCCTTTTCATCTATGCCGTTTGCCACACAGCCCTTTATACCGCGCTCCTCGTCTCCATACACAAAGCTCTGGCGCTCTGCGTCAATGACATACTGCTTCTTCTTACTCATGGCACGGCGGATGTTGTCCGCCTGACCCATTGTATAGCCTGCGAGCTTCTGCACTATCTGCATGACCTGTTCCTGGTATACTATACAGCCGTAGGTCGGCTCTAAAATACTCTCAAGCTCAGGTGTCACATAGCTTATCTCCTTTGGATTGTTCTTGCCCTTTATATAATTGGGAATGAAATCCATAGGACCCGGACGGTAGAGCGAAATACCGGCCACGATGTCCTCAAAGCTCTGTGGACTGAGTTCCTTCATGAAGCTTTGCATACCGGCAGACTCCAGCTGGAATACCCCTTCCGTCTTTCCTGTTCCGATAAAGTCAAGTGTGCCCTTATCGTTGAAATCAATATGGTCGATATCCACATCAATGCCCCTTGATGCCTTGATATTCTTCACAGAATCCTTTAGCACCGTGAGTGTACGAAGTCCCAGAAAATCCATCTTTAAAAGGCCAAGCTCCTCGAGCTGTACCATGTTGTACTCTGCGGTAGGGCTTCCGTCGTTTGCCCTTCCAAGAGGCACATAATCACTCGCCACACCCGGATAGATTACCACACCTGCTGCATGCACTGACGTGTGGTTTGGCAGTCCCTCAAGCCTTTTTGCCATATCTATCATTTCATGCACTCTCGCATCACTGTCGTAAATGCCCTTAAACTCCGGGTTCATCTGAAGAGCCTTGTCAATCGTGATATTAAGTTCCTGAGGCACCATCTTTGCAAGCCTGTCAGTCTCTGCATATGGGAAATCCAGCGCCTTTCCGACTGATTTTATGACACCTCTTGCTGCCATCGTACCAAAAGTGACTATCTGTGTTACAGAATCATGTCCGTACTTCTGCTGAACATACTCTATGGCGCGATATCTCTCCGCATACTCGAAATCCACATCGATATCAGGCATGGAAACTCGCTCAGGGTTAAGAAATCTTTCAAAAAGCAGATTGTATTTAACCGGATCAATATCCGTGATTCCGGTACAATAGCACACCCTGCTTCCCGCCGCTGAGCCTCGTCCCGGGCCTACCCAGCAGTCGTGCGTGCGGCACCAGTTGATATAATCCCACACGATAAGGATATACTCTATAAAGCCCATGGTCTTTATGATACCAAGCTCATAGTCCATATCTGCATGTATCTTTTTAAGCTCCTCATCACTGTACTCGCCACAGCCTATGTATTTCTCCCTAAAGCCCTTCTCGCAAAGCTCTGTAAGGAAAGCTTCGGCACTATCATAGCCCTCTGGCACCTCATACTTTGGAATCTTGTAATTGCCAAACTCAAGCGTCACATTGCATCTGTCGGCAATTTTCTGCGTATTCTCAATAGCCTCTGTGGCATATGGGAAAAGCGCTCTCATCTGCTCTTCGCTCTTTACGAAAAACTGTCCGCCATCATAGCGCATCCTGTCCTCGTCAGACACCTTTTTCCCGGTCTGGATGCACAAAAGCACATCATGTGCCTCCGCATCGGACTCGTAGGTGTAGTGCACATCATTAGTACACACTAACCCTATTTCAAGCTCCTTGCTCATCCTAAGAAGCTGCTGATTCACAAGCTTCTGGTCATCAATGCCATGGTCCTGCAGCTCAAGGAAGAAGTTGTCTTTTCCAAAGCAGTCCTGATACTTCCTTGCAATCTCCTTCGCCTCGTCATAAAAGCCTCTGACGATGTATCTGGGGATTTCTCCTGCCAGACAGGCAGACAGGCATATAAGCCCCTCGTGATATCTCTCAAGCGTCTCAAAATCCACTCTCGGCCTGTAATAATAGCCCTCTGTGAACCCTATTGACACTATCTTCATGAGATTGGCATAGCCTGTATTATTTTCAGCAAGCAGAATCAGATGATAATACCTGTCATCACCGTGGCTTGTCTCCCTGTCAAAGCGCGAATTTGGTGCCACATATACCTCGCAGCCTATGATCGGATTGATATCATTTGCCTTTGCCGTCTTGTAAAACTCCACCACACCGTACATATTGCCATGGTCTGTGATTGCGGCAGAGTTCATGCCAAGCTCCTTGACGCGCTTTACATATTCTTTTATCTTGTTTGACCCATCGAGCAGGCTGTACTCGGTATGGGTGTGAAGATGACAAAATGACATTTGGATTCCTCTTTCTTTATTTTTGTATCGCCGCCCGCCCTTCATGGGTTGTGCCACCCGGCGGGTACTGTGGCAGAACTCGTTTCAAATTGCTAATTTGTCGGTGTCGTTTTCGGCTCCCGCGATTGTTTATGTTCATTCGACAGCTGGACACTTGCGTCGTGGTGTTCGCCTGTGTCATACGCTTGATTTATGACGTGCCGTGTGGGAGTTACATGCCGCCTCAAACAAAAGTGGGCGCAAAAAATACTCGTTCAAGCAACACAGCCTGCCTCATATGATAAAAGTAAAAAGCGCGTTTGATTTTTTGCGCCTGATAAACTCTGTTTGAGGCGGCATTTACTCCCACTAGGCTAAGGAATTATGAAAGCGTATGCCACAGACGTACGCCGCGCCGAAAGTGTGCATCTGGCGAATGTACACAAACCTTGAGCCGAAATTCGACACCTGACAAATTAACGCAATTCTTACGAATTGTTCTGCCACAGTACTCGCCGGGTGGCACACCCCATGAAGGGCGGGCGGCTATCTCCTCAAGTTTATCAGCTTCCCAACTCTATGTGTATAAACACCGCAAGCGAATTAGGCTCCTGCATATATGTGATAGTGCCGCCTCTTGCTGTCGGTATGAGATATTTGTAGTCACCCTTCTCAAAAAGACTGTGACATGCAGTATCATAGGTTTCTCTGTCCGAAAACTTGAACGTGATATAGTTAGATGACGTTGTCATGCCCTGTAAGACTTTAAGGTCGTAGGATGTAAAATACAGCCCATTCCTGTAATAATAGTCATCCTCCACAGTCGCTTCCTGCGGCAGCATATCCTCATTGTCCAATGTACGTGTAAGCTTTACCACATCAAGCGGCACTCCGAACCAGCTGTATGATATGCCCTTTCCCAGATAATCACCATCACCGTAGGTACAGTCCACCGCACACCACGCACCATCCAGATATACCATATTCCAGGCGTGGTTTGCATCAGATGTGGTGCCTGTCACAATAAGTGAGCTGATACCGGCCCGGTCACACAGATACTTAAACATCATCGCATAGCCCTGACAGACCGTCCTTCCAAGCACTGCTGAGTACATATCCTGGTTGTGAGGAGAATTTTCCTCATACTCGGCATGCTCTATCACATATTCATAGAAATGCACAGCCTTGTCATAATCCGATGCACCTTCATCAATACCTGCCATACAGGCTGACACATAGCCTGAAATCGTACTTATTGCGTTGTCGATATCAGACTCAGACATATTGTATACAGGCGAAAAAATGATGCTGTTTCTCACAATATACTGACTCTTTTCTATGTAGAAAAACTGCGGATTGTCCAGCAGCACGAACTGCTGTATACGGCTTACATTGTCAGTGTCTGTAGTATTTAACGAAATTCCATCCATGCGCTTTTGCATCATCGCATAAATCTGCCTGTAAATAAGCTTGTCATCATCTGACAGCTTCTCGTAGTAGTAGTGATATTCCCCTGTAAATACTGACTCATCGTACTCTGTCTGTTCGCCGTTTAAATAGTCTGTTGTGGCCTGCATCTGCCCCTTTACCGCCCTGTGTATAGCTGTAGGAAAATCAGCTATAGCACCTGTAAAACCTCCTGCCTTTAAGCATTTTGCAGCGAACATAAAGCAACAGGCAGCAAACACAAGTGCCGATATGATTTTTAAAAGCTTTTTCATCTATTCCCCCATTTTAATCGTTGTCTGTCACTCTGTTAGGTGTGAACAGCAGCCATAACAAGCCTGCATATCAGGTACAGTACAAAAAGATGCACCGGGTAAAAGGCGTAAAAGACATATTTTAGTGAAATGCCTCTTTTTCCATTGTAATAACGAAGCGGTATAAGCATAAACAGTGCAAAAAACTCTATGGTACCTGAGAAAAGTCCAAGCAGTATGACTGCCACGGCAAATGCAACATCTCGGTTTGAAGAAAGCAGGTACATCATGACAATGCACCCTACACCCGCCGCACCATAATCACAGCAAAGCACAAACTCTGCAATAATCATCATAACAAGCACCACTGATACCATTACTATACACCTGATCAGTGTGACAAAAAACCACTTGACTGCAGAGGATGCCTTTTCTATTTTATCGACCGACTTAAGCCAATCAAGCACTGTGATGGCAAGCAGGCCTAAAAGCAGTGTAAAAAACACATTGTTGCTCTTAAATTCGAGCACTGTATTGTTTATTGCAAGGTCAAACGGTATCTCAGAGATAAGCGCGAATATAAACATCCTCGCAGCATATTTTTCCCTGCTGTGTGTATATTTGAAACCCTCCACAAGCAGGAAGCAGAAAACAGGAAAGGCCATGCGCCCTATAGAACGCATGACCCAGTAGATATCAATAAGCGTTTGTCCACCTATCCCGTTATTTATCATCTGAAGAATAACCGTTGCCGCAATATGGTCTATAAGCATGGTAAAAATGGCTATAAGCTTAAGCGTGCTTCCACTGATACCAGACTTTGCGATAACTTTTTCCAAAATCCTATACTCCTGCCATATTTACGGTAATTCTGTCAAGATGCCAGATATCGTCCACATATTCCTGGATTGTTCTGTCTGAAGAGAACTTTCCTACATGTGCGATATTGAGCAGTGCACTCTTTCTCCATGCGCTCTTGTTCTTGTAATAATCATTAATCTTCTGCTGTGCATTTGCATATGAGCGGAAGTCTGCGAGGATAAAGTAGCGGTCAGCCACCTGTCCCTGCTGCGGATTGAGCAGTGAGTTGTAAAGCTCCCTGAAAAGCTCATGGTCATTTGGTGAATATGTGCCGTCTACAAGCTGGTTTACTACCTTTCTTAGCTCGGCATCGTTATTATATACATCAACAGGATTGTAGTCATGTCTGTTCTCGTGTGAGATGACCTCATCAGAGCTCATTCCAAAGATAAACATATTGTCAGCCCCTACCTCATCGAACATCTCGACATTGGCACCATCCATAGTTCCGATAGTGAGCGCTCCATTGAGCATAAACTTCATGTTTCCTGTTCCGGATGCCTCCTTGCTCGCTGTGGAAATCTGCTCGCTGACATCTGCTGCCGCAAAAAGAATCTCTGCATTGGATACTCTGTAATCTTCAATAAATACCACTTTCAGCTTACCATTGATACTTCTGTCATTATTTACAACATCTGCTACGGAGTTGATCAATTTGATCGTCTCTTTTGCACGAAGATAACCTGCTGCTGCCTTAGCTCCAAAAATAAATGTTCTCGGATAGAAAGACATCTCAGGATGCTCTTTGATCTGATTATACAGATACATGATGTGCAGTACATTCAGGAGCTGACGCTTGTACTCATGCAGACGTTTTACCTGAATATCAAAGATAGAACGCGGATCTACATCAATTCCATTATGCTCCTTGATATACTTTGCAAGGCGAACTTTATTCTGGTATTTGATCTCCATGAACTCACGTCTTGCCTCTTCATCCTCAACCAGTGGTTTCAGCTTGGAGATCTGAGAGAGATCTGTAATCCAGCCATCACCGATCTTACTGGTGATCCAGTCTGCAAGCAGCGGATTTCCATGAGCCAGGAAACGTCTCTGCGTGATACCATTCGTCTTATTGTTGAACTTCTCCGGCATCATCTGATAGAAATCTTTCAGTTCCTGCTTCTCAAGGATCTCCGTATGAAGCTTTGCAACACCATTAACAGAGAAGCCTGCTATGATCGCCATATTTGCCATACGAACCTGTCCATCCATAAGGATTGCCATTTTCCGTACTTTCTCTTCATTTCCCGGATACATCTCACGAACCTGGATCACGAAGCGGCGGTCAATCTCCTGTACGATCTGATAAATACGCGGAAGCAGTTTTGAAAACAGGTCGATCGGCCATTTTTCAAGTGCTTCTGCCATAATCGTATGGTTTGTATAAGCACAGGTCTTGCTTGTTACTTCCCATGCCTCATCCCAGCTAAGTCCCTCTGCATCAATCAGAAGACGCATCAGCTCCGGTACAGCAACCGTCGGGTGCGTATCGTTCATCTGAATGACAACTTTTTCATACAGCTTTCTGATGTCTCCATGCTTCTTTTTATATTTTGCGATCAGTGCCTGAAGACTTGCAGAAATGAAGAAGTACTGCTGCTTCAGACGAAGCTCTTTTCCTGAATAATGATTATCATTCGGGTAAAGAACATCTACGATCAGTTTTGCAAGGTTCTCCTGCTCTACTGCCTTATGATAATTTCCTCTGTCGAACTCATCCAGTTTGAAATCCGTGATCGGCTTTGCATCCCATACACGCAGTGTATTTACTACGTGGTTGCCATATCCAACAACCGGCATATCATACGGAACTGCCATAACAGACTCATAATTTTCCTGAATAAATTTATCTTTTCCTGTAACAGGATCTTTCTCGAAACGGATATTTCCTCCGAAACGTACTTCCTTTGCATACTCTTCACGACGGATCTCGAACGGATTTCCTTCTTTCAGCCAGTTATCCGGTACTTCTACCTGATATCCATTTTCAATTTTCTGCTTGAACATACCGTAACGGTAACGGATTCCACAGCCGTATGCCGGATAATTCAATGTCGCAAGAGAATCCAGGAAACATGCTGCAAGACGACCGAGTCCTCCATTTCCGAGAGCCGCATCCGGCTCTTCATCTTCGATCACGTTGAGGTCAATATTCATCTCTTCCAACGCTTCTTTTACCTCTTTATATGCTGTCATATTGATGAGGTTGTTACCTAATGCACGTCCCATCAGGAACTCCATGGACATATAGTAAACAGTCTTTGCATCTGTCTCATCGTAACGCTTCTGCGTCTCGATCCAGTCATCAATAATAACATCCTTAACTGCATAAGAAACCGCCTGAAATAACTGCTGAGGTGTAGCCTCATCAATCGTCTTTCTGTAAAGCGTCTTTACATTTTCTTTCACTGCTGTCTTAAATGCAGCCTTCTCAAATCTTTTACTGAACATCCTTTTATTCTCCTTTTTTCTCGACACCCATCGTAACTGCTTCACCGTTGATCTTCCACTCTTTTACATGGCCTGCAGGCTCTGCCTTTACAACTTCTGTGGCAAGTACTTCTCCACCGATCAGGGTGCTGTTCTTTTCAAAAACAGCTTCTGCTTTTTCACTGCCTTCGTACGTAACACGGATCTTGTCCATCACCTCGAAATCAGCTTCTTTTCTCATCGTCTGGATCTTGCTGATGATCTCTCTTACAAATCCTTCTTCCAGAAGTTCCGGTGTAAGATTCGTATCCAGTACAACTGTGATTCCATTATCATTGACAGATTCATATCCTTCAATCTGAGCTGTATCAATCAGAAGGTCTTCTTTGAAAAGTTCGATCTCCTGACCATTTACATCCAGTTTGAGTACGCCAGTAGTATTCAGCTCATCCATTGCTGCATTTCCATCGATGTCATTGAGTGCTGCTTTGATACCACCTAACATTTTACCATACTTTGGTCCAACTGTCTTCAACTGTGGTTTAAAACTATAAGAAGTAAAGTCTCTTACATCATCTGTAAATTTAATATTCTTAACATTCAGCTCGTCTGCTACGATTTCCTGATAAAATTCAGAAAGCTCAAAGTCTGCTTTTACAAACATCTGACCGATCGGCTGACGGTTCTTGATATTGGATGCGTTACGGCATGCACGTCCCATTACTACAAGGTCAAGTACGTGTTCCATATTATTCTCAAGCTCTTTGTCAATCTGCTCTTCATGAACTTCCGGAAAACTACACAGGTGGATACTCTCCGGAGCATCCTTGTCAATGCTGCGAACCAGGTTCTGATAGATCTGCTCTGTCATGAACGGAATCATCGGAGCTGCTGCCTTTGATACCGTAACAAGGGCTGTATACAGAGTCATGTAAGCATTGATCTTATCCTGCTCCATTCCCTTTGCCCAGAAACGCTCACGGCTTCTTCTTACATACCAGTTACTTAAATCATCTACGAAATCCTGAAGCACACGTGCTGCCTCCGGGATTCTGTAATTACCAAGGTTGTTGTCCACATCTTTTACCATGGTATTCATCTTGGAAAGAATCCATTTATCCATAACCGGAAGTTTATCATATTCCAGTGTATACTTTGTAGCATCAAAATTGTCGATATTTGCATACAGTACAAAGAATGCATAAGTATTCCACAGAGTTCCCATGAACTTACGCTGTCCTTCCTGTACTGCTTTTCCGTGGAAACGGTTCGGCAGCCACGGTGCACTGTTGATGTAGAAGTACCAGCGGATCGCATCTGCTCCGTATTTCTCCAGTGCATCAAACGGATCAACCGCATTTCCTTTGGACTTACTCATCTTCTGTCCATTCTCATCCTGTACGTGTCCAAGCACGATAACGTTCTTATACGGTGCTTTATTGAACAGCAGCGTTGAGATGGCAAGCAGGGAGTAGAACCATCCTCTTGTCTGGTCAACAGCCTCGGAAATAAAGTCTGCCGGGAACTGCTTCTCGAACAGCTCCTGATTTTCAAACGGATAATGGTGCTGTGCAAACGGCATAGATCCACTGTCAAACCAGCAGTCGATAACTTCCGGCACTCTGTGCATTTCTTTACCACAATCCGGGCAGTTGATTGTTACTGCGTCAATGTATGGGCGGTGCAGCTCAATATCATCCGGGCAGTTATCGGACATAGATTTCAGTTCTTCAATACTTCCGACAGAATGCATACATCCACACTCACACTGCCAGATATTCAGCGGAGTTCCCCAGTAACGGTTACGACTGATTCCCCAGTCCTGAACGTTCTCAATCCAGTCACCGAAACGTCCCTTACCGATACTCTCCGGAATCCAGTTAATTGTATTATTATTTGCAATCAGGTCATCACGAACTGCTGTCATCTTGATGAACCAGGACTCACGTGCATAATAGATCAGCGGAGTATCACATCTCCAGCAGTGAGGATAGCTATGCTCAAACTTCGGTGCATCGTAGAGAAGTCCCCTTGCATCCAGATCTTTTAATACTTCCGGGTCTGCTTTCTTTACGAACAGTCCTGCAAACGGTGTAGACTCTGCCATGTTACCCTTTTCATCTACAAGCTGTACAAATGGAAGATCATACTTTCTTCCTACGTTGGCATCGTCTTCACCAAATGCCGGTGCGATATGAACAACTCCGGTACCATCTGTCAGAGTTACATACTCATCACATACAACGTAAAATGCTTTCTTACGCTGCTTTGCAGCCTCGTCTGCCGCACACTGGTACAGTGGCTCGTATTCTTTGCCCTCCAGTTCTGTTCCCTTATACGTTGCAAGTACTTCGTAAGCATCTTTTCCTTCTTCTGCAAGTCTTCCAAGAACGGTATCAAGCAATGCACATGCCATATAATAAACTCTTCCGTCTGCTGCCTTTACTTTGCAGTAAGTCTCATCCGGGTTTACGCAGAGTGCAACGTTAGATGGAAGTGTCCATGGTGTTGTTGTCCATGCAAGAATATACGCATCCTCATCTTTGACTTTAAAGCGGACGATTGCAGAACGCTCCTTGACATCCTTATATCCCTGTGCAACTTCCTGTGCGGAAAGCGGAGTCCCACACCGAGGGCAGTAAGGCACGATCTTGAATCCCTTGTAGAGAAGTCCTTTGTTCCAGATCTCTTTTAATGCCCACCACTCGGATTCAATGAAATTGTCATCATAGGTAACGTATGGATTGTCCATATCGGCCCAGAAACCTACCGTATTTGAGAAATCTTCCCACATACCCTTGTATTTCCAGACGGATTCTTTACACTTTTTGATGAATGGCTCAAGACCATATGCTTCGATCTGATCCTTTCCATCCAATCCAAGAAGTTTCTCCACTTCGATTTCTACCGGAAGACCGTGGGTATCCCATCCGGCTTTCCGTGGAACATACTTTCCTTTCATGGTCTGGAATCTCGGAATCATATCCTTGATGGTACGTGTCTCTACATGTCCGATATGTGGTTTTCCGTTTGCCGTAGGCGGTCCGTCATAAAATGTGTAAGTCTCGCCTTCCTTACGGTTCTCCATGGATTTTTTGAAGATATCATTTTCGCGCCAGAATTTTTCCGTTTCTTTTTCGCGATCGACAAAGTTCATATTGGTATCTACTTTGTTGTACATATTTTCCTCCTGCATTTATGATTCTGAAATAAAAAATCCCCACGTCCAGTAATTAGGACGCGGGGTCACGTTATACCACCTGATTACCATGTACTTAAATCCCGTATTCAAAAAGGATTTGCATACTTCGTTCCCATAACGCTGGAAATACGTCGAACTCTACTCTCCTGGGATTTCGATCCGCAACTCGGAAGTGATTTTCACTGTCATATTACTCGTATTGGCTCTCACCTGTTCCAACTCTCTTTGACTTTCCTATCACAGTTACTGTCTTCGTCTTCGTTTTTCACCTTTGGTTTTAAGTATAGTAATGATTCTTTCAGATGTCAAGTAAAATTCCTGTTCAGCCAGGCTTTCCATGCACAGTAATTTTCCAGTTCCCCGGATACCTGTTTCCAGTAAGCAAATCTCAACATCTCATAATAACAGTCATTCTCATAAATTGGATACTTCAGTTCCCAGTCATTGTCCGGATTTGTTCCATCCATATACACAAGTCCCTCTTCCGTAAACAGCACGATCCCATGCCTGCTTCGGATGCACTGCCCTGCGGCTTCCTCCTTTGCCAGTCTGCGTGCCAGTTCATCCGAATCTACCAGATTCGGATAATCCATACTGTAAATTGTTGCAAGCATCCGCAATTTCTTCACCTGACTTTCACTTTGCAGAAGCAGCCAGGTACCGGCATATCCATTACTGCGCATCTTCAATCCGTCAATCCCTGTCACCGTTCCTGTCCATATATAGTAGTCCGGGTTGAGCGGAAGAAAGCAAAGTTCTTCTATCCCTGTAAATGCACGCAGACACTCAAGCAGCAGGGCTCCCGCTTCAATGACATCAATCAGCCCACGTTCCTTGTCTTCACAGACTACCAGCACACGGTTTCGCTTCTCATCTTTTTGCAATGTCGTAATTGCCGGGTCAAACGCAAAAAATGTGTTCAGTTTTTTATCATAAACTGCCCATGCATTATTTAATTCTTCAATCTCTTCCAACCGGTAATTATCATTTTCCACGGGGGACAGCATCCCCTGCGCCATCTTAAACAAACTATGCTCTGTGACATCCGAAACTGTGTGTTTGTCCTTCCAGTAATACCATTC
>ONZY01001625.1_pt1 | contig 15426 bp, 18 predicted proteins | sample 1671451 | NCBI WGS metagenome assembly ONZY01 (sample SAMN06348158, study PRJEB24527) | human gut metagenome | biome: human gut; feature: ankylosing spondylitis patient; material: feces | host: Homo sapiens | place: China | collected 2015-10 | reverse complement strand
ATCTATTTCGATTTCTGTTTCATCAAACCAGTCTATAAATTTTTTAATATCATTGTATATTAACTCAGTAACTTTAATTTGTCCCTCTGGAGAAACCACATACATTAAGCGAAAAACATCTTTATAATGTTTTTTCAAGTCCCTATTATTTACATGCTCACCCTTATTATGTTTTTCTGTAAGGTCAAGGTGTGCACGTATTTTTAAAGGTACAATATAAGCGGCATCAAGTATACTAATGTCATTTTTTATTGTTTTTCCCTCAATTAAGAAGTTATAGTAGTCCTCGTTCAAAAGAATCGCCGACAAACTTTGAATATATTCATCTTCCGTAGTAATTGGTGTATACATACAGCCGTCCGGCAATTCTATTCCATCCTGACTCCTTGCAAATAGTTCAATCATTGCAGGAAATTGTTCTTGATTTTGGGGATTTAAAAATCTGTAATAATGTGTTTCATCGTCTCCTCTGCTATATATCTTATACTCACCTGCTTTAATATATTCCCAAAATTTTTTAATAAATTCTTTACTAATTTTTTGGCCTACTAAAACCTCATCAATATCTTTCGTCGATCTAAAATCCAAACCTTTATCCTCAAATATGATCGCACAAGCAGTTCCTCCAATTACAATATAGCAATCATTATAATCACGAAAATACTCTTTAAATGTTTCTATAGCTTCAATATTGTACACTATTTAATTCCCCATTCCATAATTTTTTTAGCATCTCATCCAAAGCATACTGAACTCGTTCATCTTTTTCAATATCTTTATTATTTACAAAAGACGCATATAAAGATAACGGATCTACTACATTATAAAATTGCGGTAACTTTCTAAGATTATATTTCCATAGTTCTAAATTACATAGCACCATATTATCTGATTTTAAATTTTCTTCATCTAAATATGACCAATCTATATGGCTTTTACTAAATTCTTTATAATATATAGCATAATTTTTAGTAGTTGGCGCATTTAACATACTAAAAAAAGATAAAGCAGTTTCCCCTGACAAGCACGCCAATTTAAACTCTGCATCTATAGCAATAGCGAATACCGTTTTTCTTACTACTTCTTTTATTGGATTAATAAAATATGATTTTGATATGTCAAAAAGTGCCTCTGTTCTTTCTTTTGGTATAATAAGTATTTTTACACCATCCCTTTTTACATTAATAAGTTGGAGATCACTTAATCTATTAACTGCTCTGCTCATTGTCATTGGAGATAAATCAAGTTTTTTTGCTACATCTACAGACAGAAAGTCATTAAATTCATTATTTTTTATTTGGTTATAGATTATATGGAATAATAAGAGTTGCGCAGTTGGAGTTAAAATATCTTTATCTTTATCAAATACAATACTGTTAAAACGTTCTTGTAAAACGATCCCTAAAAATGGCAAATATAATTGTTTATCTCTAACTATAAACGGAATTTTATGCTTGATCATCATTTGCCTATTACGATATGTAGTTTTGGATAATACCATCACAACTGGCAAATTAGATATATTATGCACCTGCTCAATATGTTTTAATATTTTATTATCAAATTCAAAGTTGCTATCTTTTATATACATAAAAATTGTTTTATAGTCATCTAAACAAACTTCTTCAAACTCATAACACTTTAACATGAAGTAAGGCAAATATTTTTTTCCCCCCCACTCTGAGTATTCTGTCCTTATATTTAAAGTTTTTTTTAAAAAATCCATAAAGGCAATGCTCCCTTTCATTTAACATTATATTCGTATTATAACATTGCAAATGTTAAATAGCAACTTTAATGTTAAATAAAGAAATACTAAGCCTATATCCGATTTTAATCGGATATAGGCTTATGTTTAATTATAGCCGTTAATTCTTTTAAATTACGCTTCTTCGTATCCATTTAATACTGAAATCGCTATATAGAGTGAGAAAATACAGAAAAATTTATACTATTTTTATTCATAATAGACGATGTTTAAGCCTGCGCTCCAGCTACACCTGATACGTAGGTTGATTCTCAACCTATACAAAATTTAATACAATGGAATGATAGCCGGACTTTTCACACCCCTGTTTGTAAAATATAGTATTCTCCACCCCGCTAAATAATTTCTGATATAGTTAATTTCTAAAATGATATACTTATATGTAGAAAACATAGCATCAAGGAGAGTGAAATAATGGGTCTACTAAATACACTAAAAAATATATTTAATTTATCAAAAGAAAAAGCTGAACTCAATACACAGCCTTCTTCTCAAGAATGCCTTCCCAAAATCGAAGAAACTTGTTCTTTTGAATCAGTAGCAGATGAAACCATCCCAGATATCATTCCTCTCAATGTCCTTTTAAAAAGAACTACACCAACTAAGAGAGGGTTATATCCACATGAAATTCTAATGCTCGATTATGCCCATACCTTTTCTACTGAATCAAAAAAGCAGGATTTTCAAGGCTTCTGGTACTATGAGTATTCTGTTGAGCATCCTGAAGCAGTACTTAAGTCACTTGAAACTAGGAATTTTATACGTCCTGGGAATTTGCAGTCAACTGTTCAGCATCTAACAGTTTCAGAAATAAAGCAAGAACTGAAAACCATTGGGCAAAAGGTCAGTGGAAAAAAAGCCGACTTAATCGCACGGCTTTTGGACAATGCCGACTTAGAAAAACTAAATCAAAAATTTCCTGTTCGGTTCTACACGTTGACAGAATCAGGGCAACAGGAGCTTTCAGAAAATAAATACGTTCCTTATCTTCATCGCCACAGATATATGTCTGTATGGGAAATGAACCACCGTCTAGCTAACAATCCAAAGCATTTAAGGTATCGTGATCTCATCTGGCAGTTTTTCAATGAGGAATCCTTACAGCACCTTAAAGAAGGTAATATGGGCTTTTACCGCAATACCCGATTGAATATGTATCAGTTTCTTATGGAAGAACAGCGGTATGGGCCTGCCTTCAATCTGTTGTGTGAGGTCATAGCATATGATTTAAGTGGCATGGACAACAATGAATTTTACAATGTCGACGAAGATTTTCGTCTGCAGCTCTTGCTTGATTACAAATTCCCATATGACAAATCTTCAGCGACTCTGCCACCTGCAATTAAGCAATGGCTCCCAAATCTCCAAAGGTATCTAAATCTTTCGGACGGTGAATTGCGTCAACGTCTGTTTCAACAGTTTGAGTCCATTCATCTGTACCGACATATATTCACAAACGTCGAATGCGTTGATATAGTTATGGCTGAGCTTATTGGAGATATCCCAGTATTAAAAAAGATTTATCGTGATGCTGAAATCAGAATACAAAAACAATTGAAAAACCAGTACTAAAAATAGGGCAGTTTTCGTCCATGTACGATAAACTGCCTTGCCTTTTTATTTGTTATTAACAATATTATATTTCCAACGCTTTAAGTGTAACCTCTTTTGAATACTTCCAAGTCTGCATATATCTTTGCTCCTTTTACATTTCAGTTTTTAGTAAGCATTTGACAAGAGATAGCACTTCTTCACCTATTGGAGTAATTTCGTAACCTTGGCCAAATGCTAAACATCCATTGCTGGCTAAAATGCTAAATATTAAACGAATATCATCTCTATCATAAGAATTTTTATGGTTGAAATACACATTTAAAAAATTATCAGGATAAGTCGCAGTTTTTGTTGGATCTTGAGTAAGATATTTCTTTATTTCAGCTAAAACCAAAAATTCATGCCTGGATAATTGCTCAATTATATTCATCAGCAAATTGGCTTTTACATATGGAATTTTCACTTCGGCACATTTTTTTACTCTTTTATATATTTCTACAAAAATTTCTATTTTCTCTAAATCATCTACTGTAATACTTTTTTGAAACACTTTTTCCAGTAGAGCTCTATCTTTTTCATCATCAATTTTTTTGTCCCCAAGACCTGCAGTTATTAATGCTTGTATGAGCCTTTCTCTTTTTAACTTCATATATTTTCCCATTGTCATTTTATGAAAAAACTGAACGACAGTAAAAGCATCTCCTAATGCTCCTATCATTTCTGTTTTGTCTACGGGAAGTGATTGCGAATCACTAATATCCAAAATATTATTATTGCTTTCTTCCATTATAATCACCTTCCTATAATTATATCCCTTAAATTTTGATGCTCTATCCAATATGCAGCTTTTACTTCTTTTTTGAATGCCCTGGTTCCTTTCAGCATAGCAATGAGATGAAATTTTTTCTGTGCTTCGGTTAATTCAAACTTCTTTCGTCCATACTCAGCACGAAACTCTCTAAATTGTTCATGCACTTTTTCTCTGATATCACAGGCCCACGCTACCTGTTTGGGTGTCCCCTTTAGTTTTGGAAGGCCATTTACAGAAGCTGCTGCATCTGCAGCAGCACATTTAGGACAAAAATTGTTTTTTGCTATATCTATCATGAATTGATCAGCATTATCATTGATATTTACTTCGTGCTGGCAAGCACACATTACCTTCATTATTAATACTCCAGTTCCCTATAGTGGTCGTTTATTTCGCTCGTTAAATTTATAGTGCAATTATTAATATATTATACCATATTTTCCTACAAAATACGGTTACAAGCCATTTTACAAATGATGATTATATTTAAACCTGCTATTATTTTGCCCTAGTTTTATTTCAGTTACCTCAAAAAGTCTGCCCTCCCGATCAGTATGTTCAGTCCAAGCACATCCACCATATTTCTTAAGTAATAATTTAGCTGTAGTAACAGAAATACATTCAACAACATCCAAAATCTCACCAGTATCATAATTTTTAGCACAATCATTATCAATTCTAACCTGTAAATTTGTTCCTTCAGGAAATTTATAATAATTTATTCTCATACATGCTCCTTTTGTAACAGCCGTACCAAGATGGTACGGCTGTTCAAGTTAAATTTTAGTTATTTAATATTGATAATTATTAACGTTTCATAGAAAACAATACTGTTTACTGTTTCGTTTAAATAGCAACTATTTGTTTCTAAATTTTTTACGTCCTTAATATGTTCAACGTATTTCGTGCCGCGCCGAATCCCTATACTAAACGGCAAACTTGCATGACGTATTTTTTTAGCAAAATCTCTAACTTTCATAATTACGCCTTCTTTCAAGTGAGCGGGACAATTGCCCCGCTTATTTAATTATTATGGTTTTCTATAGACTACTGGTATATATCCATCTAATTCACATTCAATGTAAAAATTAACTCTGCTTTCATAGCCAACTCATATTGTTTAATATCTTCCAAACTAAGCCACTCTGGTTTTTCAGGTACAGAATCATAAAGAATCCTCATAAATTCAATTTGTTGGTTAACCGAACCAGCCCACAGACGTTCTTCGCATCTGCCTCCGTAACCTAAGTAATACTCGCAGTCTTGCTGCATTCTACTTAACAGCATATACATATAGCGTTCTTCGACCGTTCCAATCCATTCGACAAATTCTTGTTTGTTCATTAATAATCAGCACCCTTCCTTTAAAAGGCTCTGCACGAAGCCTACGGCGCCCGTGCTATGAGCCGTGGGATCGGAAGGGCTAAAGCCCTTGCACGTCTACCCCACCCCAGCGATTGTTTTTTGCGACTTTTTCGCGAATATTAAATAGCGGGTAGCGACGAAGCTGCAAGGGACGCATAGCGGCTCGGCTTGACCTTGCAGCAAGGAAGCTTCACGCTATAATAGGAGCGGAAAAAGCTGCAAAAATCTTTAAATTTTCCTTATTCCTGTTCCTTGCAGCCGATAATTGAGGCTGCGTTCCTGCTCCTCACGGTAAAATGCAGTCCGGCGTCGTTCCTATTGACGCCGAGCTGCATGAGCGACACGGTTAGCAGTCTGACGAAGCTGCAGGCGTAGTCTGTCTGCTGTCGCTTCCGTTACCTGGAATGGAGCAAATAACCGTTCTAAAATCTTGATCAGCGGTTATTTGCCAACCGCTAAAGGCGCAAAAAAAGCCCACCGTTAGGTGAGCTTATATCTAAATTTTCTTTAATTTTGAGTAAGTCGATTTACAAAAAAGTTAACTGTAGCACATTCACTTAATTCGTCAAAAAAAGTTCCTTTATTATATTGTTCCTGTATCAATGATTCTGCTTCCTCTTTGCTTCTAGCCATTATTTTTACAGTAGTACTGTAAATTTTTTCAATTTCTACTTCGTAAAGATCTTTATCAAAATTTTCATTTTTACAATGGTCAAAATATAACTTTATAGTATATTCTATATTATCAAATTCCGCATACTCCATCTGAGCCGTATCTATATGTATTTTATACATTTCGTCCCAATCAATTAAGTCCATTGCTCTTGCTGAAATCAGCTCGTGGTCTTTTGCATACCGTTTTATATCTTCTATAATATTTTGTTTGTTTATTTCATTATAGACTATTCTTTTTTCATAATCATTCAACTCTCTTGGCTTATAGATAATCTTAGTTTCTTTTTTATTCCAACGGTTATTCATTATATCCACTCCTTTAAGCTACATTAGCCATTGTTTCTGAAATATCAATGTCATTTGTCTTGATTTTCAACTTAGCTTTTTCACTAAATTCAATAAGTGCCTGATTAAGATTAGGGATTAAACTAGCCTTTTCATTATCAAATATTTTTGCCTGAACAATTTTTCCTTCTTTAATATCTAACATAGCTACAATTTTTCCTTTGCTATCTGTGACACCCACAATTTGTTCTTTTACCCCTAAACTGTTTTTATAACCTGCACCACAGTTCTTTAACACCGTAGCATATTTTTTTAAATCACTATATTTCGACAAGATATTCATATTAAAATTTTGAATCTGCATATCAATACGCCTTTTTATATGTTCAGGAATTGGGAACAAATATTCATTAGAAGGCAATTTGGCTATTTCGATAGAAAGAAAATCGTGAAGTTCATTTAAAGATTGGTACTTACTATTTATTTCTTCTATAATTTTGGGAGTAGCCAGTTTATACAATCAGATCGGAAGAGCGTCGTGTAGGGAAAGAGTGTAATAATCTTCCCCTGCATTATAAAAAAGCTCTTTTGACGGAATAGATTGCAAAATATTATAGCACTTGCTCGCTATTCCAATATTATTACAGTTATTATAAGCAACATATAATTTAGCAATATTATCTATACAAAGATTTTTCCTAACTATAGATATATTAGGGAATTTAAATAGTTCTAACATTACATTATGATAGCTTCTACCCTTATTTACTTCTTCGTATAACTTTTCTTCCCACCTTTCTTGAAAAATATGCCTATTATCAAGTTGACTTTGCTGATACCACTTTTTAAAATCTCCAGCTAATGCTTTTACATTGGGCATATCCCAACATCTAATTTTATTGGCAATATTTAAAATATTGCCAATAAACAGTCTGTTATTCGTCCCTGCAATATATAAATTTCTTTTTGTCATACCTCTTTCAATCATTTTTTTATTAACAGCATTACGTAATTCTTTAAGCATACAATTTATAGAAGTGCCATAAATTTTGTGATGTTTATAAATATAACTTAATACACTATTCTCAATAATATTTTCATAGTCTGACGTAATAAATCCAATATTAAAGTCAACATATTTATAAACAATTTTCTTTTTTTCTCTATCCCAATAAGGTCTACCTTTTTGCCAAGTGCAACTGTGGTTTTTAATGTCGAATACAAATTTTTCTTTTAATCCATAAATTTTTTCATAATTTGGGGATGGGGTTTCATTCCACAATAATCCAATATATTTTATTCTTAATTCCAGTTTGTCTTTCATTTCATATAATTTCATACTAGCATTTAATGGAAATATTGTTTCGCTTTTTGCAGAATACACATAACCTTCTTTTTTGTGTGTTTTTCCACAATTCGGACAAATTACTTCCTTCATATTTTTTATATTACGCGAAATCATAAACAGTCTGTTGCAAAACCTACACATTGCATAAGTCAGCGAAGAACTTTTGCTGGTTAACAAAGTAATATTACTATCTGTATTACCATACCAATACCAACCATATTGAGAAAAATACCGACTATAAATTTCAAAATTAGATTCACCTAATAATTGCATAATTCTCTCCTTTTATAAAGTAATTAGAAAATAGACAACTCTTACATAAAACTTATTAAGCCGTTTTTTTACTGTTATTATTATCCAGCAAAGCAGACAGATTTTCGATTTTCTGCTTCCAATACCAAATATTGATAGCTTTTTTACACTCGTTTATTTTGGAACGCTGGCAAAGTTCAATAAGTTTTTTATAGAGCTTTATACGTCTGTATATTTCACGTTTCGTCATCACAATCATTCTCCTCAATATCATATTCACCCAGCAAAGGTTCTTCTTCTGATTCTTCCACTTCAATAGTCGCAGGTTCAATACAGGAAAACAGGCTACCTTCCTCTTTTATAGCTTTTTTTGCCTTTTCTTTTTCCTTACGTTCCGCTTCTGCCTTTTTGCGACTTTCTTTTTGAATTGCCTGCAGAGCAGGTTTATGCTTTTCTAAAAGGTCGCTAAACGCCTGCAATGCTTTTTTCTGCGTGTCTATGAAGGCTTCTACCAATTTGGTATTAGTCGGTGTTATCTTACCTTTTGCTGATTCTTCCTTATCATAGGCAATCAATCCTTGCATCATTTCTAAACACTCAATCTGCATTTTAGAAAATTGCTCCATTTTAGAAATATTCAAATTCATAGTATGCCCCTTCAACTATTTATTTAAGTCAGAGAGGGCTTTTGCCCTCTCTGTATGTAATCACGCCGCTGGGTTCGGTGTAGTGCCGGGCTTACTATCGCAGTATTCAAAAGTACGTACAGCAATCTCTGTAAAAGTTCTGCGTTCCTCGTCTTTCAAATAATTTGAATGTTTCACCGACCCGCTAACGTGGATTTTTCTCCCCTTAGACAGTGTATTACCAATATTTTCGGCAGTTTTCCCGAACGCTACAACATTATGGAATTGCGCGTCCTGCTTGCCTTCTTTTTTATTGTAAATATTTTCAGCCAGTCTGAATTTAGCTACGGCTACGCCAGTAGCAGTATATTTGATTTCCGGGTCTTTCGTTAATCTGCCAGTCACTTCGATGTTATTCATTATTCATACACTCCATTCATATAAATATTTTTTATAGTGTTACTTTCTTACCACCAAGAATTGTAATATACGGCATAACCTTTTTTTATATAGTCACGAGCTTGTTCAATAAACAGGAAATCATTTTTATCACTATCATCATCAGGCGGGAAATTACCAAAAAAGAACCCTTCTGTGTGAGGTAATTTTCGATTTTTAATATCCCTCTCTAATTTATCTAAATCTTCTAAAGTTAATTCTACTGGCACACAATTAAAACTATCATCTTCCCCGCCTTTAGCATAGTAAAGTTTTTCCATCCAACCGTGTAAATCGTGATGCTTTCGCCAATAAAAGAACTCATAAGCGTCATTCTCGTCAAACTTAAACTCCACCTCACTTATACGATTTTTTTTACTTACTCGGTATGCGTACATATCCAGACCCATACTTACACTACCCCCTTGTTTTTAACGACACTTCGCCAATTTTACGACCTGCCCTAAGCCCCCCGGCGGGGGGGCTTCCCGCTGTCGTTGGGCATTATAAAGCGGGTAAGCCGACAAGGTGCAAGGGCGAGCCGCAGGCAAGCTTTGTATACCCTTGCACAGATAGTCGGCGACCGCTAGAATGCAACAACGACAGCGTTTAATACCCAAAAATCAAAGCAGACGCAAGGAAATCGTCTGCTTCCTTATTCCGGATCGAGCAAAAGAATTTTGCATCCATTAAAGGCAAAAGGAGCGGCCGGTGCCGCTCCTTTGCTTAGCCAAGAAGGCGATATTTTACATGATCACCATTGACAAGACGACCAAAATTAAACGCTGTTACTTCTCCAGGCATTAATACTACTTTTAACTTATCTCGTGTCAAAAATAAGATATTCTTTGCATCTGCATTTTTTATAAAAATGTAATCAGAAAAGAAGTTATCAAAATAGTCTTTTTCCAAATCAACGATGCTGAAATCTTCCCCAAAATCGACACAGCTTAAATATTGGTCAACCTGGTAAACCAAAACGTCCTCTCTGTATTTGTGATGACTTTCATTAAATTCTTTCACTATTTCGGCGAAGCCTTCCAAAGAATCACAGGACTTAATAGCTTCCATCATTTCAGATCCATAGCCACAACCATCAAAATACATATCCCCATTAAATTCAATGGACGAATAGATGACATTACCCCCTAAAAATAAATATGCTGTACCACGTGTCATAAATACCACTCCTTTGCGTGCCTGGCACGCTTTATTTGCTTTTCGCAAGCTCAGATAAGCCGACCAGCGAAGAAATTTGGAAGGGCAGCTCTGCTGCTTCGTATTACCCTTCTAAATTTCTGAGCCAGGCTAAAATGAGCGAGCGAAAAGCCTGATATTCAGACACATAAATTCAAAGGCAAGAAATATCCTGGATTAGTTAAGATTTCTTGCATTCCTTACTTTTTAAAAGGCCGATAAAACCGATAAAACCGATAAAACCGTGCTTTTCAGCCTCTTTTGTGATATAATATTTATGTATAATTCTTAGTTTTTACTTTATTTTGAGGTGGCTAAAATGACTATTACTAAAACTGAATCTAAAGAACGTCTGCAAGCCTGGGAATATGCCAAAGCCAGCTGTCAGCTCGAAAATTGCCCTATTCCAGAGGAAACTGACGCTATTATACAAAAGCATATTGCCGGTGAGATATCTGCAGAACAGTTAGATGACCTAATCATGGGAAGTCTGTTTGAGCATGCTGCCGATTAAGGAGAAAGAAAAAGCTGAAGGCAAAGCTGTTGCCTATAGACTATATCAGCTGCACCTTGAACCACTTGCCGGCAATTGGGATCTGGATCATCTGAAGGCAATTAACGCCTATTTATTTCAGGATCTGCCAAAGTTGGGTCCGAAATGGGCTGAAGAATACAAGCCTGGCTGCTTTCGTTCGCAAGTGCCGGAAAATCAGTTTTGGCGCAAAAACCGATTGTTAAAAAACAGCCCGGAAATCTCCCCCGTCGTCTATTCCAATATGACACCAGCCGAGATCCAAGCTGCCAGTGATTTTCTGCAGAAATCCGTTGACCTGCCCAAAATGCAGGCTATGAATACAGAAGCTTTCACTGCTGTTATCAGCAGTATATATATTACTTTAGATCAACTACATCCGTTTCCAGATGGCAACAGCAGAACGATTCGAGAATTTACCAGAAGCCTGGCAAAAAAGGCTGGCTTTGAAATCCATTGGGAACACTTCACGAAAACTAAGGATGATTTTGATCGCCTTTATTTGGCACGCGATTTGTCCGTAAATGCTATTGCGATCAAGCAGCTACCGTTATCCGAAATCAAGTTTACTCTATTAGACGCTGCAGAAACTTTTAAAAGTTTTAAACCGCTGCCGAAGGTCATGAAGGAAATAGTAAGGCCAATTCCATGGACGAAAGAGCAGGCCAACTCTGTTGTCTGCAAATTGATCCGTGCGGGCAAAGACCCCAATATGATCATAGCTAAACTGGCTAATAATCCCCGGGTACCAGGAGAAAGCAAACTGTCGAGAACAATTTATTTAAGCAAAATGATGAACACGCCGGTCATGAGAAAGTATATTCGCAATCAGCAGCGTGATCATTGCAGATAAAAAATATAAGTATGTTATAATTGTACTTGTAATATACGAAAGAAAAGGTGGTGTATCCCAATGAATAATAGTCCCAAATTACTTGATAAATATATATTGCGTTCAAAGGATACTCCATTAATAGAATTTTCTTTGTTTGAAACAAAAGAAGAAGCTTTAGGTACTTTTGACTTTTCATATAGTCTACAGATCAATAAGATCCACGTAGAAAATAAACAGCTTTTTCCAAAAAATCTTCCCGATGATCCAACCGAAGAACAGCTGCTGAAATGGATCAATAAACGCAAGGCGCCTAAAAACAGGCAGTTCGTTGAGAAAATCCTTGCCGCAATCGATGATAGTCCTAATCCTTTAAAGTACGTAAACGTATCTCATGCTTTATCTTTAAACGACGCTTACTGGATCTCCAGCGAAGGATCTTCTATCAGCTGGAAAGATTGTAATTTGTATGAGCATCCCTTTGACGAAGTTTTATCTTACGTAGCCTTTACCGGTTACAGTCAAAAAATCAGCGGGCTAATATCTTCTCCGGAGCTGACTTCCAGCGGCGCTTTAAAAAAATGCTGGTCAAACCGGCCCGATGGAATCTATATGATCAAAGGCGACGAGTTCATGCCGCGGCCAGATGGACGGTCACAGGCTACAATTGAGTACTACGCTGCCCAGGTAGCTGCTGCTTTAGGCTTTGAACACGTCAACTATGACCTAGAAGAATTCCACCACAGATCCGGCAAAAAAGAAATCGTCTGTACCTGCAAATTATTCACTTCTGAAAATGAAGGTTTTGTCGAAGCAGCGACCTATTTCAAGCAAGTCGGTATTGACGTCAATAATGCGGATCTCAGTAGTTTAAGCGTCCAGCAGAAAATGCTCTCAACGATGGGCCCGCACTATGCAGATATGATGGTTTTCGATAGCCTTATTGCCAATGCAGACCGACATTTAGGTAACTTTGGAATGATGGTAGATAATAATACCGGTAAGTATTTACGAACGGCGCCTCTTTTTGATAACGGTTATTCCCTATTCTACGGAGCTGCAAACCAGGAGCTGACCAGTGAACACTACAACGATTATGTTAAAACCTTGTCCTGTAAATACTTCACGATTGATAAGCAGGCTTGGCTATTTGCCGAAAAACGGCATTTGCCGAAGTTGCGTCAGCTCTTAAAGTTTGAATTTCAGAAGCATCCTAAATATAATATCGATGATGATGTGTTAAAGATCATGTCGAATTTCATCCAGGAACGTGCGAGAAAAACTATTAGCCTGTTCCACGAAAAAGTACAGGAACAAACAATTAAGCAGCTGAACCAGAAACATAAAGATATCAGTTATTCAAGGTAAAAAAAGACTACGATTTTTAATCGTAGTCTTTTTTACTGCATTAAATTAAGTTCCTGAAGGATTTACTGCATATATTTTGAGGCAACTATATGCAGTAAATGTCTAAAAGCCTGCATTAATCTGCTAATTTTACTTCATATGGGTTTAATTTCACCACTAAAAAGAGTATGTCATTCTCAACAACCCACTAAATCCTCTTCTTTCACCTATATATGCACTTAATCTGCCTTCAAAATTCCACGGTGACTCTTGACTTTCTAAATATTTAAAGCCAATTTCGCCTAAATAACTATTTCCATCTAAACTTTTTGCAGGAAGTTCTTCTCCTTGTACTTTTACATTAGAAGTACCATCAAATTCATGCTCCCAGGCGGTACCATAATAAAGGTTCCATTTATTTTCTTTATTTATATTATAACGAAGACCTAACCTAATTCTATTGCTTCTAGTAGAATCTATTTCAAAATCATCTCCTCCGACGTTAAATTTATCGTTTCCATTATATGTATGATAATATCTGGCATAAATATCAATATCTTGATCATCGGAAATATTTATATTTTTGCCTAATCCAAGATGAAATCCATAATAATTAGATTCTGATTTATAACTGTAGATTTGCCCACTTCCGTCCTTCATTACGTCCTGCATATTATTTTTCATCATACCTGCTCTGAAAGAACCTTCTGTATAGACACCATTTTTATTAATAAAGCGTATAGCAGCTCCTCCACCATTATAGACAAGATTTCCATTCCCACGAAAAATTTCATCTTGAAAACTATTGAATGTTCTGTAATTTCCCGACCCATTTTCAAAAAATACCGCATAAGCAACTTTTCCATTATTTAACTGAGCTGCATTCCCTACACCATATACCCCATTCCAACCATTTACTTTTAAATCATCAGATACATTATAGGTACTATTTGTTCCTTCAATAATTGCAAATGTTTTTGTACCATACTTTTCGTCTTTTTCGACCGCACTTAATGCGTCAGATAATAAGTCGCTGCCATTAGCAAGAAAAGCTGTTGATATGCTCCTATTTTCTGTCACAAGATTTATTTGCTTATTAATTTGTTTTCCTGTAATTTCATATTTTATATTACCATTATCTTCTACAGTTATTGTTCCGGTACCTTCTACAGAAACTCCAGCAGTAAACCCTTTATCATAAATTTTTGTCGCATCGGTACCAAGATCACCATTAACACATTTTATCATATACATAGATTCACCGATATTAATCTTCGATCCACCAGACATTGATACCAGGTTAATATCTGTATTTTTTAATGAATTATCGCCATTTGTTATTTCAAGAACTACTCCATCTTTATTCCAATTAATATTTTCAAAATCAATACTATTGAAATTATACACGCCTTTAACACGCCCATCCCAACCATCTATTATGAGCTTATTATCATTACCAAGCCTGTATGGATCTCCATACAATCTAGCCTTTTCTAAGTTTGCTTTCTCTATATCACTTTTCATACTTATAATTATTTCATTTCCGTTGACATTAGCTCTATCCGAACGTCCAGCGTATATATTACAGTTAAAATTACCGCCATAAATGTATGCTTTATTCCCTTTAACTAAACCAGATGTACTGTATCCGCCAGTAATTGTACAGTTATCAAAATTACCTCCATATATCTCCACTTTATTATTCAAAACATCTGCTCCAGCATTTGCATATCCACCATATATAGCATTGCCGTTGCCTCTTCCTATAAAATCACCATCAGCTACAACTACGCTGTTATTATTAACACTTCCTTTACTATCGCTATATCCACCAGCAATTTCTTTGCCCGCAGACAGACTGGTAAACGTAAAAGTTCCATCCTTTATAATTACGATATTACCTTGAACTGAACTTTCATTACTTCTCCCAGTGGAATAACCCCCATAAATACCAACTTCATAATTACCTCCATCTATTTCTACTTTATTATTTTTTGAATTTCCATTAGAAGCCTGTCCCCCTACTATCTTCTTCCAATCCTGTATAGATTCACAATTTTTAAGACTAACCGTATTTTGTATAGCATCATGCCCGCTTGTATAAGCACCGGATACATTTTTTAAAATTATCGTATTTTGTATTTCTACCATATTCTTTTCAACATTGTCTGATGTATATTTAGCACCGTACACATCACCATTTAGCTTAAACGTATCATCTTTTTGTATTGAAATTATAATTTTATTATTTGAAGGACCTTCCGCTATAATGTTACTACCAGTATAGTTACTAGGATCTTCAATTATTATTTCTTGAGCGAAAGAAGTATTGCAAAGCATGAGTGTAACACCAAAGAAAATCTGTTTATTATTCATATTAACCTCCGTATATCCTT
>ONZY01001611.1_pt1 | contig 15486 bp, 17 predicted proteins | sample 1671451 | NCBI WGS metagenome assembly ONZY01 (sample SAMN06348158, study PRJEB24527) | human gut metagenome | biome: human gut; feature: ankylosing spondylitis patient; material: feces | host: Homo sapiens | place: China | collected 2015-10 | reverse complement strand
AGCTGCACGCGCTGCGCAATCAGGTGCGGTGTACATGGCTTCGCCATGAATCCCTGCGAGTCGTTACCGGTTGCAACCGCGCCTTACTGTCGTGAGGCGCGTGTGACGTTCCCTCGGCGGCAGACTGCCTGCCGAATGCGGCATTGCTGGCGCTCGCCGTATTGTAGGGACTGGCGGTAGACGGGAATTAGGCTGTACTTCTATAAGATGGGCAGAGCGGCAGCGGATGATAGGAGCACATCAAGTCGTATAGCAACACCCAACGCGGCAATGCCGCGCGCAGGCACTCTCATTCCGGAGGCGCAAAAGTCATTCGAGCCCGAGACTGCCAATCAAAAGCCTTCCTCTTGGGGCCCCTTTGCCCCTGCCGCCCGCAGGCGGCATATCCCTCCGCGCCATGCGCGGAAAGTAGTGCACCCCTTTGCGGCGCGCAAAAAAAAGAGCTGTCCTTTCGGACAGCTCTTTTTCATTCCGCTGCGTGGGACGCATCCAGCGGCTTGACATATTTCTTATAGCAATACAAAAAGTATGCGATCTCCGCCGCGCCAGTGAGTACCCACGAGAACGGATAGAGCATATAGAGCGAGCGGATCGTATGGAAGTGGGCGAACACGGTGTAGATCCACGCCACGCGGAACACGCACGAGCCGAGGAACACGAAGATCATCGGCACGAGGCCCTTTCCAAGGCCGCGCGAGGCGGCGGTGGTGCAGTCCATCGTGGCCGAGATTGGGAACGAGAAGCACATGACCCAGATGCGCGCGAGGCCCGCCTCGATGACGTCGGATTCCGACGTGAAGAGCGAGAGAAACTGGTGCCCGAACAGCAGGAACAGCCCGCCGAGCACCGCTGCGGCTACTGCGGAATAGCAGAGCGTCAGCAGGTAGCTCTTGAGCACGCGGCGCGATTTGCCCGCGCCGTAGTTCTGCCCGACAAAGCTCGAGCAGGCGATGTAAAACGCGTTCATCACGGAGTAGACGAGGTTATCCACATTGCCCGCCGCGGAGTTGCCCTCGACGACGACGGTGCTGAACGAATTGACGCCCGCCTGAATGAAGAGGTTTGCGACCGAGAAGATCGCGTTCTGCAAACCTGCCGGCACGCCGACAGACAGCGCGTGGATGGCCTTGTCCTTGTGGAAGCGGATCTCTTTTAAGCTGAGGCTGTAGATCTCCTTGCTGCGCATGAGCGAGCGGACGATGAGCCCCGCGGACACGCACTGCGAGAGCATGCTCGCGAGCGCGACGCCGTCGGTCGACATCCCGAGCCCGATGACGAACACAAGGTCGAGGATGACATTGAGCACGCCCGCGGTGGAAAGGAAGATGAGCGGCGTTTTCGTGTCGCCGATGGCGTTCAGAACGCCGTTGCCGTAGTTATAGAGCGCGGCGGCGGGCATGCCAAGGAAGTAAATGCGAAGGTACAGCTCCGCGCCGTCGATTAGATCGTCGCGCGTGTTCAGAAGCTCGAGCAGCGGGCGGGCAAAGATAAGGCCCAGCGCCAGCATCAAAAAGCCCGCGATCAGACAGACAAGAAACGACGTGTGGACGGATTCGCGCACGTTTTTCTCGCTGCGCGCGCCGAAATGCGTGGCGACAAGCACGTTGACGCCGCTGCCAAGGCCCATCAGAAAGCCCGTGAACAGGAAGATGAGCGTCGTGGTCGAGCCGACCGAGCCCATGGCGGCGGAGCTTGAAAAGCGGCCGACGACCGCAAGGTCGACCATGCTGAAGAGCATCTGCAAAAGGTTAGTGAACATCAGAGGCAGCGAAAAGCCGATGATCTGGCGGCTAAGGCTGCCCTGCGTCATATCGAGCGTGGCGGAACGCGCCATAAAATATCCCTCTCTCTCATTCTCTATTCAGAGTCCTATCCTTATAGCATACTTTTCCCCGCTTTGCAAGCGGGAAGGGTGCGGCGCGCAAAAAATAACGAAAAACAGCGGAAATTTTTTCAAAAAAGCCGCAAACTGCGCGCAAAAACGCTTGCATTCCGCAGCTTTGTGTGATAGTATGCTTGTGTTATGGATGCAGGAAACGCAGAGTGGACCGTTTGGCCCGCTCTTTCTTTTGCAAATTTCGGAAAAAACACGGATTGCGAGGGATACAATGAAGAAAGTGACAGAGACCGTGCGCGAACTGGCGCTCCCCGTGGTCGAAGAGAACGGCTGCAAGCTCTGGGACGTGGAATATGTCCGCGAGGCCGGACAGTGGTATCTGCGGATCTACATTGATAAGGACGGCGGCGTGAACATCCTCGACTGCGAGGCCATCTCCCGCGCGCTGAGTGATATTCTGGACGAGGCCGACCCCATCGAGTCGAGCTACATTTTCGAGGTCGCGTCCGCCGGCGCGGAGCGCCCGCTCAAGCGGCCCGGTGACTTTGAGCAGTTCATGGGCTCGCCCGTGCTCTTGAAGACCTACAAACCCGTGGACGGGCGCAAGGAATTTTCCGGTGACCTCGCGGGCTACGACAACGGCGCGGTCACGCTTCGCATCGGCGAAGAGGAAAAGCGCTTTGAAAAGGACGCGGTCGCGCTCGTGCGCCTGCGCTGCGACTTTTAACCAAAAAGAATACCAATTACTTTGATTATACAGAATAGGAGCATACCCATGAAATGTGATGAAATCTTCGCAGCGCTTGCGATGCTGGAAAAGGAACGCGGCATTTCTCAGACCTTTATGATGGATAAGATCGTCCAGGCGCTCACCACCGCCTACAAGCGCGACCACGAGGGCGTGGAAAACGTCGTGGTCGATGTGGACGAGGGCAAGCGCGAGCTCAAGATGTTCGTGCAGAAGGAAGTCGTGGATGAGGTCGAGAACCCCGGCACGCAGATGAGCCTCGATGACGCGAAGGCCATCTCCGCCAAGTACAATGTCGGCGATATCGTCAACATTCCCGTCGACAACATCGAATTCGGCCGCATCGCCGCGGGCAACGGCAAGCAGGTCATCATCCAAGGCCTGCGCGAAGCCGAGAGCGGCATGGTCTACGACGAATACAACTCCAAGCAGCATGAAATTCTCACCGGTGTCGTCACGCGCATCGATCCCCGCACGGGCAATGCGTCCCTTCGCATCGGCACCGGCACGGAAGCGACGGACGCGCTGCTGCTCGCCGGCGAGCAGGTCAAGGGCGAGACGCTTGTCGAGGGCCAGCGCATCAAGGTCTACCTTGTCGATGTGCGCCGCCAGTCCCGCGGCCCGCAGGTCGTGATCTCCCGCACGCATCCGGGTCTCGTCAAGCGCCTTTTCGAGCTTGAAGTGCCCGAGATCTACGACGGCACGGTCGAAATTCGCTCCATCGCCCGCGAGGCGGGCTCCCGCACGAAGATGGCGGTGTGGAGCAACGACGAGAACGTCGACCCCATCGGCGCGTGCGTCGGCCCCCACGGCCAGCGCGTGAACAGCATCGTCGAAGAGCTGCGCGGCGAAAAGATCGACATCATCAAGTACAGCGACGATCCCGCGGAGTACATCGCCGCGGCGCTCGCTCCGGCGGACGTTGTCGACGTGCGCCTTGCCGAAGAGGGCAAGGCCTGCCGCGTCATCGTGCCCGACGATCAGCTTTCCCTTGCCATCGGCAAGGAGGGCCAGAACGCGCGCTTAGCTGCACGTCTCGTCGGCTACAAGATCGACATCAAGCCCGAGAGCTATCGCGAGGATACGCAGGAATAAAGCAAAGGAGGGCGGCTCATGCAGAAAGTGAAGAAGATCCCGCAGCGCCAGTGTGTGGGCTGCCGCGAGATGAAGGACAAACGCGCGCTCATCCGCGCCGTCAAATCGCCGCAAGGCGAGGTGTCGCTCGACTTTACGGGCAAAAAGCCCGGGCGCGGCGCTTACGTCTGCCCGAACAGCGAATGCCTCAAGCGGGCGCGCAAATCCCGCGCGCTCGAGCGCGCGCTGGACACGGCCATCCCCGAGAGCGTCTACGAAGAAATGGAAAAGGAGATGGCAAACGGTGGATAAACTGCTCAATCTGATCGGTCTTGCCAAAAAGGCCGGAAAGCTGGAGGTCGGTGAAGAGCCTGTCGGCGCGGCGGCACGAAGCAAGCACGCGCGGCTCATCCTCATCGCCTCGGATGCGGCGGACAACACGCGCCGCCGCGCGCTCCACTTCGGCGAGGCGGGCGAGTGCATCTGCCTTGAGATCCCGCCGACGAAGGAGGACCTCGGCAGAGCGCTGGGGCGCACGTCGTGCGCGCTGCTGGCGCTGACGGACATCGGCTTTGCCGAGGCCGTCGCGAAAAAGCTGGCGGAGAGTGACGAAGCGCACTACGGCGAGGCGGCCAAGCGCCTGACGATCAAGGCGGCCCGCGCCGCCGAGCGGAGGAAAGAGCTCAAGCAGCACGAAAAAAATGTGCGCACCGGCAAGAAAAAGCCGCATCAGGAAGAGCCGCAGCCCGCTCCCGCCGCAAAAGCCAAGAGCGTGGAAAAGAGCGAGAGCAAGCGCCCGAGAGGCGCGGTCAAGCACGGACGCACGCGCGCCGAGAGAGAAAAGGCGCACCGCGCCGCGGAAAAGCAGCGCGCGGCAAGGCGCTTTGCCCATTCCCGCCCCGTGAAGAAGGGCAAGGGCAGCATCAAGAAAGACAGTAAGCAGAGATCACAACACACGGAGGTGCAATAATTTGGCTACTACAATGAACAAGAACAAGGTATCCGATATGGCAAAGGACTTCGGCCTTACGTCGAAGGACATTCTGTCCGTTCTGAGTACCTATGAGGACGGGAGCAAGAAGCCTTCGCAGGTGTTGTCCGCGGACGAGGTCAACCTGATCTTCGAGCATCTGACGCAGAAGCATCAGGTGAAGATCGAGTCGATCTACGCCGAGTCCGCTCCCCAGAAAAAGCCCGAGCCCAAGGCCGCTCCCGCGCAGAGTCAGCCCAAGGCGAATAACGCTCAGAACCAGCCGAGAAACAATAACGGCAATAACGGCAATAACGGCGGCAGCCGTCCCCAGCCCCAGCAGGGCCAGCAAGGTAAGCCCGCCCAGCCGCAGCAGAACACCCAGCCGGTGCAGCAGCAGAGCAAGTCCACCGCCACGCAGCACCCCACGACGCGCGTGCCGGAAAAGAAGATCGTCGACACCCGCAAGGTCACGAACGTCAACCTTGACAAGTACGACGAAAAATTGCAGGACATGGCCGAGCGCTCCGGTGACCGCCGCGACTTAGAGCGCGGCAGCAAGGAAAAGTTCCGCAACAACAGAAACCGCAACAACCGTCAGCAGCCGTTCTCCGGCAAGCGCAAGCAGGAGGAGGCCGAGAAGATGCGCCGCCTGCAGCTTGAGATCGCGAAGAAGACGCCGCTGACCGTCAAAATTCCCGACGAGATCTCCGTCGGCGAGCTGGCCTCCCGCATGAAGAAGACGGGCGCCGAGGTCGTCAAGTGCCTGATGAAAAACGGCGTGATGGCGTCCCTTTCCCAGATGATCGACTTCGACACCGCGTCCTTTGTCGCTGAAGAGCTCGGCTGCAAGGTCGAAAAGGAAGTCGTCGTGACGATCGAGGAAAAGCTCATCGACGATCACGAGGACAGCGCCGACGAGCTCCAGCCCCGCGCGCCGGTCGTCGTCGTCATGGGTCACGTCGACCACGGCAAGACGAGCCTTCTCGACTATATCCGCAATGCCCACGTCGCCTCCGGCGAGGCGGGCGGCATCACCCAGCACATCGGCGCCTATCAGGTGCAGATCAAGGGCAAGCCCATCACCTTCCTCGATACTCCGGGCCACGAGGCGTTCACCTCCATGCGTGCCCGCGGCGCGATGATCACGGATATCGCCATCCTCGTCGTTGCGGCGGAGGACGGCATCAAGCCGCAGACCATCGAGTCCATCAACCACGCCAAGGCCGCCGAAATTCCCATTATCGTCGCCATCAACAAGATGGATAAGCCCGACGCCAACCCCGAGCGCATCAAGCAGCAGCTCACCGAGTACGGCCTTGTTGCTGAAGACTGGGGCGGTGACACCATTGTCTGCCCCATCTCCGCCAAGACCGGCATGGGCATCGACAACCTGCTCGAAATGGTCGCGCTGACCGCTGAGGTCGCCGAGCTCAAGGCCAACCCCAACCGTGCCGCGTCCGGTGCTGTGGTCGAGGCGCGCCTTGACAAGGGCCGCGGCCCGATCGCAACGCTGCTCGTCCAGAACGGCACGCTCCATCAGGGCGACATCATCATCGCCGGTACGGCCGTCGGCCGCGTGCGCGCGATGATGAGCGACAAGGGCCAGAAGCTCACCACCGCGGGCCCCAGCGTGCCTGTGGAGATCACGGGCCTTGGCGAAGTGCCCGAGGCCGGCGCACACTTCAACGCCGTCGCCGACGAGCGCCTTGCCCGCGAGCTCGTGGAGCAGCGCAAGGAAGAGGAAAAGCGCAAGGCCAACGCCCCCATCACGAAGGTCTCGCTCGAGGACCTGTTCAGCCAGATCCAGGCGGGCGAGATGAAGAATCTCAACATCATCGTCAAGGCGGACGTCATGGGCTCGGTCGAAGCCGTCAAGGCGTCGCTTGAGAAGATCTCCAACGACGAGGTCCGCGTGCGCGTCATCCACGGCGCGGTCGGCGCGATCAACGAGAGCGACGTCATGCTCGCCGCGACCTCGAACGCCATCATCGTCGGCTTCAACGTCCGTCCGGACGCCGCGGCGCGCGACAGCGCGGCCCGCAACCATGTCGACATGCGCATGTATCGCGTCATTTACGACGCCATCGACGAGATCGAGGCCGCTATGAAGGGTATGCTCGCGCCGAAGTTCCGCGAGGCCATCATCGGCCACGCCGAAATTCGCCAGACCTACAAGGTCTCGTCCGTCGGCACTGTCGCAGGCTGCTATGTCACCGACGGCAAGATCCAGCGCGCGTGCGATGTGCGTATCGTGCGCGACGGCATCGTCGTCCACGAGGGTCACCTCGCCTCGCTCCAGCGCTTCAAGGACTCCGTCAAGGAAGTCGCGCAGGGCTACGAGTGCGGCCTGAGCTTCGAAAAGTACAACGACATCAAGGTCGGCGATATCGTTGAAGCGTACGTTATGGAACAGATCGAGCAGTAAGACTTCAAAAATCCGCGAAGCGAATTTTTGAGTAGGATTCAGGCTGCGGCAGCGCACTCGCTGCGCTCGCACGTTTCAGGGCTGAGATGTGTTTTTTCTGACGCGCACGCCCCAGGGCGACTTCTCTTGCCGCGCTGCGGCAATTCACCTTTTGTCGTCAGAAATAACGATCAAGATCATTTCGCGTCTGCGAACGCGAAAATTGGAACTTTTTCGTGGAGATTTACGTCTATTATCAATATAACAACAAAAGGAGAACTCTGCCATGAAGAAGTTGTTTTCCCTAGCTCTTGCGTGTTTGCTGCTCTTTTCGCTCTCGGCCTGCGGGCGGGAACCGAAGGAAGAGGTGAGTGACGAAAAGCCTGTGATTTATCTATATCCCGAGCAGGAGACGGATGTGCGCGTGACACTTGATCTTGCGGGCGAGCTGACGTGCGCCTATCCCGCCTACGGTGACGGCTGGAGCGTCCGCGCCGCGCCGGATGGCACGCTGACGGACGAGAGCGGCCAAACCTACCGCTACCTCTACTGGGAGGGCACGTTGGGGACGGATTACGACTTTTCCACCGGCTTCTGCGTCGCGGGAGAGGATACCGCGGCGTTCCTCGAGAATGCGCTCACACAGCTCGGCCTTAATCGCGAGGAGGCGAACGAGTTTATCATCTACTGGCTGCCGCAGATGCAGGACAACGCCTACAATCTGATTTCGTTCCAGCAGGACGTTTATACGGATTCTGCCAAGCTCACGGTCGATCCCGCGCCTGACACGCTGCTGCGCGTCTTCATGGCGTGGCAGCCATCGGAAAAATTTGTCGACCTTCCCGCGCAGGGGCTTTCCGCGCCCGAGCGCACGGGCTTCACGGTCGTCGAATGGGGCGGCTGCGCGGTGCAGTGATAAGAAAGGAGCGTGGGAGATGAAAAAGAGACGCTGGGCGATCATAGCGTTTGCCGTGATCTTTGCCGCGGCGTATGTTGCGATGGGCTATTGCATTCCGGCCTTTCGCATCAAGCTGGAAGCCGACGGCTGGACGTATTTTCTCGCCAGTCTGCAAGCGCTCGCGCCGGTGAAGCTGATCTTTTCCACTGTTCTGTCGCTCATCGCGGCGTTAGCCGTGTACAACAGCAGAGTGTTCCGGCAATAAAAAGAGGGCTTGCTTTGCAAGCCCTCTTTTTTTATACGATCAACTGTTTACAGATTCTTGCCGAGCTCGTAAGCGGCGGTCAGGTCTTCTTCGTGAAGATCGGCCGCCGTGGAGCAGCCGCCGACATTCAGCGTGCCCACGACCTCCCAGGCGAGATAGTCGGCCGTGAGGTCAAACGAAGCGTTCGCGCCGGAGGCAGTCTTTTGATCCTCATCGGCCATCGCGGTGAGGAAAACGGCCTTCTTTTTGCCCATCAGCGCTTCATTGTTGGCGTAAAACGCCCTGGCATTCTTCGTGTCGTATCCTGAAAAGCAAGATCGGCATAGCGAGCTGGCAGTTTGCCTGCAAGTGCAGGGATTATCTTTATTTTTTCATCAGCGGTGCGCCGGTGTGCCATGCCTGACCGACCTTTTCGCCGATGGCATAGTAGCCGCTGCGGAACTGGTCGAACACAAATGCATTCAGCTTTGCGGCGTCCACCTTGCCTTTTTCATCCAGCACGGCTTCATCCGCCAGCACGCCGACGATCTCGCCGATGATGTGGTGGCCGTAGACCTCCATCTTGTCCTCAACGACCCTGCACTCCAGCGTCAGCGGGAACTCCTGCACAATAGGAGCGTCTACCTTTTCACTTTTTACAGCACTCAAGCCGCTGCGCTCGAACTTGTCCGGCATCTTGTTGCCGCTGGCGATGCCGAAGAAATCGGCGGCTTCGATATGGGGAATGTCCGCAATGCTCAGCGTGAACGCACTGCGCTTTTTGATGTTCTCTGAGGTCTTGTGATCCTCGTCAATGTTGAGAGAAACCATGTTTTCGGCACAGATACCGCCCCACGCCATGTTCATCACATCGACGACATTATCGTCGCCGTAAGTGGCGATCATCAGCACGGGCATTGGAAACAGATAGGGATGGACACCCAATTCTTTTTTCATTATTAACGACCTCCATTTGCATTTTGGATTGACTTCATATGGTCATCCTGCTATCATCATAGCATGCATCGGAAAAAACACAAGTACTGTTAATAAATACAGGTACTTTCTAAAAGGGAAGTGTAAATATGTCCTGCATGGAGAAGTATATCAAAAGCGCAAATTTTGCCGACACCGGATTCAGCTACACGATGTCGCTCATCAGCGGCAAGCACAAGATGGTGATCTTATATTGCCTGATGGAGTATGAGCCGGTGCGGTTCAACGAGATGAAGCGCTATCTTGGGACAATCACAGATAAGACGCTCAGCAGCAACCTCAAGGAGCTGGAGGCTGATCGTCTCATCGTGCGAAAGGAGTATCCGCAGATTCCGCCGAAGGTGGAGTATTCGCTGTCGGAGCGCGGAAAGTCGTTGATGAAGGTCCTTGACCAGCTTTGCATCTGGGGCGAGGAAAACAGGTTGACAGCCATGATATAATCATACACGACTGAAAATATGAGAAAACAGAGGAAAACGCTATGGAATTCACACAGGGCGTGCGCTTTGACTCTTTGGGCCTGACCGAAGAGGTCCAGCGCGCACTGAAAAAGAAAAATATTGAAGAGAGTACCCCCGTGCAGGCGGGCTGCATCCCGCCGATGCGCGAGTGGAAGGACGTGATCGCCAAGGCGCCCACCGGCACGGGCAAGACCTTTGCCTTCGGCATCCCCATCATCGAGCACATCGAGCCCGGCAGCGAGGAGACCGAGGCTGTCATCTTAGCGCCCACGCGCGAGCTCGCCATGCAGATCACGGCGGAGCTGCGCGACCTTTGCGTCTACCTTCCGGGCGTGCGCATCGTGTGCCTGTACGGCGGCGCACCCATCGGCAAGCAGATCGACGCGCTCAAAAAGCACCCGCAGATCGTCGTCGCGACGCCGGGCCGCCTGAGCGACCACATGAAGCGCCGCACCGTCAAGCTCGACAACGTCAAGACCGTCGTGCTCGACGAGGCTGACCGCATGCTCGACATGGGCTTTATCCACGATGTGACTCGCATTCTGGACAAGCTGGCTTCCCGCCGCAATCTCGGTATGCTCTCCGCGACGATCTCGCGCGAGGTCATGGACATCAGCTGGATGTACCAGCGCGACCCCGAGGAGATCACCGTGCAGGCCAAGGAGGAGAATAAGCCCGACATCGCGCAGTACCGCATCGACGTGGGCCAGAACGACAAGGCGCATGTCATGGCGCAGATCATCCGCGCCGAGGGCCACGAGCGCGTGATGGCGTTCTGCAACACGAAGGGCATGACAGAGCGGCTCAAGGCGTTTTTGATGATGGAAGGCCTCGAGGCCGACTGCATCCACGGCGATATCCCGCAGAAAAAGCGCGAGGCCGTCATGGCGCGCTTCCGCCGCGGCGAGCTGCCGATCTTCGTCGCGACCGACGTGGCCGCCCGCGGCATCGACGTCGACGACGTCGATGCGGTGTTCAACTACGACGTGCCGCTTGAAAACGAGTATTACGTCCACCGCATCGGCCGCACGGGCCGCGCTAGACGCCGCGGCGTGGCGTACACGCTGGTGTCGGATTATCCCTCCGGTATGCGGCTGGATGGAATCGCCAAGTTCACCGGCAATGAGGTCAAGAAGGCACATCTGGATGCAGAGGGGAAGTTAGTCGAAGACTAATAGAGCTTTATGCCCCTGCACCGTGCAGGGGACGCGGTTAAGGGGGATATTCTCTTTCACGAAAGAGAATATCCCCCTTTTGAACCCCCAAGAGAAAGGGATTAGATTGGCAGTCTGGAGCTCGAACAATCTTTATGCCTCCGGAATGAAAATGCCTGCGCGCGGCAAAGCCGCGTTAGCATTGCGATACGATTTGCCTCTACTCCTATTATCCGCTGCCGCTCTGCCTATCTTGTAGAGGTGCAACCTAATCACCGTCTATCGCGGCACTACTCAATGCGGCGAGCGCCAGCAATGCCGCATTCGGCACGCAGTCCGCCGCCGAGCAAACGTCACTCGCGCCTCACGATAGTAAGGCGCGGTTGCAATCGGGAACGACTCGCAGAAGATTCATGGCGAAGCCATGTACACCGCACTTACATTGCGCAGCGCGTGCAGCTCTTCAAGCTGCAATCCCGCAATGTCGGGGGTCGAGGGGGACTCCCCTCGCATTTCTCTTGGGGTTCCAAAGGGGGTATTCTCTTTGGAAAGAGAATACCCCCTTTGACTGCGCACTCCCATGCCAATGGGAGACCACCCCGCGCCCTTTGGGCGCGATATCTGAGGAGGTACCATGTACCTGCACATCGGCAACAATGTTATGTTACCCGAAAAGCACATCATCGGCGTCTTTGATCTCGAGATCACGTCGCAATCGAAGAGAACATCAGAATTTCTCCGCCGGGCGGAGGACGAGAGCCTTGTCATCGATGCCTGCGAGGACATTCCCAAGTCCTTTCTGGTGTGCGACCACCCGTATCACCCGCAGCTGGTTTATCTATCCGAGCTTTCGAGCCAAACACTGCAAAAGAGAATGGAGGAGCAGACATGAAAATCCCCGTTGCTTTGACAATGCTGGCAAGTCCCTTTTCCCTTCCCCACGATGAGCGGTGGGTGCTGCCCATCGCGCTCGGCTTTTTCACGCTGCTGACGGTGTATTTCACGTGGCGGCTCAAAACGGACGAGGGCGACAAGTGGCTCTTTCGGAAAAAAATGAAGGTGTCGGCGCTCTTCTGGCTTGCATGCGAAGTGCTCTGGCAGTTCCACGGTGCGGATTCGACGTTTCCCGTCGGGCCGATCACGGGCATTTTGTTTCTGTACCTAATGAGTCAGGCGCTGGTGTACGGTATTTACTGCGTGATTCAAAAGAAGAAAACAGCAGCCGCGATGTAAGCGGCTTTCCCATCAAAATAGTGCTCGAGGCAGGGAGAAACGGGCCGGAAAGGGCTCCGACCCGGTTCTTCCTGCCTGATGACGAAAGGAGAACCCAAATGGCAGAAAATGAGATCCTGCAATCCACGGCGGTGGATGAAAACAACGACTATAACGCCTCGGAAATTCAAGTTCTTGAGGGGCTTGAGGCGGTGCGCAAGCGCCCGGGCATGTACATCGGCTCGACGTCGGTGAGCGGCCTGCATCACCTCGTCTATGAAATTGTGGATAACTCCATCGACGAGGCGCTCGCGGGCTACTGCACGGAAATTCAAGTGACGATCAACGAGGGCAACACCATCACCGTTGTGGATAACGGCCGCGGCATTCCGGTCGACATTCAGGCGCAGACGGGCCGCCCCGCGCTTGAGGTCGTCTACACCGTGCTGCACGCGGGCGGCAAGTTCGGCGGCGGAGGCTACAAGGTCTCCGGCGGTCTGCACGGCGTCGGCGCGAGCGTTGTCAACGCGCTGTCTGAATGGCTGACGGTGCAGGTCCACAAAAACGGCAACATCTACGAGATGAAATTCTCCCGCGGCAAGATCACGCAGGAGATGACGATCATCGGCTCGACCGACCACACGGGCACGACCGTTACGTTCAAGCCCGACCCTGAGATGTTCGAAGAGCTCGAATACTCCTATGAAACGCTGCACACCCGCATGCGCGAAGAGGCATTTTTGAACGCGGGCCTTCGCATCACGATCGAGGATAAGCGCGTTGAGAGCGAGGAAAAGCCCGAGAGCGAGCGCCGCGACTCGATGTGCTATGAGGGCGGTATCCGCGAATTCGTCACGTGGCTCAACAAGAAGAAAGAGCCGCTGCACAATAACGTCATCTACATGAGCGGCATGAAGGGCGATTCGTTCGCAGAATTGGCGCTCCAGTATGACGACGGCTATCAGGAAAATATCCTGTCGTTCGCTAACAACGTCCACACGCCCGAGGGCGGCATGCACGAGACCGGCTTCAAGGCCGCGCTCACGCGCGTTTTGAACGCCTACGGCATCAAAAACGGCATCATCAAGGAAGGCGACAAGGTCAGCGGCGAGGACTGCCGCGAGGGCCTGACCTGCGTCATCTCCGTGAAGCTCACGAATGCGCAGTTCGAGGGCCAGACAAAGGCAAAGCTCGGCAACAGCGAGATCCGCACACTGGTCGACGGCATCGTCTCCGACCGGCTGATGCAGTTCCTTGAGGAAAACCCCGTCGTGGCGCGCACGATTTTGGATAAGGCCATGACGGCCAACCGCGCGCGCGAGGCCGCGCGCAAGGCGCGCGAATCCATCCGCCGCAAGAGCGCCCTCGGCGGCGCGGCGATGCCCGACAAGCTGCGCGACTGCAACGAAAATAACCCCGAGCTCACCGAGCTCTACATCGTAGAGGGCGACTCGGCAGGTGGCTCTGCCACCCAGGGACGCGACTCGCGCTTCCAAGCGATCCTGCCGCTCTGGGGTAAGATGCTCAACGTCGAAAAGGTGCGCGCCGACAAAATTTACGGCAACGACAAGCTCCAGCCCGTCATCATCGCGCTCGGCGCCGGCCTTGGCGAGGATTTCGATATCAATAAGCTCCGCTATCACAAGGTCATCATCATGGCGGATGCCGATGTCGATGGCTCGCACATCCGGACGCTGCTGTTGACGTTCTTCTTCCGCTATATGCGCCCGCTCATCGAAAACGGCTATGTTTACGCGGCCGTGCCGCCGCTCTACAAGCTCTCGCGCGGCAAAACGCAGCGCGTTGCCTTTTCGGACGAGGAGCGCGACGCCGTTTCTGCCGAGCTTCGCGGCGACAATCCGAACGCGAAGGTCGATATTTCGCGCTTCAAAGGTCTTGGTGAAATGAACCCGCATGAGCTGTGGGAGACGACCATGGACCCCGAAAAGCGCACACTTAAGCGCATCACGCTTGAGGACGCGGTGCTCGCCGACGAGACGTTCACGGTGCTGATGGGCGAGAAGGTCGAGCCGCGCAAGGAATTCATTGAACAGAACGCGAAATACGCGGTCAATCTGGACTTTTAAGAGAGGAGGACGAAGAAAATGGCACACAAAAACGTGGATTACAAACCCGAAGACATTCAATTCCCCAACCAAAAGATCGTGCAGAGCGAGCTCGTGCACGAAATGCAGTCCTCCTACATCGAATACGCGATGTCGGTCATCGTCGGGCGCGCGCTGCCCGATGTGCGCGACGGCTTGAAGCCTGTCCACCGCCGCATACTGTACGCCATGTACGAAGACGGCCTGACGAGCGACAAGGCGTTCAAAAAGTCGGCGACCTGCGTCGGCGACGTGCTGGGCCGCTACCATCCGCACGGCGACGCGTCGGTTTACGACGCACTCGTGCGTCTCGCGCAGGACTTCTCCATGCGCTATATGCTCGTCGACGGCCACGGCAACTTCGGTTCCATTGATGGCGACCCTCCGGCCGCCTACCGATACACCGAGGCGCGCATGTCGAAGATCGCCAACGAAATGCTGCGCGACATCGACAAGGAGACCGTCGACTGGGACCCGAACTTCGATGAGAGCCGCAAGGAGCCCCGCGTGCTGCCCGCGCGCTTCCCGAACCTGCTGGTCAACGGTTCTTCCGGTATCGCCGTCGGTATGGCAACGAACATCCCGCCGCACAATCTGCGCGAGGTGGTAAGTGCCATTGTAAAAATTATTGATAATATCATCGAGGAGGATCGTACGACAGATCTCGAGGAGATTCTCGGCATTGTAAAAGGCCCTGACTTCCCGACCGGAGCAGAAATCCTCGGCACCCGCGGCATCGACGAGGCTTACCGTACCGGCCGCGGTAAAATCCGTGTTCGTGCGGTATCAAACATCGAGACACTGCCGAACGGAAAGAGCGAGATCATCGTAACCGAGATCCCGTACATGGTAAACAAGGCGCGCCTGATCGAGAACATCGCCGCCCTTGTACGTGATAAAAAAATTGACGGCATTACCGGCATTGCGGATCATTCCAACCGGGAGGGCATGCGTATCTGTATCGAGCTGCGCCGCGATGCCAATGCGAACGTCATCTTAAACCAGCTGTACAAACACACCCAGATGCAGGATACCTTCGGTGTGATCATGCTTGCACTGGTAAACAATCAGCCAAAAGTCATGAACCTTCTGGAGATGCTGACGTACTATCTGCAGCACCAGGAAGAGGTTGTGACGAGAAGAACGAAATACGACCTGAACAAAGCGCAGGAGAGAAGCCATATTCTGGAAGGACTCTTAAAAGCGCTTGACCATATTGACGAAGTGATCCATATCATCCGTGCATCCGCGAATGCGGCAGAGGCAAAGAAGAACCTGATGGAACGCTTCGATCTGAGTGATGCCCAGGCCCAGGCAATCGTAGACATGCGTCTGCGCGCTCTGACCGGTCTGGAACGGGAGAAGCTCGAGAACGAGTAC
>ONZY01001601.1_pt1 | contig 15558 bp, 16 predicted proteins | sample 1671451 | NCBI WGS metagenome assembly ONZY01 (sample SAMN06348158, study PRJEB24527) | human gut metagenome | biome: human gut; feature: ankylosing spondylitis patient; material: feces | host: Homo sapiens | place: China | collected 2015-10 | reverse complement strand
GGATTAGACGGTGTTACATTTTCAAACCCCGATAAAATAGAAAACGACATAAATGATTTGTTTCGGAGAAACTTTCATGAAAAAATATTTATACATATTACTTCCCGTTCTTTTCTGCTTTTTAACCGCATGCTCACCGTACAGCAACCTTAAACAAACGCAAATTATTGATTCCGGAAAATATTATCGCATTTATAAAGAGAACGACAATCAAGTCCGTTACGAAATTTATAATCCTGAGGGCAAAATTGCGCTGTCGGAAAAAACCGACCGTCCTATTGAAATTAACACGATCGGTGGCGACATAATTGACATTGGAATTGATATGGGAACGGGAATTACAATACATAAGTATTACAACGCCAACGAGAATATTTTTTCAGGGAAATTCACAAATGTATTGACTAATTCAGATAAGTTAATTGCATATATTGATGTTTCCAAAGAGAATCCTTTGGAAAACAGAAAGGTTGTTGTGCAAAACATTTTCGACAAAAGCCTGTTTTACGAAGAGTTCAAATTAGATTTTTCAAATGTTGATACCCCTGTTATTGAAGCAGAATTTTCAAAAGACGGAGCATCTTTATTGCTGACATATTTATCAGGGGAAAAACAAACGCAAACGTCTGAAATATTAGACTTGACAGTTTAGAACTGTTTGACGATAAAATAGTGAGAAAACAGTCAAACTTAAAACATAAGTGTCCGGAAATATATGTTACGCATCGGCACATTTTAGATATATATTAACTATGTTTGTGCTGATACGTAACACTTTTTATCGGGTACAAAGCAAAAAAATCCCCTCTTGATGCGGAGTACACATCAGGAGGGGTATTTTTTCGGTAAAAACGGAATACCTGCTTTTCGCCGGATATTCAGCTTTGTCTCACATTAGATGCACAGCGGTTAATGCTCGGCAGTCTGTATATATCATTGGGTATTTTCAAGATACCGAACGCACTGCTCTGTAACATAGTCTTTATCAAGCGATAGGCTGTCCGAATATTGAATGTTTAAGTAAACAATCGACTTACCGTTGAAAAACAGAAAAGAACCATAGTTGAATCCGTCGGAAGAGTCGATGATACGGGCACACCCCTGTACATCATCATTGATTTGTTCGACTTTGGTGTCCGTCAAGTCAAAAGTGTTAAGCAAATGAAATGAATATAATAATTCACATATAGGTTTTGGCACATTAAGTATACCGCTTCCGGCAATATTTATAAGTGTAAAATCTCCGCCGTCATTGTTTTGTTCGCCGCGGAAAACAAACGAACGGTTCTGGTCGGTAATATATGTATTACCGAATACAAAATTACGCGTGTTATGTTCATTCCCTTTTGAGCTTGCAACGGATAAATCGGCGTCGGCACTGTCAAGTCCAAATAAGGCTTGAGTACCGAAAGTATTTAAAAATCTTTCTTTTTCGGCTTTCCCGTTTTTGCCGCAAAATGTCACAATCAGAGAAGCACACACGGCAATAACAATCGCCGCAATCATAAGTGCCGTATAAACATTTAATATCTTTTCCAACGCGGAATGTTCCTTTTTGGTAAGGGCAAAGGAAAGATAAAGAATACAGTATACCAACAATAATGCGACACTCGGAAAATACAGGTAAAATGAAGCGACACTCAATGACGAAAGGTCAAATTGGGGAACGCTCAAAACAAATAGACCAACAAGAATCAGAATAAATAAAATAACAAAATTTAAAACCGCAACTTTTTTATTTGCCTTTTTTATCATAATTATAACCGTCTCCTTTTAGTGTAACATTTTAAAAGCCAATTACGCGCATTTGAGCAGATTATAAAATCTACACTACAACAACCGAATACGGTATATCCAAATCGACCAAATGTGTTGACACGGCAATACCCGTTTTACCGTCAACTATATAGACATCGGAGCACTCGCCCAAAACCTGTCTTTTATATTTGACGGCAAGCTTGCCGTCCGACGAAGCTTGAACAAATGTAACGGATTTGCCGTATTTCTGCTGCTTACCGCCGTAAACCGACACAGCCATCGTCTTATAATTGCCGCTTTTGTCTTTATATAAAAATCGGTTATCTGTATTAAGTCCCACGGCAATAGTATCATCAGGATTAAATGTAAAAACGTCGGTTTCCTGTCCGTCACAGTCGAGCACAAGAGAGATGCTTCCGTCGTTTTCCTGCCTTAAATATACCAAATCCCCTTTATCGGTAATAAGCATATTTAAACGGTAATCATGGGTATAAACATTGTCTTTATATAGGTTTTCGGTATTATCCGCTGTACTTAAACGGTAAATTTTACCGTTCGTCAAGCAATAAATGCCGTCGTCGGTTGCCGCAATTTCATCGGGGCAAAAGCTTAATTGATATGTTTTTTCAATATTGCCGTTCTTTATCAGCAACACATCATAAAGTGAATTTTCGCCCTTGGAAACGCAGCAATATTCCCCACCGATATACTTGCCGACAAGCAAATATTCCGAATATCCGTCAAAAAAAATCCGGGTTTTCGCTTTCTCGGATATTTTATAGGAAATCAACTTATCATTTACATCGGCATAAATCAAACTGTGCTTTGATATGCTGTTCCTTTTGAGCATAACCGAAACTGCCGCTACGAGAGCAATCAGAACAGCACAAAGCGGTATTATTAAAATCTTCTTGTTTTTCATATTTTCCCCCACTTGTTTTTTATAAAGAACACAATATGTGTTACTTCCGCAATTCGTTGTTTATGTACAAGATATTATATTATTGTTTTGATAATTTGTCAATATTGACTACAACGACGACGCTGTAATTCTAAAATGTTTTGCTACTGCATAAGTATGATATAAGCGACACCCGTAAACATACAAGAACACCCCTACTTTCGTTTTGAAAGCAGGGGCTTTTTTGCGCTATGGTTAATAAAGATGTTACATATCAGTACAAATATAGCTAACAAACGCCTAAAATGCGCCTACAAGTAATAAGTGTAGGCGAATAATATCGTTTTAACGCTTTTCCTTCACCTTTGTAATAATTCCTACAACAAATATAGAAGCTATAAATATACCACTGGATATTAAAGCTACATTAGAGCTGATTTTTTCCAAATGAGTATTTGATTGATATTCCTCTATAATTCTGTTAATCATTAAAACAATAGAGTTAACAACCAAGAAATACATAAGTATTTTCCAAGGTACTTTAACCCTTCTGTATTTTATTATATAATAGATACCTATAACAATAAGTGTCAACATCAAGCCTACGTATGTCGGCATATTCATAGATTTTATTATATGAAACAATATATAATCCTCCTTTTAATAGCCAATCCATGCTTTTTTCCAATGGTCTTCTCCAATAGATAGCGCAGTACCAATACCGATTGTTAACATAGCACCGAAAACAACCGGAATATTGAGGCACCCAATTATGACTCCATTTTGAAAAACCTTCTGTCTACTCAAATTATATAAAAAGTTTCGGTGAAAGTCAAAAAGAAATTTACCGCTGCACAGTACGGCGTTTTCTCCAATTATCACAGCATTTTTTCGGGACTTGCAAATACGGCTTTTCACAATCATATTCTTAATATGAAAGAGAGGTCGATTTTAATGCTTTTGGAGCTTTTATCCGCCATAACCACAAAAATGCTTTATTTGATTCTGCATATTGAAAATGCCGGGTCATTTCCGAAGCCGCTGTCCGCAAAAGAAGAAAAAAAGGCTCTTGAACAAATGGCTTCGGGCGACACAGAAGCCAAAAATCGCCTGATAGAGCACAATCTGCGGCTCGTGGCGCACATAATTAAAAAATATTATTCAAATTACTCCGACCAAGAGGATCTTATTTCAATCGGCACAATAGGGCTTATAAAAGGTATAAACAGCTTTGATTACACCAAAGGTACACGCCTTGCAACATACGCCTCACGCTGTATTGAAAACGAAATACTCATGCACTTTCGCAGTCAAAAAAAGTCGGCTCAAGATATTTCCATGAGCGAACCTATCGATACGGATTCCGAGGGAAATCCACTGACACTCTCGGATATTGTCTATACAGATGATACCATTGCAGATGATTTGGATAAAAAAATCAAAATAGAAAAGCTGCGCGAATATATCGACGAAATGGACGACTCTCGCGACAGAGAGATAATTTTAAAGCGATACGGGCTTTTTATGTCAAAGCCGATGACGCAGCGTGAAATCGCCGAAGAAATGGGAATTTCACGCTCCTATGTTTCCCGAATAGAAAAAAGGGCATTAAAAAAGCTCCGTGAAAAATTCACGGAGTAAAAAAACGCAAAAAAATAGCTCCCCTATTGGAGAACTACTTTCATAAAATGTCGGCATCGACCTATTTTCCCGGGCCGCTTCCAGCCAAGTATTTTCGGCACGAATGAGCTTAACTACCGTGTTCGGAATGGGAACGGGTGGACCCTCATCGTAATAAACACCGACTTTTGAGAAACTTTGTTTTTGAACTCATCTCTCAAGTGCGAGAGTAAGTATATCACAAGGTTTCTCAAATTGCAAGTGTTTTTTGCAAAAAAGTTTAAAATTTTTTAATATTTTTAAAATTATTCCGAAATAAGCGTTTTTTCGATTGTGCCGACGTAAATTCTGTGGTAATCTTTATTTGGATACCACTTTTCTATTGAGCTGTCCAAAAATCCGTCGGGAGTCATATCCTTAAACGCTACCTTTTTGCAGACAAGCACTTTCTTAGCCTGCTTAAATGTGACGGCATTATCTATATATTCCGGGACAAGACCCGTCTCGGCAGCCTTATCAATATCCCTGCCCGATTTTGCACCGCATATGCCGAGCTCCTTTTTATATTCGCCGTCGAAGAACGAGAGCGTGAACTCATCGTATTTTTCCATAAATTCGAGAGTATATCTCTGAGGACGGACAAAAACAAACACTACATCCTTGCCCCAAAGCTCTCCTACGCCGCCCCACGAAACGGTCATAGTATTCCAATCGCCCTCTTTGCCGGCGGTCAAAAGAGCCCAATCATCGCTTATCATTTGTATCGGCGAACGTTCCAGCTCGCGCACGTTTATTTCTTTAAACATATTTATCAACTCCGTTAAAACATTTCTTTTTATAATATATTACGAAACGAGGGAAAAATCAATGACAGAAGTAAAAGGTTTTTTGAGAGATTTCAGACTCAGTGTCCCCGAAGCTATTTATACCTGCAACGGGATTAAAATATGCGGCAGACGAATAAAATCGGTTCTGTTTTCAACCGATGTCAGCATAATAAGAAATTCCAACGCCGACGCGGTTATTGCCGTGTACCCGTTTACGCCGCAGCCTGTCATCACACAGGCAGTAATGATGGCAGCGGACACGCCGGTATTTGTCGGAATAGGCGGCGGACTTACAAAGGGCGAGCGAGTTCTCGGCCTCGGCAGACACGCCGAATATCAAGGCGCGTTCGGCGTTGTTGTAAATGCACCGACGCCTAATTCAACCGTTAAGGAGCTTAAGGAGGCTCTTGACATACCGGTTATTGTCACCGTGGTTTCAGAGGAGGACGATATTGCAGGAAGAATTGAGGCGGGTGCGGAGATATTCAACGTATCCGCAGCGGCTAAAACTCCGGAGCTTATCGAAAAAATCCGCAAAAAATATCCCGATATACCGATAATGGCAACGGGCGGTCCCACAGACGAAACCATCAAGGCCACAATCGCCGCCGGCGCAAACGCCGTAACATGGACGCCGCCGACAAACGGAGAGGTCTTTAAAGACATTATGGACGCTTACCGCAAGCATCAGGAGCACCCTACATATTAAACGTCACACATCCCACTCATAGTCGCGAAGCTTACCCTCGCACAGAAGCTTTGGGTAATTCCATTGGCGTAAAACCTCGTACACACCTATCGCCACGGAATTAGAGAGATTTAGGCTGCGCGCGTCGGGATTATTAAGCATAGGTATTCTCACAGAGGTCTGCGGATTATCGTGTAAAAGATTTTCCGGCAGGCCTTTTGTTTCCTTTCCGAAGAAAAGATATACATTGTCGGGATATTTTACATCGGTATGACGATGAGTCGCTTTTGTCGTGAAATAATAAAAGTTTCCGTTATCCGGATTTTTGCGAAAGAACTCTTCGAGGTTCTCATAATATGTTATATCCAAAAGGTGCCAATAATCGAGACCGGCACGCTTTAACTTCCTGTCGTCGATTTTAAAACCCATGGGGCCTACAAGGTGAAGTCTTGCGCCTGTCAGAGCGCACGTACGTGCCACGTTTCCGGTATTCTGCGGAATTTCCGGTTCGACCATAACCACATTCAATATCATTTTTATCACCGTTTTCAAAAAATTTCAAAAACAATTTTACCATATTTTTCAAAAATATAAAGAACTAAACAGTATTTTTACCGTCCGTTTTGCACAAGATACTAATACAATCTTATAAAACGGAGGAAAAAATAATGAATAACAATATGAATTCGGCAATGAAAACAGTAGGCGTGAGTCTTGCCGTGGGAACGGCGGCCGCGGTAATGTCAACCGCCGCTAAATCGTCTTCGAGAAAACGCAAGATGAAAAAGGCGGCAAAAAAGGCGGCAAACACCATAAATACCATTGTCGATAATATGCAGGATATGATAAAATAGTCGTATCAAAGTATTCTCTGAGCAAAGCGGTTTTCGCCGCTTTGTTACATAGGAGGAAGAAAAAAATGAAAAAAATTCTCTGTATTTTTTCCGCATTGCTGATAGTGCTCGGAGCAGCTTTTTTCGGATGCGGAAAAAAGAATGATAAAGCCGCTGCCGAGCAAAGCGAAACCGCCGCCCCCACGACAGAAAGCACGACCGCTCCCGACCCGAAGCCGGTTTTATCAGGCGACGCCGCTTTAAATGACGGCGAAACCTACACGGGTAGGGCTCCGCTGCCGCTTGTCGATTTTAACGTTTCCGATCCCGAAAACACACGCGGTCTTTCGACCGAAAAGCACGGCTACGGCTACGGCATAGCGAAAGACGGCAAGCCGAACGATATATCCGTAAACAATCAAAAATACTTTGAGACAAACGGCTACAAAGCGGTTTGCCTCGACACCAAATCAACTGACAAGGTATTATACCTTACATTTGACTGCGGCTACGAAAACGGCTACACGGCAAAAATTCTTGACACATTAAAGGAAAAGCAGGTTACCGCCGCATTTTTCTGCACACTTCCGCAGGTAAAGGAAAATCCCGAAATCATAGCGCGAATGATAAACGAAGGCCATATTGTCGGAAATCACTCCGTAACCCACCCCTCATTCCCGACATTAACAAGACTCCAAATGGCAAACGAAATCAAGGGCATGGACGATTATTTAAGAACCTATTTCGGATACAGCGCGCCGTTTTTCCGTTTCCCGATGGGAGAATACTCCGACAGCGCACTCGACGCGGTAGGTTCGCTCGGATACACAAGCGTATTTTGGTCTGTGGCGTATTCCGATTGGGATTTAAAAAAGCAAAAAGGCGAAGAATTTGCATTTAACACCGTTATGTCTAGGCTGCACCCCGGAGCCGTAATACTTCTGCATGCGGTATCTCCCGACAATGCGGCGGCTCTCGGCAGAATTATTGACTCGGCAAGAGAGCAGGGATACACATTTAAGTCGCTGTACGACTATCCGCAGGAATAATAATCAATCATACAAACAACAAAAACCGCTTCTCGCCGAAACGAAAAGCGGTTTTATTTATCTTCTTCAGTCGTTGTTTGTGGCGACTATATTTGCCCCTGTGCCGAGAACATCCTCGATTACAACATCTCCGATTGAGACGGGAGCTTTAAGAGTGACCTTATTTATTTCGGTCATACATTCGAAAATCTTCTCCTTGGGTATAGGCGAGCTTGTCTTTACCGGCACTACGGGAAGTCTGCCTCCCTCAACCTTAACGGTGGAGGTTACCATTCTTTCGGGGTGTGTGCACTCGGCTCTCGCGTAAGCGTCACCGCGTTTACACGTGTTTCCCGTAACGGAAAGAACTTCTCCGCTGTCCGACAGTTCAACCGTTATGGAACAGCCGATAGGACATGAAACACATACAAGTTCTTTTTTAGCCATATTACGCATCCTCCTTTACGGAAACTACCATGGTGCTGTCTACGGGCAAAGAATGGATAATATCAGCCTTAATCGGAACATATTCCATTTCGCCGGGGCACATTTTCTTTTTCTTCTTGGTATAGATAACCTCGCCGTTGCAGGTAATGGTGAGAGTTACGTTTTTAAGGACTCTGCCAACGCGGAAATAGAGCTTAACGTCCTTATCGGTATCGTGGGAAATTCTCTGCGGAACTATGTATCTTACGCCGTTTTCGCCCTTTGTATTTACAAATTCGTCGCAGTTCTTTTCACCGCGGATATATTTTGCGGCACCTGCGCCTGCAAGCTGGCTCTCCTCTGTTACATAGTCAACAAGATCGTGCACCTGCAAAACGTTTCCGCACGCAAACACGCCCTTGTGCTTTGTCTCACGGTATTCGTCAACTATCGGGCCGTTTGTTATACGGTCAAGCTCGATACCGGCATTCTTTGAAAGCTCATTTTCGGGAATGAGACCTACCGACAGCATAAGCGTGTCACAGGGTATATACTCCTCCGTGCCGGGAATTGGCTTCAGATGCTCGTCTACATTGGCAACGGTAACACCCTCAAGACGGTCCTTGCCGTGAGTGCTGACAACCGTGCAGGAAAGGCGAAGCGGAATACCGAAGTCCTCAAGGCATTGAACGATATTTCTCGTAAGTCCGCCCGAATACGGCATAAGCTCGCAAACAGCCTTAACCTTCGCGCCCTCTAAGGTCATACGTCTTGCCATAATAAGACCTATATCGCCCGAGCCTAAGATTACAACAGTTTTACCCGGCATATATCCGTCAATATTAACGTATTTCTGAGCGGTTCCGGCGGTCATAATACCCGACGCACGGCAGCCTGCTATGGAAAGCGCACCTCTCGGTCTTTCACGGCAGCCCATTGCCAGCACAACCGCCTTTGCCTTTATTGTAAGAAGCCCGTCCTTATTGTTAACGGCAGTTACCACGTTGTCGTCTGAAATATCAAGAACCATTGTATCGACTTTAACGTCAATATCGGTTTCCTTAACCTGCTTTATGAATCTGCCGGCATACTCGGGGCCGGAGAGTTCCTCGCCGAAGTAATGCAGACCGAAACCGGTGTGTATGCACTGCTCAAGTATACCGCCGAGAGTATCGGCACGTTCCAAAATAAGGATTTTTTTAACTCCCTTGTCATAGGCCTCAAGCGCAGCCGCCATTCCGGCAGGGCCGCCGCCTACAACTACTAAATCATAACACGTTTCCATTATTCCACCTCATTTCGTCCTGTCAAAGATAATCTTTGACTCGCCGCCGAATTTTGTTATCTCGTTCATCGGAACGCCGAGCTCCTTCGAAAGTATCTCGACTACCTTTGAGCCGCAGAAGCCGCCTTGGCACCTGCCCATACCTGCTCTTGTGCGACGCTTAACACCGTCAACGTCTCTCGCGCCTACGGGAGCGTGTATGGCGTCAAGAATTTCGCCCTCGGTAATGGTCTCGCAGCGGCAGATAATCCTGCCGTAACGCTTATCCTTTGCAATAAGCTTTTCACGCTCTTCCTTTGTCATATTGCGGAAACGAACGGGTGCCGGACGACTGCCGTTAAAGTCTGCTTTCTTTTTGGGAGCGGCCTTTTCGGCGAAAAGCTCCGCGACATATTTTGCAATGGCAGGCGCAGCGGAAAGACCCGGCGATTCTATACCCGCAACATTGATAAAGCGGTCGTTTTTATCGGAATAGCCTATGATAAAGTCATCCGTAACAGGATGCGCTCTGACACCAGCAAACGATGTTATTGCGCCTCTGACATTTACGTTCGGAACGGATTTCAAAGCCTTAGAGAGAATAAACTCAAGGCCCTCGGGAGTTGTATCCACATCGTCCTTATTATCCTCATCCGTCGCCGACGGGCCGACAAGAAGGTTGCCGTCAACCGTAGGAGTTACCAATACGCCCTTGCCCATTTCGTTGGGGCACTGGAATACGGTGCGGTCAACAAGATGGCCGAAGGATTTATCGAGAAGATAATACTCGCCTTTACGAGCTACTATCTTTATGGAATCGTCGCCTATCATACGGGCAACCTCGTCGCTGTGAGTACCTGCGGCATTTATCACATATGACGCGGTTATATCGCCCTTCGTGGTATCGAGAACAAATTCCGTGCCGTTAAAGCTTATTGCCTTTACAAGACAATTTCTTATAAATTCAACGCCGTTTTCGCAAGCATTCTCAGCCGCCGCTATTGTTAACTCATACGGGCATACTATACCCGCGGATTTTGAGTAAAGTGCGCCGACTGCCTCGTCGCTGATATTCGGCTCAAGCTCATGGAGCCTCTTTGAATCAATTATTTCAAGCTCGGGAACGCCGTTTTTAATTCCGCGGTCATACAGAAGATGCACATGCTCCATTTCCTTTTCGGAAAAAGCGACTACCAAAGAGCCATTATTTCTGTACGGAACATTCAGCTCTTTACAAAGCTTCGGCATAATAGCCGTACCCTCAACATTCAGCTTTGCTTTCACGGTACCCGACACAGCATCAAAGCCGCCGTGGACGATTGCGCTGTTTGCCTTGGTAGTTCCCATTGCAATGTCGTTACACCTTTCAAGCACTGCTGCCTTTACGTCATATTTCGAGAGTTCTCTCGAAATAAGAGCGCCGACAACGCCGCCGCCTATAACGGCAACATCGTACTTCATAAAAAATCCACCCCTTGTTTTTATTCAGCTTAGTGAGACTTCACTAATCTATATCCTGGCCGGCAAAATCGTCCTTATCCTGCTTGCTGACAAGAACAATGTCTCCCGAGCCTTTGGTCCCTGTGAGTATTTCCGATATTTTCCTGTTGAGTCCGAGAAATTCATCTCTGAAAGGAAATGTATCGGCGTAATATGTATCAAAATCCGAAGTATAGCTCTTATCAAAAAGTGCCGTGAACGAAAACTTGGGCTTTGCCGCAAGCTTTCTGTTTTCCTCTTCGGATACGGTTTTATCGGTATCGAATATCGATATAAGTCCTACAACGGTCAAAACAAGCGCAAAAGCAAGGCTTAAAACCGCCCTGCCCGTGTTTGACTGCGGACTGAATAAGCCGTGTCTGTGCGCGGCACAGTAGCTTTTTATATGCAAAAAAGGTCTTCCCTTCGTTAAAATCTGAAATAAAGGAACGGATTATAGCTGTTCCCGACAAGCGACGCCGTTGAAATTGCAAGCGAAAAAATCACAAACAAAACCGATAATACGTCCACGGTAACTTTTCCGCTTCGCGTCTTTGAAAGAGAGCAGGCAAAATTTTTGATGCGCGGCAAAAGCGGCATAGCACACACAGCACCTATTATAAGCAGCACCGCATAATTTACAATTACGGTCTTTTCCGTAAGCGTAACAAATCCGTTTGCGGCACCGAACGCCGCTTTGAAAAAGTATTTAATCTTGGATAAGTCGTCGAAATAGAAGAACACCCATCCGATAATTACAACAATCAGCGAATAAATATGCCCGATTGCTCGCGGCAATTTCTCGAGAAACTTTCCGATATACATTTTTTCAAGCATCAGGAACACAAAATAATAAAGTCCCCAAAGGACAAAGTTCCAGCTTGCACCGTGCCAAAGACCGGTGAGAAGCCAAACTATAAGCATATTCAGCGCCCAGTTTTTACGATTACCGCCAAGCGGTATGTAAAGGTAATCTCTGAAAAACGACGACAGCGTTATATGCCAGCGGCGCCAAAAATCAGAAACAGACACGGCGTAATACGGGTAATTGAAATTCTCGGGGAACGAAAAGCCGAACATATGCCCGAGGCCTATTGCCATATCTGAATAGCCCGAAAAATCGAAGTAGATTTGCAGGGTGTATGAGATTATACCTATCCACGCTCCCGCGCTTGAAAGCCCGGTCAAATCTCCGCCTATGAGCTTTTCCGTGAGCTGACCCGCAAAATTTGCTATAATTGCCTTCTTCAAAAGTCCGGCCGAAAAACGCATAACACCGGCGGAAACATTTTTCAGCGTGACTGTACGCTCTTCTATTTGCTCCTCCACATCGCTGTAGCGAACTATGGGTCCTGCTATCAGCTGCGGGAACATAGACACATACAAGAGTAATTTGTAAAACGACGGTTGCACCTTGACGCTGCCGCGGTATACGTCGATAACATAGGTAAGTGCCTGAAAGGTATAAAACGAAATTCCTATCGGCAGCGCAAGCTTGAGGCTCGGCAAATTCAGCGAAAAAAGAGAATTAACATTTTCGCTGAAAAACGAAGAATATTTAAAAAGCGCGAGCGAAGACAAAGTTATAACCGCCGCAAGAGCGAGAAAAAGCTTTGACTGCCATCTGTCGCGAAAGCGTTCGATAAGAAGCCCGAAAACGTAATCCACAAACGCGGTGGCAATCATCAGAAATATATATTTAGGCTCGCCCCATGCATAAAACACAAGAGAAAAGACGAGCAAAATCACGTTGCGCGAGGATGTTTTTTGCACTATGTAATAGCAAATAAAGCACAGCGGTAAAAACAGGTATAAAAAAGTCAAACTTGAAAAGACCAAAAGATATCACCACAAACATATATTAGCTTTAGTATTGTATCACAAAATTCTCAAAATTAACAGCCTTTTTTGATAAATATTATCAACGCACCGTATTTCAGCTCCAAAGACGTATTTTTCACGAAACTTTTTCTATTTCCGTCTTCAATCTCGCTATTATTCGTTTTTCCAATCTTGAAATATAGCTTTGGGAAATGCCCAAGATATCCGCCACTTCCTTTTGAGTGTGTTCATTATATCTGCCGAGACCGAAGCGCATATTCATAATCAGCTTTTCACGGTCCGGCAAGGCGTCAACCGTTTTTAAAAGGAGCTTCTTCTCGTCATCGTATTCGATATTTCGATTTACTTCGTCCGGCTCGCTGCCGAGCACATCCGACAAAAGCAACTCATTCCCGTCCCAATCGACATTCAACGGCTCATCTATGGAAACATCGCCCTTATGCGAATTTGTTTTGCGAAGATGCATAAGTATTTCGTTTTCGATACAGCGCGAGGAGTAAGTAGCAAGCTTGATGTTTTTTTCGGGTCTGAAGGTGTTTACGGATTTAATAAGACCTATTGTGCCAATCGAAATCAAGTCCTCTACCGGCACACCGGAATTTTCAAATTTTTTTGCAATATAAACCACAAGTCTCAGGTTGTGAGTTATAAGGGCTTGCCTGGCCTTTTCGACCTCGTTTCCGTTGCCGATGAGTATATCGGACAACAGCTTTTCTTCCTCCTTTTTTGAAAGCGGCGGAGGCAGCGTCTCCGGTCCGTTTATGTAGTGTACGTCATTTAAAAGGAAAAGCTTTTTAATCTTTGCCAGCAGTTTTTTTAGCGCGTTCATTTTTTTGGTTTCCCTCTCTTATCTCAAAAATTTTCGGCCCTAAAAGCACCGAATAATCACCTGAAGAAAACGGCGTCTTACTCTCCGCCAAAATGACATTTTTTACTTCTTTTGCTTCTTTTTTTCCGATTACCGTAACCGAATCTATAAGCACGGCTCGCAGTATACTCTCACCGCCTACCGTTCCCGCCGGAATCAGTCTGATGCTTCCGTCATCGGCATTTATCGGCAGAGCGGCTTCTCCGTCAATAAACGAAAAGATTCCCTCCGGCACAAGCTTTTTCACAACAGAGCGTTCGGCTATAATTACGGGCGTATCCGAGAAGCCGTCGGAGAGAAGATTTCCCGTATCAAAAAGCGCCTTTGTAAAAACAGCCGCTCCTTTATTACATAGTTTTACGTCAAAAAGCTTGTCGTCGGGCGAATTTCGTTTTAAAAGCTTTGAAAAAAGAGTCAAAACCACATAGCAGACAACCGTAGACAAAACGAGAAGCTTCACATCTATATCAAAATAGACCGCGGCGTTGTTATACACCATACCGCTCGGCTTAAAAACGAGCCAGACGGCAAGCATAAGTCCGGCGAAAATGAAATTCACGGCAAAAAAAGCGGCAAGGGCAACGGCGGCAAAAAGAAGAAAAAGAAAGGCACCTGGTGGAAGATCCTGCTCATCACCCTGCTGGTGATCGTGCTGATCTTCGGCGGCGCGTACGCGCTCATCATGGGCGCTATCGCCCCCAAGGGCGGCAGCATCAAGCTGAACCAGCTGGTCAACACCCCCAAGGAATTCCAGGATAAAGAGCTGAATGTCCTTGTCACCGGCGTGGATCGTTCCTCCACGGGCGACCTCTCCGCCGGTGCCGCCAACGACTCCAACGTCAACGACGGCATGACCGATATGATCCTGTACGTCCATTTCAACAACGAAACGGGCGAATTGAAGATGCTGCAGATCCCCCGTGACACGATGGTCACCACCGACGCCAGCGTCTCCGGCAACTACCGCATCAACGGCGTGGCCAAGACCCAGGGCAGCGATAACAACAACAATATGGCCGCCCTGTGCGAGTTGGTCGCCGACCAGTACAAGATCCACATCGATGGTTATATCACCATCCGCCTGGAAATGCTGACTGAACTCGTCGACCTGTTCGGCGGTGTCGAGATCAACGTCCCTGTGGACGTGGATTACTCGGCCATCGGCCAGGGCGCCAGCGTTATCCACGCCGGTTACCAGACGTTGGACGGCGCGGCTATGGAGTTCCTGCTGCGTGCCCGTAAGGTCTACCCGGACGGCGACATCGGCCGTCTGAACATGCAGCGCCAGTTCTACGCCGCTCTGTTCCGCAAGCTCAAGAGCATCGGCAACATCTGGGACGTTGCTAGGCTGACCCCCGCCGTGCTGAACTATATGGAGACCGACCTCAACGCCTCCACCCTCATCAGCTTCGCGGTCAGCATGCTCAAGATCGATTCCAACAAGATCATGATCGCCCAGATGCCGGTCATCAGCGGTCCGAAGTATCAGGGCCAGGCGCTGCTTTACCCGGCACGGCAGGAGGACGCCGACCTGCTGAACCAGTATTTCCGCGAGAATACCGGCCCCGTGGATGCCAGCCAGCTGAACCTGTGCGATAACGTCGTTGACCTGTCCGGCTACTCGGCCACCGACCCCAACATTCAGGTGATGGGCGGTCTGATGAGCGAGGCCGACGATGCCCAGAAGAACAATAACCGCGACGGTTCCAACCAGGTTACGGATGTTATGGAAAATGATTCGGCGACTGCGACATCGGAATCCGAATCCACCAGCGAACCGGCCGCCTAAATAAAAGGAGAACCTATGGAAAGCAGAGAACTTGCCATCCGTCTGGCCCGTGCGCTGGACGCCAAAAAGGCTTTCAACATCCATATCCTGGAGGTTGAGGACCTGACCACCGTTACCGAGTATTTCGTCATCGCCACCGGTAACTCCACCACCCATGTAGGTGCCCTGGCCGATGAGGCCGAGTTCCAGCTGGGCCGCGAGGGCGTCCAGGTGCTGCGCACCGAGGGCCACGACG
>ONZY01001599.1_pt1 | contig 15570 bp, 13 predicted proteins | sample 1671451 | NCBI WGS metagenome assembly ONZY01 (sample SAMN06348158, study PRJEB24527) | human gut metagenome | biome: human gut; feature: ankylosing spondylitis patient; material: feces | host: Homo sapiens | place: China | collected 2015-10 | reverse complement strand
GCCCATCGAGGTGTTCCACTCTATTTTTGCATGGCTCGTAGCTATGCTAACTTTCTAGTTATTTCCGGCCCGGGCGCAGATTTTCCAGCACTTCATCCGGCACATACAGCTTGCCCCAGCCGGTGCCGAGGTCGATCTTGGGCTTATTGGCACCGTGGAAGTCGGAGCCGCCGCTGATCTTCAGGTCGTATTTGGAGGCAAGCCCCCGGATCTGGCGTTCTTCAGCAGTGTTGTAGGTGCTGTAGATGGCTTCGATACCTACGAGGCCGATGCTCTTTAATTCTGCCACGAGGTTATCCAATCGCTCGTCGCTCATATGGTAGAGGATCGGGTGCGCCAGCACGGGAACGCCGCCGGCACCGAGGATCAGCTCCACCGCCTGAGCGGGTGTCACCTTTTCTCTCGGAACGAAACAGGGACAGTGGTCGCCCACATAGCGGTCAAATGCTTCCTTCATGCTCTGGATATAGCCGTGGGAGAGCAGATACCTTGCAAAATGCGCCCTGGTGATAACTGCACCGGGGAATTCTGCCAGAAGCGCTTCATAGGTGATATCAATGTCATGTTCTCGAAGGAGTGCGCACATTTTCTCGTTGCGGTTCTCCCGGGAATGGATGAAATCCTCCAGGTAATGAGCAAAATCCGGCTGGTGGTAATCAATGAAAAGTCCCACCATGTGGATATCTTTTCCCTGGTATTCTGTGGAAAGTTCTATACCGGGGATGACTTCCGGCACCTGAGGCGCGGGAGCGTCAACCGGGGATCCTTCCGCATACCGGATCGCCCGGTCCAATCCGTTTACGGTATCATGATCTGTGAGGGCGAAGGCACGCAGTCCCTTTTCCATCGCATAATCGACTAATTCCTCCGGGGTGAAAGTGCCATCGGAGCAGGTGGAGTGTACGTGTAAATCTACCATAATAGTAAAGCTCCTTTCAAAAAATGGATGTCGGCAGCACCGGCATCCATTTTATTCGTCTTAGTTCTCGTCGTCTTCGGTCTGTGCGGTGAACACAGTACGCTTTCTTGCCATTTCATCGCTTGCCAGATACTCATCGTAGGTAGTGATCTTGTCTACCAGGCTGCCATTCGGCAGGATCTCGATGATACGGTTGGCAGTAGTCTGTACAAACTGGTGGTCATGGCAGGAGAACAGTGCCACACCGGGGAACTTGATCAGACCGTTGTTCAGTGCAGTGATGGACTCCATGTCCAGATGGTTGGTGGGTTCATCCAGGATCAGGCAGTTGGCACCGCTGATCATCATCTTGGACAGCAGACAGCGAACCTTCTCACCACCGGAGAGGATGCGGACCTTTTTCACACCGTCTTCGCCGGCGAACAGCATACGTCCCAGGAAACCACGGACATAAGTGGCATCCTTTACGGGAGAGTAGCCGGTCAGCCAGTCGGCGATGGTCATATCATTGTCGAACTCTGCGGTATTGTCCTTCGGGAAGTAGGACTGGGAAGTGGTAACACCCCACTTGTAGGTCCCCTCGTCCGGCTCGATCTCTCCGGCAAGGATCTGGAACAGAGTGGTCTTCGCCAGCTCACAGCTTCCTACGAAAGCCACCTTGTCTTCACGGCCCAGAGTGAAGGAAATGTCATCCAGCACCTTTTCACCGTTGATGGTCTTGGACAGATGCTCCACAGCCAGTACCTCGTTACCGATCTCACGCTCGGGGCGGAAGTCAATATAAGGATATTTTCTGCTGGAAGGCTTAATATCATCCAGCTCAATTTTTTCCAGTGCACGTTTTCTGGAAGTAGCCTGCTTGGACTTGGAAGCATTTGCGGAGAAACGTGAGATAAACTCCTGCAGTTCCTTGATCTTTTCTTCCTTTTTCTTGTTGGCTTCCTTCATCTGCTTGATCAGCAGCTGGCTGGACTCGTACCAGAAGTCGTAGTTACCGGCATACAGCTGAATCTTGCCGTAGTCGATGTCGGCGATCTGGGTACATACCTTGTTCAGGAAGTAACGGTCATGGGATACTACGATAACGGTATTCTCGAAATCAATCAGGAAATCTTCCAACCATGCGATCGCATCCAGATCCAGATGGTTGGTCGGCTCATCCAGCAGCAGAATGTCGGGATTACCGAACAGTGCCTTGGCCAACAGGACCTTCACCTTCAGGCTGCCGTCCAGATCCTTCATGAGAGAGTAGTGGAACTCGGTGCCGATGCCAAGACCGTTTAACAGCATGGCAGCATTGGACTCTGCTTCCCAACCGTCCATCTCGGCGAATTCCGCTTCCAGTTCGCTGGCACGGATACCGTCCTCGTCACTGAAATCTTCCTTGGCATAGATGGCATCCTTTTCCTTCATGATCTGGAAGAGACGTTCGTTACCCATGATAACAGTATCCATAACCACGTTGTCATCGTATTTGAAATGATCCTGTTCCAACACGGAGAGACGCTGACCGGGGGTGATGACGATATCACCTTTGGTAGTGTCCAGCTGACCGGACAAAATCTTTAAAAAGGTGGATTTACCGGCACCGTTGGCTCCGATGAGTCCGTAGCAGTTGCCCTCGGTAAAATTGATGTTGACATCTTCGAATAATGCTTTCTTACCCACACGGTAAGTTACGTTGTTTGCACTGATCATTCTAAAAACCTCTTCTTATTTATATGCGTTACAAAGTCACTTCTTCCATTATACATAAAAGCCCACATATTTCAAGGAGAAAGTGTGATATTTCAGCGTTTTCTCGGGCGGTGGACCAGCCAGTGTGCCACGCTGGAACGACTTACGTCACTTCGTGGTGGCTGATGCTTCGAAACAGGCGCTCAATGCAAATAAAATTTCGGGAGGAAAATTTACCTCAATTTTACCACCGAAGATTGCGAGAAGCATTCCCCTTTGATAGAATAGAACTATCAACTTGGGAGGTTTTCTTATGGAGACAAAATTAAATTACAAAAGAACGTTTCTGATCGGACTGGCTTTTCTTAGCATCTGTTCTTTCTGGCAGATGTATGACAACATTATCCCACTGATCCTGCAGAACACCTATCACCTGGGAGAGACTATGACGGGAGCGGTCATGGCACTGGACAATGTGCTGGCCATCTTCCTGCTGCCGGTGTGCGGTATGCTGTCAGACAAGGTACATACGAAGCTTGGCAGAAGAATGCCATTTATCGTGGTGGGGACGATCCTGGCAGTGATCTTCATGATGATGTTGCCGATGATCGATAATGCGGAGAAGGCAAGATGGGCCACCGGAGGGTCCTTCAGTAACCAGGTGTTCTTTTTAGGGGTGCTGTTCTTCACGCTGGTGTCCATGGGACTGTACCGTTCTCCGGCGGTAGCACTGATGCCGGATGTGACGCCGAACCATCTGCGCAGCCGCGCCAATGCGGTGATCAACCTTTTGGGAGCCGTAGGCGGTGTCTATGCCCTGATCATGATCAAGGTACTGGTGGGCAAAGGGGAAACACCGGATTACTTGCCGCTGTTTGCCAGCATTGCTGCAGTCATGGCTATTGCAGTGGGAATCCTTGTGATCACCATCCGGGAAAATAAGCTGCGGGAAGAAGTGGAAAAGGCAGAAGCCGCAAACGCAGACACCATAGAAGAAAAAGCGATGGCAGAAGGCGTGGAAGCTGCCGGAGAGATCGAGGCAGTGGGAGACACCGGAGAGGCAAAAGCTTTCGAGGAAAAACAGCAGACGGCAAAGACCGAAAGCACCAAGGACATGCCGAAGGATGTGAAGCGCAGTATGTACTTCATGCTGGCATCCATCTTCTTATGGTTCACCGCTTATAATGCCGTGACCACAGCATTTTCCCGTTATACGAAAGTAGTATGGAAGATGGAGGGCGGAAGCTTCGCCAACTGTCTGATGGTGGCTACCGTGGCAGCCATTTTCAGTTATATCCCTATCGGAGGTATTTCAGCGAAGATCGGCCGTAAAAAGACCATCATGGGCGGTGTCCTGCTGATGGCAGCCTGCTACGGAGCGGCTATTTTCGCCAGAGAATATCACCCCATCGTCAATGTGGCCTTTGCCCTGATCGGTGTGGCATGGGCAGCGATCAACGTGAATTCCTATCCCATGATCGTGGCCATGAGCAGTGGCAGCGATGTGGGTAAATTCACCGGAACCTATTACACCTTTTCTATGGCGGCGCAGATCCTGACCCCGGTATTGTCCGGATTTTTGCTGGAGAAGGTGTCCTATAACACTCTGTTCCCCTATGCGCTGTTCTTCTCCCTGATGGCATTCCTGACCATGACCCAGGTACGCCACGGCGATGTGAAGCCCCAGAAGAAGGAAAGTATTCTGGAGAACTTTGACGTGGACGATTAATAAAATAGACAATAAATCGTTAGAAAATCTTTAGAAATAGCTACTTGAAAATTGCGGGGCAGTGGATTAAAGTAAGATGCAGCAGCTTTTCGCGGAGACTAAGAGGGCGCAGAAAAGATGTATGTGAATCAAAACATAAGATAGAAGGTTGAATTGAGAATGAAAGTTTTAGCAATCATACTGATCGTCATTGTAGTGCTGGCGATTCTTTACTTCCTTATGATCATGCCCCGGATGATCCATAAGCCCGATACGGCCCCTTTTACAGAATGGCTCTACGCCCACAGAGGCCTGCACGATAATGCAACGGAAGCACCGGAGAACTCCATGGCGGCATTCCGTAAGGCTGCGGATGCGGGCTTCGGTATTGAACTGGACATTCAGCTGACGAAGGACAAGATCCCCGTGGTGTTCCATGATTTTACATTAAAAAGAGTCTGCGGCGGCGAAGGCAAGATCAGTGATTATACCTACGAGGAATTGCAGCAGTTTCACCTGTGCGATTCTGTGGAGAAGATTCCGAAGTTTGAGGATGTATTGAAGATGGTAGACGGAAAAGTGCCTTTGATCGTGGAGTTCAAGATCGAGCGCACCGACCTGTCTTTGTGTCCCCTTGCAGATAAAATGCTGCGGGCCTACAAGGGAATGTACTGCATGGAGTCCTTCAACCCTCTGGGTGTGTGGTGGTATCGGAAGAAACATCCGGATCTGGTGCGAGGCCAGTTGTCCGATGCTTTTCTGAAAGAAGGAGAGTATGTCGGGATATTATATTTTGTATTGCAGAATCTGCTGCTGAACTTCGTGACCAAGCCGGATTTTGTGGCATACAATCATCATTATCCTGAAATCCTGTCCCGGAAGCTTTGCAGAGGTTTGTACCATAATACTGCAGCCGCATGGACCATCAAGAGCCAGAAGGAACTGGACGAAGCGAGAAAACATTTCGATATTTTCATCTTCGACAGTTTTGTACCGGAAGCGGGAAAGTAGAGAAAACAGCATAAAAAGGTCGGTTCCATGCTCCCCAGGAAACCGGCCTTTTACTATATGCGATATGCGAGGAAAAAATATGTATACCAAAGAAGAATTGAAACAGCAGTTACGGAATGTGGGACTTACGGGAAAAGAGACGATCCTGATCCATTCTTCCATGAAGGCCATCGGAGAAGTGGAGGGCGGTGCGGATATCGTGCTGGATGCCTGGATGGAATATTTTACGGAAGGCCTTCTGCTATTGCCGACCCATACCTGGGCCAATGTGAATGCACAGCACCCGGTGTATGACTATCGTAATACCCCATCCTGCGTGGGACTGCTGACCAATCTGTTCCGGCAGAGAGAGGGTGTGGTGCGCTCCCTGCATCCCACCCATTCTTTAGCGGGGTACGGAAAAAATGCTGCCGAATATCTGGCAGGAGAGGAAGAACGTAACACTCCATGTACCCCGGGAGGAGCCTACGACCGGCTGAAAGACTGCGGTGGTAAGATTCTGCTGGTTGGCGTTGGACATGAACGCAATACTTACATCCACAGTGTGGAAGAGGTGCTGAATGTTCCGAATCGTCTGGCGGCGGAGCCCATGTTATTGACAACGATCCTGCCGGACGGAAGAGAAAAGAAAGTATATATGAGAAAACACTATAATCCCGACCAACCCCATATCTCGGAAGATTTTGTGAAATTGAACCAGGCGTTTCTGGATTGTGGAGCAGTGGAAGTGGTGATGTTCGGAGATGCGAAGTGTCTGCTGTGTGATGCGCAGAAAGTGTTCCGGGTGGTACGGCATGTGCTGGCACCGGATCCGGAATGTCTTGTGACGAAACCGGAGATTTCTGCGGAGCGGTGGAGAGGATTCCGGGCATGAAAAAGGATCAGTCCCTTGGGACTGATCCTTTTGGTCTGTCTTGCTATTAAGCTACAACAGTAACGTTGGTAGCACGGATCTTGCTGCTGTTCTGAGGATCGCACTCGGTATCGAAAGTTACCTTCTGGCCCTCTTCCAGAGACTTGAAACCATCAGCGTTGATTGCGGAAAAGTGTACGAATACTTCCTCGCCGTTAGCATCGTTGGTGATGAAACCGTAACCCTTCTGAGCGTTAAACCACTTAACTGTACCGTTATTCATTATTGGTACCTCCTTTAATAATTCAGGCTTTGCCTGATCCTTTTGATGATTCTAAAACGTAGGACAAAAAAATCACATATTTTTGTAAAGCATCCGTGAAAAAGTAGCAATGTCTTACAAAAATATGTGAGATCAATGACTTTCATTTAGAATACGGTTAGAGTATACCATTGCCCTGATCGAAATGTCAATAATTATCTTTGATTTTTAGACCTATTTTCTTATGGAAAAAGCATATGATTTTAAGAGCAACAGGATGCGGAGAATAACGATGGATCTTAGATTTTTGGGAAAAGTATTACAAGGGGCGCTGATCGGTCTGGGAGCGGTACTCCCGGGGATATCCGGCGGCGTTTTAAGTGTAGTGTTCGGAGTCTATCGACCGATCATGGAGCTGCTGTCGGATCCGGTACATAAGTGGCGGACCCATCTGCCGGAATTATTCCCTTATATGATTGGATCGGCGGCAGGATTTCTGGGGGTGGCGAATCTGCTTTCTTATGTGTTGGAGACCTATCCGGAGCAATCGGTCTGTGTATTTGTGGGGCTGATCGGCGGAATGCTGCCGTCCCTGTGGCGGGAAGCGGGAGAGCAGGGCAGGACCGGAGGAAACAGGATCGTCTCCGGAGTGACGTTTGCGGCAATGATTTTTTTGCTGTTTTCGTTGCAGACTTCCAAGACTGCAGTGGAGCCGGGACTCGGAGCGTATCTGTTCTGTGGATTTGCCCTTGCTCTGTCGGTGATCGCTCCGGGCATGAGTTTTTCTACACTACTGATGCCCTTAGGGCTGTATACACCGTTCGTAGAGGGGATCGGTCATCTTCGGCCAGAGGTGTTGATTCCCGGAATGACCGGCTGCGTGGTGACTTTTGTGTGTCTGGCCAGGCTGGTAAACCGCCTGCTTGAAAAACAGTATGCGGGGATGTTCCACGGGATCTTCGGGATCATCAGTGCAGCTACAGTGATGACGGTTCCATGGAACAGTTTTGCCACATCTCCGGAGACCGCATCCCGGAATCTGTTCTGCATGGCGGCAGGAATCGTGGCGGCACTTCTTTTGGAAGTTATGAATGAAAAAATGGCATGTTTTCCCGAAAATGAGACAGAATAAGGAGCGGGAACCTTATCATGGAAAAAGGAAGGTAGAAACATGCAGACGTATGACATCGTGGCAACGGGAGTGCTGGGACTGTTGGTCGGCTTCTGGTCTGGCAGGAGTATCCGGTGGAAAATGGAAGAAACAGAAGAGACAGGGGAAGACAGGGAAGAGAGAAAAAATACAGCAGCCAGGCAACTGGTGAGGGAAGGTGTCACTATAGGCAGCCCGGTGAACGGAGAGATCCGTAAGCGCATGGAAGAGACCGCTGAAGAGACCGCTGATGCCGGAACTGGCTGTATCAGCATCGTGCCAGAGGATGGAAAGGTCTATGCGCCCACGGCAGGAAAGGTATTGAAACTTTATCCCATGGGAAACCGGATCCGATTCCGCACGGACAGCGGACTGGAACTGCTGTTGAATATCTGCAGAGACAGGGAAGAACTGCACAGCGCCTATTATCATTGCAATGTCCTGCAAAACGAGATCGTGCGCAAAGGAAAACTGCTGATGGAATTTGATCAGGAGGGCCTGGCAAGGGAAGGCGTGGATACGGCGGTGACGGTGGAAATGTGCCAGATCCCGGAGCGGGGACAGATCGTCGGTACCTGGAAAGATTATATCCGGGCGGGAGAGGAACTTCTGTGGATACAGCGTAAGGGAAGGGATCAGGAAGATTCTTTCTGCCTGCGGTAAGCTCCGGGAGTGGTGTGATAAGCGGAATGAAAGGCCCGGAAAAAGGTGCGGGAGCTTCCGAATCCCACATCCAGCGCAATCTGCGTCACGGAGAGCTCCGTGGACAATAGAAGATCTCTGGCATAGTCCAGCCTTCGGGAGTTCACGTAATCAGGAAAAGTGGTGTGGAGTTTCTCAGTGAAGATCCGGGACAGGACAAAGCGGCTGACACCGAATTCTTTCGAGAGACTTTCCAGGGACAATTCTTCGGTATAGTGGGCATCCAGATAGAGAAGCAGTCTTTGCTCCAATTCTAGGTCATCTGTGTTTTTACGCACTTGCAGAGGCAACGATGGCAGCAGGTCTGCCAGCAGGAGTGTGAGATACCCTTCCGCATAGACTTGTACATCGGAAGGTGTGGGACGATCCTTTTCCATGGCAGCGGCCAGTGTTTTAAGTCCCTGCAGGGCAATACGGCTGTGCTCTGACAGGGAGGAGACGGTAAAGTCATTGCGGGCAGGCTTTTTGTTCTGGAAAAACTGGCGGAAAGAGTGGCAGAAATCCGGCTCGAAGATACAGAGCAGATTCTGACCGGGTTCCACATGCTTCAGGCCATGCATCTGGTTCGGAAAAACCAGAACACCCTGACCGGGGGTAAGTAAAAAATCTTGCTGTTCCACGGTGACGGTGGTGGAACCGCTCAATACATAGATCAACTCCAACTGTCTGTGAAGATGGACGGCATAGGGGTTGTTTTTGGATAAATATAAATAAAGCTGTTCCTGACGGTTCTGGTAAAAGAAACTCAATGGGATTCCCTCCTGCAACTTTTGTCACTATTATGACATTTATAGTCGCTAAATGCAAGATTTGACACAAACTAATGGGAAAATGGCACGCGATACAAGCAAACATCTGTTATACTGAAATTGTTCAGAAACAGGTAACTATTATCAAATGAGTGTTGAACACCTGCATTCGTAAATAAAAGGCGGCAAAGGCTGCGGAATGGAGAAATTATGGACAAGACCAAGATACATAAAATGTGGATCGCTGATCAGGGCGACGGCACCTATACCAACCCGATCCTGTATACCGATTATTCGGACCCGGATGCCATTCGTGTGGGAGAGGATTATTTTATGATCGCTTCCAGCTTCTGTAACACCCCTGCAGTGCCTCTGCTGCATTCGAAGGATCTGGTGAACTGGAAGGTCATCAATTACATCATTGACAAGCTTCCCTTTGACTATTATGACAAGCCGGTACACGGCTGTGGTACCTGGGCACCGGCCATCCGTTATCATGAGGGAACTTATTACGTATTTATCCCCATGCCGGACGAGGGCATCATGATGTGCAAGACCACGGATCCTTTCGGCAAGTGGAGCGAGCCGGCTTATGTGCGTAAGGTCGTGGGCTGGATCGATCCCTGTCCTTTCTGGGATGAGGACGGCAAAGCATACATGGTGACAGCTTTCGCCAGAAGCCGTATCGGTTTCAAGAGCATGCTGTATATGTCTCCCATCGAACCGGACTGCTCCGGAGTGCTGGATGACGGTCAGTTCATCTATGATGGCCATGCGACCCAGCCCACCATCGAGGGACCGAAGCTGTACAAGAGAAACGGCTATTACTATATCTTCGCTCCGGCAGGGGGCGTGAAGCCCGGCTGGCAGACCGTACTGCGGTCGAAAAATATTTACGGTCCCTGGGAAGAGAAAATCGTCCTGCATCAGGGAAATTCTCCTGTCAACGGACCTCACCAGGGTGCCTGGGTGGATACCCCGGACGGACAGGACTGGTTCCTGCATTTCCAGGATGTGGGCAATGCAGGACGTATCGTTCATTTGCAGCCTATGCACTGGGAGAATGACTGGCCGGTGATCGGTGTGAATGAGGTGGACGGCTGCGGCGAACCGGTACTGCGCTATAAAAAGCCGGAAGTAGGAGCGACGTACCCAATCGATGCACCGGAGGACAGTGATTTCTTCGAAGGGGAAAATTTGGGATTACAGTGGCAGTGGAATGCCAATTATAAAAAGGAATGGTATGATCTGGAAAACGGCCAGCTCATTCTTCATGCCCAGGCCGCAGACCCGAAGACGCAGCTGTGCGATATCAGTAACCTGTTATTGCAGAAATGGCCGGCACCGGAATTCTCCATTACCACCTGTCTGCATCTGGAACAGATGAAGGACGGCGATGTGGCAGGACTGGTATCGCTGGGCGGATGTTATACAGCACTTGCGGTGCAGAAAATAAACGGAAAGATGAGCTTACAGCAGCGCACCGGCAACTGGACGAAGGACGATGAAGTGCGCACCGGTCTGGGCGAATGGAACAGTGATGTCATTTATATCCAGATGAAGGTGGAGAAGGAGATTTACCGTACATTTTATGTAGGAACCGCAGAAGAAAATTTACAGCCTGTGGGACAGATGGTGGAAGCAACTCCGGGCCGCTGGGTCGGTGTCAAGGACGGACTGTTTGCCATCAATGAGCAGGGTATGGAAGGCGGCCTGGTCGCTGCGGACTATTTCGTATATCAGGAGCTGTAACTATTCAGAGCCATGTAAATAGTATTGAATGCGCGTCGAATGCTTGCATTCGTAAGAGCATTTGATACTATTTATAGGGCGAAGTAACCACTATGAGCAAATAACATGCAAGCATGTTATTCAGGAAAGCCTCGTAGAGGCGGTTTTGCGAATGGGGTGCTGAATAGTTACTGAATCATAAAATTACATTTCTATTTACAATGCAATGACAATGTGATATTTTGGCAGTTGTTAATGTGATGATAAAGGAACGATGTAAGGTATGACGGAAGAGAAAAAAATGTTATTTTCACAGGATGCACTGAAAAAATTATTGTGGCCGCTGATCATAGAGCAGTTTTTGGCAATCGCAATGGGAATGGCGGACACGGTGATGGCGGCCAGTTGTGGAGAAGCTGTGGTATCCGGAATCTCTCTGGTGGATAGTATCTGCGTATTGCTGATCGGTTTGTTCACGGCCATGGCCAGCGGCGGTGCCGTAGTGGCGGCGCAATATATGGGACACGGAGATAAGGAAATGGTAGGCCGGGCCTCCAATCAGCTTTTTTTAGCGGTTGGAGGTGTGGCACTTTTGTTTATGATGATAGCACTGATCTGGAACCGGGGATTGCTGGCACTGCTTTACGGAAATGTGGAGGCGGATGTCATGAATGCCGCAAGAATTTATTTTTATATTGTGGCGGTGTCCTTTCCTTTTCTGGGAATTTATAACGGTGGTGCGGCTCTGTTCCGTGCGGTGGGAGATTCCAAGGTGTCCATGAAAGTGTCATTGGTGGCAAATCTGGTAAATATTGCCGGAAATGCGATCCTGATCTATGGTGCAGGGATCGGTGCTGCCGGTGCTGCGTTGTCCACGCTGTTTTCCAGAATATTGTCGGCTGTGATGATCATAGTGCTGCTTGGAAAAAGTGACAAGATCATAGTGAGCAATCACTGGAGGGTCGATACGAAAATCTTGGGAAAGATTTTGTATATCGGTGTTCCCAACGGACTGGAAAACAGTATCTTCCAGATCGGTAAGCTTCTGACCACCAGTCTGATCGCCGGTTTTGGAATGGCTGCTACGACGGCAAATGCCGTAACAGGCAGTATTGCCAGCTTCCAGCAGATCCCTGCCAATGCCATCGGTGTGGCAATGATCACTGTGATCGGACAGTGCATCGGCGCAGGAGAAACAGAGCAGGCATTATATTATCTGAAAAAAATGATGAAAGTAGCATATGCCTGTATGATCCTGTTGGGAATTCCCATGATTATTTTTGCAAGGCCGATCTGCGGAATCTATCATCTGAGTCCGGAGACAATGAAAATAACTGTTTTTCTGTTATGTTACAGCTGTGTATGTTGTATGCTGGTGCATCCGCTGTCCTTTGCACAGTCCAATGCACTTCGCGCTGCGGGAGATGTGAGATTTACCATGATCGTGGCGATCGCTTCCATGTGGCTCTGCCGTGTGGGCATGGCATATATCCTGGGACAGGGTCTGGGACTTGGCGTCATCGGCGTCTGGATCGCTATGACCATGGACTGGGTCGTACGGGCATTTTTGTTCACTAACAGGGTACGTACGGGAAAATGGCTGAAGTATAAGGACCGGCTGGTGAAGTAAAGTAATATAATGTAATCTGGAGAGGAATAGAGGCGCAGTGGACAAAAATATCTGCTGCGCTAAAGTTTTACATTGACAGATTTTGCAATGTGTTTTAGCATGTTTTTATAGAAATTGTAACGGTTCCGCCAGGATCGTTACGCAATAATACATAGCACATCAAAGTGCGGAAATGAGGCAGAACATGAGCAAAAAGCCCTATGCAGAGCGTAATCTGAAATTCGAGACATTGCAGTTACATGTGGGACAGGAGCAGCCCGATCCCGTGACCGGTGCCAGAGCCGTTCCCATTTATCAGACATCTTCTTATGTATTCCGCAACTGCGATCACGCAGCAGCCCGTTTCGGACTGGAAGATCCCGGTGAGATCTACGGTCGTCTGGGCAACCCGACACAGGGCGTCTTCGAGCAGCGTATTGCAGCACTGGAAGGTGGTACCGCAGCTCTGGCGGTAGCCAGTGGCGCAGCAGCTATCTGCTACACGATCCAGAACCTGGCAAAACAGGGAGATCATATCATTTCTGCAAATAATATTTACGGCGGCACCTACAATCTGTTGGCGCATACTCTGGTGGACTACGGTGTGACCACCACTTTCGTGGCTCCTTCCGATTATGATAAGATCGAAGCAAGCTTTCAGGAGAACACCAAGGCTCTCTACATCGAGACTCTGGGCAACCCCAACTCTGATGTGGTAGACATCGAGCGTCTGGCACAGATCGCCCATGCACACAAGGTGCCTCTGGTAGTAGACAATACTTTTGCAACCCCTTATCTGGTACGTCCTTTTGAGTACGGTGCAGATATCGTGGTACATTCTGCTACGAAGTTCATCGGCGGACACGGCACCAGCTTAGGCGGCGTAATCGTAGAGAACGGCAGGTTTGACTGGGAGGGCAGCGGCAAGTTCCCTCACCTGTGCACTCCGAACCCCAGCTATCATGGCGTTACCTTCACCAAGGCAGTACCGGGTGCAGCTTTCGTGACAGCAATCCGTGCAATGCTTCTGCGTGATATGGGCGGATGCATTTCTCCCGTGCATGCATTTATTTTTTTACAGGGATTGGAGACGTTGTCTCTGCGTGTAGAACGTCATGTAGAGAATGCACTGAAGGTGGTACAGTATCTGAACAATCATCCTCAGGTAGAGCGTGTGCATCATCCTTCCGTATCCACCGATCCGGAGCAGCAGGAGTTGTATAAAAAATATTTCCCGAACGGAGGCGGTTCCATCTTCACTTTCGAAATCAAAGGTGGCAAGGAGACAGCCAAGAAGTTCTGCGACAATCTGGAGCTGTTCTCACTGCTGGCAAACGTGGCAGATGTGAAGTCTCTGGTCATCCATCCGGCTTCCACCACGCATGCACAGTTGTCTGAGGAAGAACTGAACGAACAGGGTATTTACAGCAATACCATTCGTCTGTCCATCGGTACAGAGAATATCGATGATATTATTGAAGACCTGGAAGGCGGTTTCCAGTCTGTTTAAGGAGAGACCATGCTTTCACTGGCTTTTTTCTATTTTGTATTTTTAGGGACAGAGTATCTGTTCGATAGCCGGATGGCATTATGCACGGATCCCACGGGAGTTGTGCTGGCGCAGAGTTATATCCTCGGTGTCAGTGTGTTGGGCTTTCTGGCCTATTCCCTGATAGAAAAACAAAAAAGCAAATATGAGAATCCCGCTGCTTTCAAAGCAGGGGGATTCTTGGTGTTAATGTTAAGTCTTGGGGGCTATGGAGTGTTGTTGAATTGGACGGAGTATGGTGTGCTGCTGGGAACGGGTGTATTTTTGTTCCTGGTGCTGGGGTATCTGGGCAGCAGGGCACATGATCGGGCGGCACAACAGCTCTTTAACAGTAAGCATCCGGCGAAGACCGTGGGAGCAGCTTATGCGTTCGGACTGTTGTTGCAATTTCTGAACCACAATCTGTTCTGGGGTGAGACGGTGGAAGGCGTGATCCTGGCGGTGAGTTTTGTGGTGCTGTGGGCGCTGGCGGTCGGAATGGCACAGAATGCACTGCCAGGATACCACAGGAGACAGAAGGCAGAGGACGGAGAAACGGTGTCGGTGAAAAACGCGCAGGAAGGTGTTACTGCGGAGCAGATATCATGGAGGAATCCCCGGCTGGCAGGTGTGGCATTACTGGTGACGGTTGTTCTGATGACTTGTATCTTCGCAACGCTGGACAATGCTGTGACCCTGGCGCATGCAGCGGGTACCATGGATATCGGTCAGTGGCCGAGACTGTTCTTAGCGCTCAGCGGATTGCTGGCAGGAGTATTGTTTGATCTGAATAACGGAAGATATCGTGGACTGATCATGTATGCGGTGACGATCCTGTCGACCATCTGTGTGCTGATCATCGAAAGCGGAGGATCGTTTCTGCCGGGACTGTTGATCTTCTATGTGTCTGCAGGATTTTTCGTGGTGTTTTTCACGAACGGATTTATCCAGATGTCCTATCGCATGCAGAATGGCAGGCTATGGGCAGGTATGGGAAGAGCGGCGAACAATCTGGGCGCTGTGATCACAGGAGTAGCTTCCATAAGTCTGCTGACCGGAGAAGATCATATCCTGACGGCAGTACTGGCACTGGTTCTGTTTGTACTGATCAGTGTGGCGTTGCTGTGGTATTATAGTTGTACGCAGATTGTAAAGGTTCCCGAAGAAATGGAAAGCCGCGAAATGTCTGGCAGTCAGAGCCGGCTGGAGAGATTTGCAGAATATTTTGGTCTGACGGAACGGGAGCAGGAAGTGCTGCAGCTTTTGCTGCTGTCCGATGACGGCATGCAGGAGATCGCCGACAGCCTCTTTGTCTCACGCGCGATGCTCTACCGGCATGTTTCTGCGCTGAATGAGAAGACCGGCACCAGAAGCCGCATCGGACTGATCCAGTTCTACTACAACTGGGAAGAAGACAAGAAATAGCGAGAGAACGAGAAAGGCACAGCCCTGTGAGGGACTGTGCTTTTTTCGTACACCTTGCGGAGCCGAGGAAGCGTGGGTATGAGAGACAGATTGACATTGTGATACCCATGAACGCAGAAAATGCGTGGATTTGGCAGGTTGAGACAAATGTCAACTTGAAAAAGGCAGGTATCCTATGAATATATATAAGTATGTCGGGGTCAAAAGCCCCCGACTTTGATGCCTACGGATTGTTCCGTGCTACGC
>ONZY01001553.1_pt1 | contig 16034 bp, 10 predicted proteins | sample 1671451 | NCBI WGS metagenome assembly ONZY01 (sample SAMN06348158, study PRJEB24527) | human gut metagenome | biome: human gut; feature: ankylosing spondylitis patient; material: feces | host: Homo sapiens | place: China | collected 2015-10 | reverse complement strand
GCATACCCAGCAAACTCTCGCTTGTAATTTCCTTGCCGATCCTTGACGTTCTCGTACTTTGTCTGGACATCAAAGCTCGTGGTTTTCAAGTCTTCTTTGCGATACCCAACGCGGACAGCGACACCCTGCAATTTTTCAATCCTCACGGAAGCTTCCAACATTGCATGGTCATAGGTTTCGGATAAGACTTCAATGTTCAGGGAGAGGATGATGTAATCCGGTCTGGCGGAGGCATTGCCTGTCCCTTTTACAGTGATCGTTCTCATTGCTTTCTCCCGTCCTTTCTGGAATTGAAGTCCTCATCAATACGCTTTTTCCAATCCGTACCTAGCGGTACGCTGCAACGGACAGCGGAAACCGCTTCGCTCAGAACTTCATAGTTGAGCTGCGTTCCCTCGCGGTCAGAGTGGTAGTTGACCGCTCGGTCTGCTCCGATTCCAAAATGCTTTGCCGTCTCAACGGCGTCGATGTTTGCACCGAGAAATAGAAACTCCCAGCCGTACTTTTCCTTCTGTCGCTCAATCATTTTCTTGACCTTCTCGCTATCATAACGGCGGCTTGCATTCTCCATGCCATCCGTTGTGATGACGAACAGCGTGTGTTCAGGCACATCCTCAATTCTTGCGTACTTATGGACATTTCCAATGTGATGAATTGCTCCGCCGATAGCATCCAGAAGGGCGGTGCAGCCGCGAACAGAATAGTCCTTGTCGGTCGTCGGCTCGACCTTCTGAACCGGTACACGGTCATGAATAACCTCGCTCACGTTGTCAAAGAGAACGGTAGAGATCAATGCCTCGCCATTCTCCCTTTTCTGCTTTTCAATCATGGAGTTGAAGCCTCCGATGGTGTCTGCTTCCAGTCCGCTCATCGAGCCGCTGCGATCAAGGATGAATACGATCTCCGTTAAGTTCTTTCTCATGTTCAGTACCTCCGTATATAAAAATATGACTGCTTGGTGTCTCACCTTACCAAAAACCCTCAATCTGCATATTCTCATTACAGATAAGCCCCAAATAGATGAGCATACCCGGATAATTCCCATGTGGGCATCGTTGGCGGCAGGAACGCAAACGGAGAATTGCTAATCATCCACTGCGCCAGCGGATATAACAACGTGGTCATTACCGGGCTGGAGGGCTTTACCTCTATCGGGCGGCCGCAATACTATGCCGAAGCAGGCCACAGTTGACAGCTTCCGGCCCTCTCCGCTATAATGCGGTCATGCTACAAATGAGAAGGAGAGCAACATCTATGAACAAAACGGAACTGATCGCCGCCATGTCGGAAGTCAGCGGCCTGACGAAGAAGGACTGCGAAGTGGCCCTTGCCGCTTTCACTGGCACGGTGGAAACTACCATGAAGGGCGGAGATAAGGTACAGCTGGTGGGTTTTGGCAGCTTCGAGGCCAAAGAGCGTCCCGCCCGTGTTGGCCGCAATCCCCGTACCGGCGAGCCCATGACCTACCCCGCCTGCAAGGTGCCGGTTTTCAAGCCCGGCAAGGCCCTCAAAGACGCCATCAAGTAATCATAACACTGCGGAACAGAAACGCCCCCCTTGCGCCGTGTCGCTCAGACCGGCGCAAGGGGGGCGCTTTTTCTTTACTATGTTTCGTTCTCCTGTTCCTCCTGCGTCTGACGCAGGATCGCGGCATATTGCTGTACCTTTCGGTAGGAATCAAGCCCCGTCTTTCGGAGAATGCTCTTGGTGTGGCTGTAAATGGTGCTCACCTTAACAGAGAATTGAACGCTCATCTCCTGTGGCCCCATGCCGGCAACATAGCCCTCATAGATCTTGCGCTCCGTACTCGTCAGCTTATCCAGCCCGGTCACAAAGATCCGGTACACCTCCGGGTCGATGTCGTCCTTCTGCGCGTGAGCCATCCGGGATGCATCCGTCTGCACGGTCTCCAACTGACTTTGCGTTTCCTCGACCTGCGCCTGAAGAAATTCGCTTTGCCGCAGGGCCGCGTCCTTCTCACTCTCCAGCGCGGAAACAGTCTCCTGATGCGCTTCATCCTGCGCCCGCAGAGATCCGGATACGGCGGCAAATTCGCTGTAGCGCATCTGCCCGTCGCCCCGGTTTTCCTCCGTAAGCTGCCGGAGATCCCGCAGCAGCGGAGAGAGGTATCTGCGGTTGAGGACAATGCAGGCAAGGCACAGGGCAAAGAGCAGCAGGAACAGCAGCAAAGCGGTCTGCCAGACGCTGCGTACCACAAGCTGCCGGTAATCCTGCGCGGGGATCAGCACCGCCAATGTCCGGCTCTCGCTGTCTCCGCCCGCAGCGGTAAAGTCCATGGTTATGCCTACATAGGAAAGGTCCCCGCACTTCATGGATGTCATGCCGTGACGCATGGGCTTGAGTGTGAGACGGTCGTTAATGGGAACATAGCAGTAGTCTCCCGCACCGCCGGTCATCAGACACCCGCCGCTGTCCAGCGTGTTGGACACGCCGCCCTCCGAGGCCATGAGGCAGGCAACGCTTTGAAAGCCAGTAGGCTGCTTGTGGTGAGCTGCAAAATAAGTCTGGTTGACCCCAAAGCCGCACAGTCCGTATACCGTGCCGTCCTCCCCGACCATGGGAATGGTCAGCAGAACGGCCCGCTCCGAGGTGCCGGGAAGGGTGATCAGTGCCGAGGTGCGGCAGGAGGCGGAAGATACCGGCGCAGCCGCCTCCGCAAGGCGTTGCCGGTAATCCGTCAGAGTCTCCGTGTTGAACTCCCGGCTCCATTTCCGGTGGGGCATGACCCCGTGGGCCTTCCCGATCTCCGCCATGCCTCGGTAGAGCAGCAGATCCCCGGTCAAATGCTCGGCATTGCTCCGCTGGACATACAGCCCGCTGCGGTCAGCCTCGCCGCTGCTCACGCCGATGGCGGCTTCCAGAATGACAAAGGCTCCGGAGCAGTCCGTCTGACGGGCATACTGACACAGCGGCTCCAGCAGCGCCTCCTCTACCTGTGAGATGGCGTCAAGATTTCCGTCCAGCTCCGAAAAGGTCATGCCCTGTTCGGCCAATGTGTCCTCCAGAATGTCCGTCATATCCTTGGACAGATGGGCGCTCATGCCGGAGACATTCCGCCAGAGGGAGGCCATATCCGAGCGGAACACCTCCATCTGGATGCTCATGCTTTTGGACAGCTCCTCGCCGGGGGTATTGATCTGCCCCAAAATTTGCAGGCTGACCAGCAGCACCGCGGCCAGAAGAAGGCCCATCGCCGCCATGTAGATCACCAGCTTGTGCTTCATGGAACGGTTGGCGTAGTTCAGTTTTTCCAGTACATGGCGCATCGATTTTTACCTGCCTGTGGTTTGTTTTTTTCCGCATCAGCCCATGGAGCAAAGCATCGTCCATGTCTCGTTGGCCAGCTCATCCACGCTCTCACCGCTCGCAAGGCGGGCGGGATAGTCCTTCTGTGTCTCCCGCAGCGCATCGTAAAGGGAGTTGACCTTGCCGTAATAGCCGGAAAAGCGCGGCTCGGACACCGGTGTATACTCCTGCCTCATGGTGTTCAGAGCGGCGTAGAGATTTTGGTACGCCTGCTGTGGTTCCGGGAAATCCGTATAGTCCTCAATGGCGTCAAATGCGCCGTTCCGCACGGGCATATAGCCGGTCTCGGCCACAAAATCAAGGTTCCGCTCCGGCTCGGTCAGCCAGTGGACAAACAGGCTTGCGGCCTCCGCCCGCTGTTCATCGGTCTTATAGGCGCTAAGACCCACGCCCGCCTGTGTCATCAGCGCGTCCGCGCCGTCGGTTTTCGGCATGGGCAGGACTTGCAGGTTCATCGGCTCCACCGTGCCGTCAAGATAGCTCACCTTATCATTATAATAGAGGATAGCGGCGGACGAGCCAATGCCGGAGATGGTTTCGCCGGTCATGACCTGCGTATTGGAATAGCGGTCGGACATCTGGATATGCCCCTGCACCAGAGATCGGGCAAATTCCAGCCAGCTCTCCTTGAAGATGGCGTTGTCCGTGTCGTACCACCCGTCCTCGGTATAGAAATCCTCCGCGCCCTGCTCCATGGCCCGCAGCTCCACGGCGCGGATGGGATAGTCCAGAGCGCAGAAGGTCTTGCCGCCGCTGTAGTCATAGAAAGCGCCGGCGGTCTGATAAAAACCCTCCCATGTGGTAAGGTCGCTGTACTGCGCGCCGGTGGCGGCGGAGAAGCGGTCAAAGGCGGAGCCATTGAGCATCAGCACATGGGTGGATTTGGACATGGGGAATACCAGCAGCTTGCCGTCCGCCGTGCCGTCGTCCAGAAAGCCGGAAACGAACTCCTCGCGCTCCTTCTCGGTAAAGAGGTCGTTCCAGTCCACCACGTTCTCTGCCCCCAGCGCCAGCGCATCCCCAATGTGGCAGGTGAACACATCCGGCATCTCCGGAAGCTCGGAGCCGCCCGCCTGCGCCTGCAGCAGAAACGCACCGATCTGAGAGGCGCTGCTGGTAGCGGTGACGGTCACTCGCACGCCCTTTTCCGCGCCCACCGTCCGGTTGAACTCGTCCACAAGCTCGTCCATGGGAGAGCCGGACTGCTCGCCGTAGACGTGCCAGAAGGTCAGCGTCACAGGGTTATCCTTGTCCAGCAGCGATTTCTCGCAGCCGGTGAGGGAGAAAATCATCAGCGCCGCCAGCAGCGCGGCAAAAAATCTTGGTTTCATGCGTTAAACCTCCAGATCGAACAGGCGTTTGGCGAATTGCCGTATTTTTGATGGTTTTTGAAAATTTTTTTGTCTCCGTCTCCCCAATTTCGGGTTTTTGGAGATGACAGGAGCGAGGAAATATGGTACACAACAGGAGAACGGACGGTCAAGCGACACTTCGGAGCGTCCGGTCAGCAGAGAGAAATCGGAAAGGGGTACCCCTTTCGGTTGGAGCAAAGCTCCAACCGAAAGACCGCTCGCCGCCGCATACGGGGGAAACGGTCGCCCCTTTAGCGCTTCCATTGTATCATACCCCACCGCGCTTTTACAAGGCAAAAAGGAAAAGAAGGGAGGAATGCGGATGGCGCAGGCGAAGAAAACGGCGACCTACCGGGTCGTCACAGACTCCGGAGGCAGCAGGATCTTCCGCTTCTACTGCGACATCTCCGGCGAGCTGTGCTGCGTGACCAAGCCCATCCGGGCGGACACGGAGGAAGCGGCGCTGGAGCTGGCGTGGGACAAGGAGGGCAAGTGGGAGTTCAACCTCTGCCCTCAGTGCGGCAGATTCGTCTCCTCCGCCATGTTCAACGTGAATGCGAGCCGGTGTTTGGACTGTGCGCCGTGGGAGAGCGAGTACCCCTCGTTCTGCCATCACTGCGGCGTCCGCCTCCGGGAATCGGACGCCTGCTTCTGCCCCGTCTGCGGGGCGAGATTGCAGGTGGGCGGCACAGACGGAAAGGAGGGAGCCGCCGAATGACAGATTATGACCTGAGAACCGAACGAGCCCTGCGCCGGGTGGTGCTGCTGGAATATGGCTTCGGGCCGGAGACATTGCGGGGACGCAAGGTCTGCCCGGTCTGCGGCAAGGCCAACAGCGCCGACCGGACGGACTGCGCCGACTGCGGCGCTGCCCTGCCGGAGAATACACTCTATGACTTCTACCGTTCCCGCCACCGCTGCTGCCCCGGTTGCGGCGTGGCCGTCACCAACGTGGCGCGGTACTGCCCCGAGTGCGGGGCGCGGCTGCCAAAAGCCGTTCGGAGACAGGAGGCGGCGGTATGAGCCTGTTCCGAAAGCGGGAACCACCCCTGCCGAAAGCGGCGGTGTGCTTCAGCTCGCCGATCAGAACGCGCCGGGCGGCGGACTGGCTGGGGAAGCTGGGGGGCTGCAAGCCCACGGCCATTCTCTCAGACGATTATGCCGACGTGGTCTGGCAGTGCGATACCGAACAGGCAGACCTTCTGCTGCTGGAAACGGACTTTTCCAGCGAGATAGAGGAACCCAAGGACGTATCCTCCCGCTGCGACATTGCCGTCGAGGTGCGGCGCAAGCTGCCGAATTGCCGGGTCTATCTCATCTGTGAGGACGGCCACCCGGAAAAGCTGCCTGCGCTGGAAAAGGCCGTGGAGCTAAAGCTCATCGACGGCTACTGCATCGGCGACCTCGCCGCAGAGCAGATGCGCGCATGGCTTGACGAAACAGCGGAACGCATGAAAGCGGCGAAACGCCGCGACTCTAAACTTGGAAAGGAGGAACCTTGATGAACAAAGCAACGCGCAAACGGCTGACGGCGTGGCTCTTAACGCTCGTCATGGCGCTGAGCCTGCTGCCCGCCGCGGCACTTGCCGACGAGGTGGGCGAAGACCTCGCCCCGCCTGCACCGCAGGAAAACTACGGCTATGTGCGGCTGGTGTTCGCTGAGAACGAGCAGCTTGACCTCTGCCACGGCGAGTATATCACCGAGTGCAGCCCCACGGCTGAGGTACTCAGCGGTGCCGATGAGGACTTCATCGCCAACGGCGAGTACGCGGCCCTCTATTACGAGGGCAGGCTGTATCACTATGCCGCGCTGGACGGCGTGAGCATCAACACAGATGCGGTTTTCCCGGCAGAAGCCTTCGCGCTCGTGCCGATGGGAGAAGAACGCACCGCGCTGGCGGCAGAGGACGGTGACGAAAGCACCGACCCGCCCGCCGTGGAGGCCGTGGAGCCCGAGGGCGGAAACAGCGGCACGGGGGAAGCCGAGGAACCACAACCCCTGCCTAAGCCGGAGATCCCCGAAGTCCCGGAAACGCCGGAGACACCGGAAACACCGGAAACCCCGGAAACCCCGGAAACCCCCAAAACACCGGAGGACCCCGAACTCCCGGAGGAGCCCATTGTACCGCCTGTGATGCAGGCTCCCATGCTGGCGGCTGCCACAGATGACAAGGTTACTTTCACATTCCATGGAGGGGGTCGATCCATCACGCTTACCAACGGCCAGTATATTAAGGAGTGTAAACCCGGAGCAACGGTTATTACAGTCGACAGCTTCATACAATACCCTAACTATGCGGCCTTCTACTACGGCGGGGTTTTGTACCTGCAGGGGAACTATGACGGAGTTTATATTTTCCTGCCAAATAAAGAATCCCAAATTACTCTGGTGGGCGATTTGACCATGTCAAACAGCTCCTATCCCCTCTATGTGCACCACCACAAAACCGCAATCGATCTTTCCGGCCATGCTATGACGCTGAATGTCGAACCCATAATAACATCCGACATTTACGGCATCAAAGCAACAGATGTCGAAATCACCGGCAATGCCGGCAGCATATTGAATATCAATACTTCTGTCGCCAAGGATAACCATGATCATTTTGCTAAAAATGTATGGGGTATTAAAGCAGAGAACGAGGTAAGAATTCTTGGCAATACTCAAGTAAACCTCAACATTAATGCCGGAGGCGGCCTCTCTGCGGATGCCAAGGTTGCCGGCATCGACGCCAAGACAGTAGAAATTCGTGGCTCCAGTAAGGTTAATATCGAGGTTAACGGCCACATTATCGACCTGGAGCGACAGGATTACTACGGGAAAACAGGAGCAGAGGGTGGCAGGATCAATACCGCCATCGCCGCTTCAGTCCTAAATATCCAAGACTCTTCCTCGCTGGACATCCTCTCCCATAAAAATGTCATCAGCGATATTTGCCTTGGTTCCAACAACGGCGAGGATGCTTTGTATCTCAATACCTCGGGGCATTTGAATATCACCAATGAAGGCATATTTATCGGTACGTCAAGTACACTGTACCCGAAGTATAACATCTATGCCTCCCACGGTAATATCAATATCCTTTGCGCAGGGGATGGCGTGACCATCGACTCCCTCTCGCAGCTGTTGGCAGCCGGCAACGGCATGTGGGCCCCCGGCAGCGCTCCTTGGGATATCTTTACCACCGGCAGCATAAAGCTGGGAGGCGATATGATAGACGGCGGCAACCATGTGGATCGGGAAACCCAACATGGTATTCACAGGTATATCGAAGCCCTCAATGGTAGTACCTATACCGTCAAAGTCTCTGACGGCAGGCTGGACAGCAGCGGCAGCTTTATCATCGACCCCAGTAACGATATTTACCTTGTGCCAAAGGGGAAGGATCTGACCATCACTGCGCCGGAGGATCAGTACGGTGAATTCCTGTGCTGGTATGATGCCGAAACCTCACAGGTGCTTGGGGAAACCCGGACGATTACCCTCAAGAATGTCAGCGGAGATATGACGGTGGCACCGGCCTACAACCCCATGAAGGACGATTATCCGACGCTTTCCGACTACCAGTACAATCGAGCCAATACCTACCGTTATACCGAATTGACGTATTTCCTTGGGAGGAAGTTTACTCTTAACTACACACCACCGGGCGATAGTATTGTTCTGGTAAGCACCTTCCCGAAGGATGGCACGGGCCTTACTGTTGCAAAGGATTTGAAGGGGAAGGACTGCCGAGATGTCAAAAACGGAGCGCACCTCCTCCCCGATAAGTCAATGAACTTGAATAACAATCATTTCATCCTTAAAAACGGCGAATACCGTATGGCTGTCTATCACCCGACTGCCCAAAAGTGGTATTTTAGTAAGCCCATTTCTCTGAATTTCCCGGTGATCCCGCCGAAATTTTTGCCTGCCACTCCATTCCCTAATGTCAGCCTCCCTCACGATTTATCCATCACCCTTAAAGCGGATATGGAGGATACGGAGATTTGGTATCGTGCCTATTACGAAAATACGACTAAGCCCGAGTTCCAAAAATATACAGCGCCGTTTAGCATGCCGCTCCGCAGCGATCTTGATATCCTTGTGGACGCATATACCATATCAGACGGCGAGGATAGTCCCATCGGTCATGCGCGTTACAGCACCATACCCGATACCCCCAAAATAACCCTGCCCGATGGCAACAAAAGCAGCCCTGCGCGAACCTACCACTATTATCGCTCCTTGTGGCTGAAAGCCGAGCCCCAGTATAATACCGAAACATGGTATCGCTATGACAGTAGTGTGCCGGATACCAGCGACAGCATAATGGAAGACGGGGCGCTCACCATCACTGATAAAGGTGTGGGCCAAAAACAGCCCATTGCGTTCCGCGCCCGCAAATCCTTCCTTTTGGGCAGTAATACCTATACCAAATGGAGCAATAGCCAGTACTTCTATGTGGAAAAGGTTAGCACCATTCCCCAACCCGTAGTTACCCTCAAGGTGGACGGTGAGGAAATAGTGGCCCCTGCCTCCGGTTCGACCATCTATTTCAATGATTCCGTCACCGCCACCATCAAAAAATCGCCCGATTGGCCGCTTGATGTGGTGCCCGGCTCGAAAACCAATACCTCAGCCTTCTCCAAAGCAGCTTCCCAAACGTTCAAGAACACCTTGACCTGTGAATTCAAGAGTGCTGTGGTGGACAGCAGCGGTCAGTATACCGGCGAGTACTCTGATCCCATCACCTACAAATTCCAGAAAATAGCAAGGAATAGGCTGTGGCTGCGGGCCTGCACCGCCACGGTGGATGAAGAGCAGGTGCAGGATAACGACTTGGTAGCGGCCGGCAGCACCGTCACGATCAAGCCCACCATTCCTGATGGGTACACCTTCAAGGGCTGGTATTGCACCATAGATAATATGCCCATCACCGACAATAAAGACGGCACCTACTCCTTCACCATGCCCGATCAGTCTATCACCATCAGGGCGATCCTCTACGCGCAGGAGTACGATTCCGTAGAGGTGATTCTTACTACCCCGTCTGACAACGATTTGGTCGACACAGCCACTTGCAAGGTGACTCCCTCCCAGATCACGGCGGAGCTGCACTGGTACAAGGGCAGCCAGCCCTATCACGGCGTGTTTGAAAGTGAGAAGGCGTGCTACCGCATCCACATCACCTGCCATGCCGCCGAGGGCGCGATTTTCAGCGACAGTGCAACGATCAAGGTCAACAGATCCCCGGACAGAGGCAGGCCGGTAACAGAGAGCTTCACGCTCTCCGCCGATAAAAAGACTCTTGAATTCGACGCGTGGCTGGTCTACGCCCCGGAGATCACCATTCCGCTGCACGATGGCGATTCAACCAAGCCCACAGCAGCAGATTGCATTCTCCCGCCCGGATTGACCGTTGAGACCCTGACATGGAATGGCAGCACCATCAAGGAACTGGTGATCAAAGAGCCGCCTTATACGTTCGGCGACACCATCTGCGTATTCAGTTTCGGCGAAAGATGGGCGACGATCAACGGGCAGCGTTACCAAGGTGAGTTTGGGAAAGACCACCTGGGAAGAACTGATACAGGCAAGCTCATCTTTAAGAATATCTCTATCCTCACCGTACCCAAGGGCGTGAGCGTCAGCGGGACGGTCACCAGCTACGGCGATGTCGGCGAGACGACCTATGTGCAGCTGATTCCCGCCGGCGGCTCGGAAGCTGCCTATGAAGACACCGTGACCGGCAACAGCGCGACCTATTCCTTCCCCACCGTCCCCGCCGGGACGTATACCCTGAAGGTGATGAAGAAGGGCCACGCCCCGTGGATGGAGGAAATCACCGTAGGAAGCGCTGACGTCACCAAGGATGTGACGGTGTACCAGTACGGTGATGTGAACCGGAATGGCACGGTTACGGTGTTGGATGCAAGTTGGATCAGGCAGTATTTAGTTGGGAAAAAGGCCTTTGATGAATACCAACTGCAACTTGCAGATGTGAACAAGAGCGGCAACATTAGTGTGTTGGATGCGAGCTGGATAAGGCAATGCCTTGTTGGCATTCGCAATGAGTATTACGAAAAAATCAATTAGGAGGAATAATATGAAAAAACGTATCATTTCCTTGATCATGGTGTTGGTGATGATGCTAACATTCATCCCGACAACCGTGTTCGCGGCAGAAGCCTATGCACCGCCGCTGAAAATTAACGCAGAATATGCTGACGGCAAGGTTACGGTTACCGTAAAAGCTGACGCATATAGTGGCTGCATGGGTGCACAAGTTGATTTCAGTTTTCCGACTGACAAATTATCGGTTACTGAAGAAAATATCATTTGTTCCGGCGTGCTTGAAGGGGCAACAAAAAATGTGAAAACCACCCCTACCGGAAAAGCAATCTCTGCTGCGTGGGATGATAGTTCCCCGAGACAAAGTGATGTAGAAGAGCCCCTCTTGACTGTCACCTTCTCTGTAATTGACGGTCAAACGGGAGTTTGCAACTTTGAAATCATCAAGTACACATTTACAGATGGCGATGAGGGAGAAATTGAAACGCTTCCTGCCGGGAGCATCGGAACTGCAACAGTCACCATCCCCAAGGCGCCCATTACCAGCGTTTCCGCCTCCGTCAGTGTGCCCACCACGGGCAAGCCGCTGGACTTCACCGGCACCGTTGCCAGCGGCGCACCGTACATCATCAAGAAGGTGGAGTGGTTCGAAGGCACCAACGCCAGCGGCACCTCTCTCTCCAATCCCACTACCGCAAAGCCCGAGCAGTTCTACTACGCCAGAATCACCCTGAAGGCCAACCCCGGCGAGACCTTCGACGAAAAGTTTAAGACTGGTGCCGCCAACGGTGACTATTCCGTCACCCGCGTCAGCAGCACCGAACTGCTTCTGACCAAGGCTTACCCCAAGACCGGCTCCGTGACGGTCACCAAGGTGCAGATAGCCGGCACGGCTCCCACCCCGAAAGTCCCTGAGGCCCTCGGCATTGACCAGCCCGGCACCGCCACGGTGACCAACACCTTCAGCGTCACTGTGTTTATGGACGGCAGCCCCGTGGTCAAACCCTCCGGCGTTAAGTGGAGCGTCAGCGGCCTTGAGGGCGTCACCGCCGATCCCGACACCGGCGACCTGACCATCTCCAGCAACTGCCCCGAAGGCAAGATCGAGCTCACCGCCACCTACGGCGGCAAGTCCGACACCGCTAAGCTCACTGTTTTCCGCGACGCCCCCGTTGTCAAGTGGCTCAAGATCGTCGATCCCGCCACCGGCGGTGAGCCCCAGACCACCATCATTCGCCCTGTGGGCGACAACCCGGCCGACATGATTGACGTCGATTACGAGGCCAGGGTCTATGACCAGTTCAGCCAGCCCGCAACCATCACGACGGTTGACTGGAAGCTGAATCCCGAGCCCAAGCATATGGGCACGCTTGAAACTGTCGGCGGCCCATACAGGCTGCGGCTTCATGTGTTCCATAACACGGAGACCATCCCCTTCGATCTGACGGCCACCCTTAAAGCCAACCCCGCCATCAAGGATACCGTCACGATCAAAGTGGAGAATAAGCCCCTCAAAACCTTGGAGGTGACGCAGGCGGACACCACCTACGGCACACCGCTGGCAGACCCCGTCTTTACCGCGCCGGAGGGCACCATCAAGACGTTGGTTCATTACAGCACCCCGGACTCCTCCGCTTACAGCAGCGACACGCCCCCCACCAACGCGGGCGCGTATGTGGTGAATGTCGTCTGCGAGACGGACACCCACATCTACATGGGTCACGCCAACTTCAAAATTGAGCCCAAGAGCATCAGCAACATGCTCCAGCCCATCACCGGCACCTATACGTATACCGGCGCGCCCCAAAAGCCGCCTGCCGTGGTGAAGGACGGCGAGGTGACGCTGGTCGAGGGTACGGACTACACCGTCAGCTACGGCACCAACGTCCACGTCTTTGAGGCGGCCACCGTCTACGTCGAGGGCATCGGCAACTACACGGGCACCTTCAGCCGCAACTTCAAGATCCAGCCCAAGCCCATTGACATCGAGGACGTCAAAACGACGGACCGCGACTACGTGGAGGGCAAGCTGGACGTGGACTGCGCCGTGACACTGCCGGTTGCCGCCGAAGTGAAGCAGGGTGAACACTACCACGTCTTCGCCACCATGGCCGATGACACGGCGGGTACCGGCAAAACTGTCAACGTGCTGGTGAAGATGGAAAAGGGCGGCCTCGGTGAAAACTACACGCTGAACAAGGATACCACCACCGCCACCGTGAACATCAACCAGATCAACCCCGCCGACCCCACCGGTCTGAAGGGTGTCAAGGGTCAGAAGCTGTCCACCGTGGAGCTGCCCGCCGGCTGGAACTGGGATGCCCCCGCCACCGTCATGGCCACCGCCGGCTCGCAGACGTTCAAGGCCCACTACGCCGGTGACGCCAACCACATCGCCGTCTCCGCGCGTTCCATCACCGTCTACGTGCTGGATAAGACCGATGTCAGCACCTTCATCACCTTCCCTGACGGCGAGAAGGAGTACACCGGCAGTTGGATGAAGTATGAGGAGGCCTCCATCAGCGGCACCAACCTCGGCACCGGCGCCAAGTGGAACTACGTCTACACCGCCGGTACCGGCACGCTGATGGCAGCAGGGTTCCCCGAGGGCATCGGCACCTACACCGTGACCGCCACCTACGAGGATACCATCAACTTCGGCATCGCCACGGCCACCCTGACCATCGTTCCCAAGAAGGTGGCTATCCCCGCCGCCGACACCACGGTGTTCACCTATGACGGAAACGCCAAGACCTACGGCATTTCCGATACTGCGGACTACACCGTGACCGGCAATAGCCAGACCAACGCCGGTGACCACACCGTCACCGTGGCGCTGAGGGATAAGGCCACCACCGCTTGGGCGGACGGCACCACGGCCGACAAGACCTACACCTTCACCATCAAGCAGGCGACCCCCACCGGCGAGCCTGCCTACACCAAGATCACCACCAGCGGCAAGACCCTGAAGGATGCTGGTTTGACCGTTACCGGCAGCACGCTGAACCCCAACGCCGGTACGCTGGAGTGGGTGGATGACGCAGGCAATGTCCTGCCCGATACCACCACCGTGGCGGCCAACACCACCTACAAGTGGCGCTTCACCCCCACCAACACCAACTACACGACGCTGACCGGCTCCATCGAGCTGTATCACAAGTCCAGCAGCGGCGGTGGCGGCGGCAGCTCCCACTCTTCCCGCTACACCATTACCGTGGACAGCGTGAAGCACGGCACCATCACCGTTTCCACCAAGTTTGCCTACAAGGGCGACACCGTGACCATCACCGTGAAGCCTGACAAGGGCTACGAGCTGGATACCCTGAAGGTTCTGGACAAGGACGGCGACAAGGTGAAGATCACCGAGAAGAAGGGCAAGTACACCTTCACCATGCCTGCCTCCAAGGTCACCGTTAAGGGTAAGTTCGTGGAGGAAGCTCCGGAGCAGATCTTCGCGGACGTTCCCGTGGACGCTTACTGCTATGAGGCCGTCAAGTGGGCGGCCAGCGAGGGCATCACCGGCGGCATCGGCAACAACCTGTTTGCCCCCGGCCTTCCCTGCACCCGCGGCCAGATCGTCACCTTCCTGTGGCGCGCGGCCGGTTCTCCCGCTCCCAAGAGCATGAGCAGCTTCGCGGATGTTGCTGAGGACGCTTACTATGCCAAGGCTGTGGCCTGGGCCGTTGAAAACGGCATCACCGGCGGCACCGGCAACGGTAAGTTCAGCCCCGACGCAACCTGCACCCGCGCACAGGCAGTGACCTTCCTGTATCGCGCCTCCGGCAGCCCTGCCGTCAGCGGCAGCGCGGCCTTCAGCGATGTGGCGGCTGACGCTTACTACGCAAGTGCAGTCAAGTGGGCTGAGAAGAACGGCATCACCGGCGGTATCGGCGGCGGCCTGTTCGGCTTCATCGGCATGCTGCTGGGCGTGCCGGTGTTCGTCGTGATCTATGCCGGCCTGGAGCGGCTGGTCGATCACGGGCTGAAAAAACGCGGCCTCCAGACGGAGACCGCAGAATATATGGATCTGGATTACATCGACGATGCCACGATGCAGCCGGTGCGCCTACCGCAGGAGGTGCCGGACGAATCGCTCAAGGATCCAAAGGATGATTCAGTGAAGTGACGGGAAGAGGGACTGCTTTGCATCCCGCAGTGCATCGCACAGCGCGTCGATGTCTTCCCGCGTGGTGTAGCGCGAAAAGCTGATGCGCAGCGCGCCGTCGATCACGTTCGCCGGCAGCCCGATCGCCTCGAGTACATGGCTCCGCCCGCCCTTTTTGCAGGCGGAGCTTTTTGATGTGTAGATCCCGCGCGCCTCGAGGAAGTTCATCAGCACCTCGCTCCGGTAGCCGGGCAGAGAAATGCTGAGGATGTGCGGCGAGCCGCCGCCGATGACGACAAGACCGTCCACCTCGGCTGTCAGCCGGTCGATGGCGTGGGCGCGCAGCTCGGCCATGGTTTTCGTGGCCTGCGCCATTTTCGCACTGCCGATCTCGGCCGCCGTACCAAAGGCGGCGATCTGCGGCGTGGCCTCCGTACCGGCGCGCATGCCGCGCTCCTGCCCGCCGCCGAGGATATAGGGTGGCAGCTTCAGTCCGCTGCGGATGTAGAGCGCGCCGATGCCTTTCGGCGCGTGGATCTTGTGACCGCTGATGGTGATCATGTCCGCGCCGAGTGTTTTGGCCGAGAACGGCACTTTCAAAAACCCCTGCACGGCGTCCGTGTGCAGCAGGGCAATGCTGTTTTCCGCTTTCAGCATCCGGGCGACGGCGGCGATGTCGTTGACGGCGCCGGTCTCGTTGTTGACCATCATGAGCGAGACGAGGATCGTGTCCGGCCGCAGCGCCGCGCGCACCGCCTCGAGTGGGATGGCGCCGGTGCCGTCCGGCTGCAGGCGCGTGATCTCGTAGCCCTCCTTTTCCAGAAAGTCCAGCGACTTGCGCACCGCGTCGTGCTCCACGGCGGAGCTGATGATGTGTTTGCCGCGGCGGCGCATGTACCGCGCTCCGGAGATGAGCGCCCAGTTGTCGCCCTCGGAGCCGCAGGACGTGAAATACACCTCGTCCGGCTGGCAACCGAGCGCTTTTGCGATCTGGCCGCGCGCCTTGTCCACGGCGGCCTTGGCCTCACGGCCGAGCTTGTAGGTCGTGCTCGGGTTGCCGAAGCACTCCGTCATCATATGTACTGCCGCCTCCGCTGCCTCCGGGCAGACACGGGTCGTTGCGGCATTGTCCAGATAAACCATGATCACTTACCTCGATTTGGAGATGTTTTTATGCACTATATTATAACCAGAT